>ERZ802830.2637-NODE-2637-length-15972-cov-9.91192_pt1 | contig 15972 bp, 16 predicted proteins | sample MGYA00345654_ERZ802830 | MGnify/ENA primary metagenome ERZ802830 (study PRJEB30503, sample SAMEA104212375) | marine metagenome | biome: Westerlies Biome; feature: [SRF] surface water layer (ENVO:00010504) within the epipelagic zone...; material: water...
GAACGCCTGCCTGTCACGCAGGAGGTCGCGGGTTCGAGTCCCGTCGCTCCCGCCACTTTTAATATCCTTAAAATCCCCTTGTTGCGTCATTTTATTAATAGTTAAAGCATCAATTTTAACTAAATTAATATCTTTATGTACAACGTTGATTATATTTTAATTTTAATTTTTATTGTTATTGGTGCTGGGATGGCTTTAGCAATGTATCTGCTTTCAAAAGTTTTATCACCAAGTTCGCCTGACTCAGAAAAGCTATCTGCTTACGAATGTGGTTTTGAAGCTTTCGATGATGCTCGTTCTAAGTTTGATGTGAAGTTTTACCTTGTATCAATTCTTTTTATTATCTTTGATTTAGAAATTGCATTTTTATTTCCATGGGCTGTTAGTTTAAAAAATATTGGAGCTTTAGGTTTTTACTCAATGATGTTTTTCTTATTTATTTTAACCGTTGGATTTATTTATGAGTGGAAGAATGGAGCATTAGATTGGGAATAGATATTGAACATAATTCATCTTTAAACATCGATGAGGTTTTTGAGAAAAAAGGTTTTGTCACTGCTTCATTTGAAAATTTAATTAACTGGGCGCGCTCAGGATCATTATGGCCAATGACTTTTGGCCTTGCCTGTTGTGGTGTAGAGATGATGCACTCTTATATGAGTCGTTATGATTTAGATCGATTAGGAGTAATACCAAGAGGTTCACCAAGACAATCAGATGTGATGATTGTTGCTGGCACGCTAACCAATAAAATGGCATCTGCTCTTCGAAAAGTTTATGACCAAATGCCTGAACCTCGATGGGTCATATCGATGGGTTCATGTGCTAATGGTGGAGGTTACTATCATTACTCTTATTCTGTCGTTCGAGGTTGTGATCGAATTGTTCCAGTGGATATTTATGTTCCTGGCTGTCCTCCTACTGCAGAAGCATTACTTTATGGAATTATGCAACTACAGGACAAGATCAAAAAGAAAAGAAAGATTTATAGGTAACTTTTGTCTCCCAATTTGCTTCAGAAATATTCAGTAGGAAATTTTCATTTTCCCGTTCGATCGGGTGTTGACAACATTTTAGTTAGTAAAGAGTCGATATTAGAAGTGGTTCAAAAAGTTAAAGAGGATGATGAATTACTTTATGAGCAACTAATCGATGTCACTGCAACTGATAATATTCTCTCTAAAACAGGATATTCTAGTGAGCGTTATACACTTATTTATACCTTTCTGAGTTTAAAATTTAATAAAAGGTTATTTGTTTTTACTAATATTTCAGAGGAGGATTTAAACATTGACTCCATAACTCAAATTTTTGAGTGTGCTGATTGGTATGAGAGAGAATGCTATGACCTTTTTGGGATTAAATTTAAAAATCATCCCAATCTTCAAAGATTAATGAATGATTATAATTTCCAAGGCCATCCTTTAAGAAAAGACTTCCCTTTAACTGGATATGAAGAGGTTCGCTACGATGAAAATCTAAAAAAAGTTGTTTATGAGCCGGTTAGTTTAAAACAAGAGTTTAGAGACTTTGACAATGAAAGCCCTTGGGAAGGTATGAAAGAAACTATTCAAGAAGAATTAAAAAAATAATGTCTGAAAATTTTAAACCTGTAACTCTTAACTTTGGTCCACAGCATCCAGCTGCACATGGCGTTCTTCGATTGCTCGTTCAACTAGAAGGAGAAGTCGTTAATAAAGCAGAACCTCATATTGGATTATTACACAGAGGTACAGAAAAACTTATTGAGCAAAAAACCTATACTCAGGCTATCCCGTATTTTGATCGACTCGATTATGTATCGCCAATGTGTCAAGAGCATGCTTTTGCAATTGCCGTAGAGGATCTTTTAAATATTCAGGCACCTGAAAGGGCACAATATATTCGTGTCATGTTTGCTGAAGTAACAAGAATTTTAAATCACTTACTTAATATTCCTGCATTCGCCATGGATATTGGTGCGGCGACACCAATGCTTTGGGCATTTGAGGAAAGAGAAAAAATGTTGGAGTTTCATGAAGCTGTTTCTGGTGCTCGTTTCCATGCTGCTTACTTTAGGCCCGGTGGTGTTCATCAAGATTTACCCGATGGCCTTTTAGAAAATATGAAAGTTTATTTTGAAAATTTTCCAAAGTTCATTGATACACTTGAAGAACTACTAACAGAAAACAGAATTTTCAAACAACGCTCAGTTGATATAGGAATCTTGAGCAAAGAAGATGCGGTAAGACTAAGCTGCAGTGGTCCGGTTCTACGTGCAAGTGGTGTTGCGTGGGATTTAAGAAAGTCCCAACCTTATGATGTTTACGATAAAGTAAAGTTCTCCATTCCTGTTGGAAAGACAGGAGATACCTACGATCGTTATTTAGTGCGTATGGAGGAAATGAGAGAGTCTGTAAAAATTATTCTTCAATGTATTGATCTTATCCCTAATGGCGCAGTCATGATTGAAGACAATAAGATTACACCGCCTAAAAGATCTGAGATGAAGAACTCAATGGAAGCAATTATCCATCATTTTAAACTCTTCACTGAGGGTTATCGTGTACCTGAGGGTATCACTTACCGTTCAGTTGAGGCACCTAAAGGGGAGTTTGGTGTTGTTCTTGTTTCTGACGGAAGCTCTAAGCCCTATAGATGTAAACTCAGAGCTCCCGGTTTCCCTCATCTTCAAGCTTTGCATTTTTTATCTCAAGGTCATCAATTAGCTGATTTACCATCCATTTTAGGAAGTCTTGATATTGTTTTTGGAGAAATTGATCGATGAGTGGTAATCATCCAGGTTTATCAAATAATTTTATTCGTTCAGGTGAAAAATTTGAATGGTCCAAAGAAAATTTAAAAGAAATTAAAAAAATTATTTCTAAATATCCCAAAGAACGCAAGCAAAGTGCAGTGATGCCTTTGCTTTATTTGGCCCAAGAACAAAATAAAAATTGGGTTAGTATAGAATGTATTGAGGCGATTGCAGAAACACTTCAAATGCCAAAGATTAGAGTAACTGAAGTAGCCTCCTTTTACTCAATGTATAATTCTCAACCTGTTGGTAAAAATTTAATTCAAGTTTGTCGAACTTCACCTTGTTGGCTAAGAGGCTCAGATAAAATCACTGATACGATTTGTAAAGAGACCAAATGTGGAATTAATGAAACGAGTGAAGATAATTTATTTACTGTTGTGGAAGTTGAGTGTTTGGGTGCCTGTTCAAATGGACCAATGATACAAATCAATAATGATTTTTATGAAGACCTTGATCAAGATTCTACAAAGCAAATTATAGAAAATATTAAAAATAATATTCCAAATAAAATTGGCTCCCAAAAGGGAAGAAAGAGTTCAGAAAATGCTTAGCGATCAAGATAAAATTTTTCAAAATCTTCATGGCTTTGATGATGCTTTTCTAGAGGGTGCGAAAAAAAGAGGATCGTGGTCTAATACCAAAGAAATTTTATCAAAAAGTCAAAATGATGTTATCGAGTTGGTAAAATCTAGTCAGCTTCGAGGAAGAGGAGGAGCTGGATTTTCTACAGGATTGAAATGGTCTTTTATGCCAAAGGATACTGGCAAACAACATTATTTAGTTGTTAATGCGGATGAGTCTGAACCCGGTACCTGTAAAGACAGAGAGATTATCAGAAATGACCCTCATACTTTGATTGAAGGATGTTTAATAGCCTCTTACGCTATCCAAGCCTCTAAGTGCTACATCTACATTAGAGGTGAGTATCATCACGAATATGTCCAATTAGAAAAAGCAATTACTGAAGCATACGATAACAATCTTATCGGCAAAAATGCTTGCGGAAGTGGATATGATTTTGACCTTTATGTTCATCGTGGTGCGGGTGCTTATATTTGTGGAGAAGAAACTGCTTTATTAGAGAGTTTAGAGGGAAAAAAGGGCCAGCCAAGATTAAAGCCTCCTTTTCCTGCGGGCGCTGGACTTTACGGGATGCCAACAACCATTAATAATGTCGAGTCTATTGCTGTAGTTCCAACTATTTTAAGAAGGGGTTCTGAATGGTTTAAGTCAATAGGAGCCGAGAATAACACAGGTACAAAAGTATTTTGTATCTCAGGTAATGTGAATAATCCTTGCACCGTCGAGGAAGAAATGGGTATTCCTCTTAAAGAGTTAATTGAAAAGCATGCTGGTGGAGTTGACGGAGGATGGAATAATTTAAAAGCAATTATTCCTGGTGGCTCAAGTACACCAATGCTTTCCAAAGATGTTTGTGAATCAGTTTTAATGAATTTCGATGACCTAAGGGCTAATGGTTCTGGTTTAGGCACTGCCGGAGTGATTGTGGTAAATAAAAATCACGACATCACGCAGGTTATAGAGAGATTTGCTCATTTTTACAAACATGAAAGCTGTGGTCAGTGTACTCCTTGTCGAGAGGGTACGGGATGGATGTTTAGGATGATGCAAAAACTTGTAAGAGGGGAGATATCACCTGAGCAACTTGAGTTATTGGAAAATGTAACAAAACAAATTGAAGGTCACACCATCTGCGCTTTAGGTGATGCCGCGGCTTGGCCGATCCAAGGATTGATTAAAAATTTCAAACCAGAATTGTTAAAAAAATATAATCAAAAAAGAAAAGCATCATGAGTGAAGATTCATTAATTAATATCAAAATTAACAATAAAGAAATTCAAGTTGATAAAAACTTAACAGTGATGCAAGCTTGTGAAATAGCGGGTGAAGAAATTCCAAGATTTTGTTATCACGATAAATTATCAATTGCTGGTAATTGTAGAATGTGTCTAGTGGAAATTGAAAAAGCACCCAAACTAGCTTCTTCCTGCACGATGCCTTTAATGGATGGTATGTCCATTATCACTAATTCAGAGAAAGTTAAGGCTGGACGCAAAGGTGTTATGGAGTTTCTTTTGATTAACCATCCACTGGATTGTCCAATTTGTGATCAAGGTGGCGAATGTGATCTTCAAGATCAAGCAATGTATTACGGTTTTGATAAATCTCGTTATCAAGAAAATAAAAGAGCAGTTGATAATAAAAATATGGGACCTCTCGTAAATACCATAATGACAAGATGTATTCATTGTACACGTTGTGTCCGTTTCGCGACAGAGGTTGCGGGTGTCCCTGAACTGGGGATGTTGGGTAGAGGTGAGAATGCCGAAATCACTACTTACTTAGAACAGTCAATTACATCTGAGTTGTCAGGAAATGTTATTGATTTATGCCCCGTAGGTGCCCTCACTAGTAAGCCTTATCAATTCAAAGCTCGACCCTGGGAATTAAAAAGAACAGACTCTATTGATATTTTTGATGCTGTTGGCTCCAATATTAGAATTGATAGTCGTGCTCAAGAAATCCTTCGAGTTACCCCAAGAGCGAATGATTTAATTAATGAAGAATGGATAACTGATAAAGTTCGTTTTAACTATGATGGTTACTACCAACAAAGAATAGATCAGCCCTACATTAGAAAGAACGGCACTTTAGAACCAGTAACTTGGTCAGATGCTATTAAATCTCTTAAGCAAAAACTAAAACAATCAAAACCTTTATCGTTAATTGGTGATCAAGTGGATATCGAAACAGGATATGCCATTAAGAAGTTTATGAAGAACTTTGGTGATAATAATGTGGAATGCAGAACTGACAATCAAGCAATTATTCAAAATAATGTTGAAAGCATTCGTTTTAATACACCCTTAACAGAAATAGAAAATGCTGATTTAATCATAATTGGGGGAACGAACCCAAGAATAGAAGCCCCTATCATCAATCATAAAATTTTTAAGGCATATAATAACTTTGCTGAAATATTTAATATTGGTGAACATCTTGAATTAAACTATCCAACCCATCAACTAGGCGAAGATTTATCTAATTTAAATTCAGAGGATTTAAAAAAAGCATTAAAAAAATCAAAAAATCCTTTAATGATTATCGGTTCTGGTTTTCTTTCAAATATTCAAGATGTCAAAACACTAAAAGCATTATTTGAATTCTCTTATAAGAATAAAATTATCACAGAGGAAAAAAACAATTTAAATTTCTTAACACCTCATGCATCAAGAATTGGCAATCTTCTTTTAGGAAACACAACAAATAATGATTGTCAGCCTCTCAGTTCAATTAACAAAAAAGATTTTGATATTGTTCTTTCTTTTGGTTCTGAAGTTATAACAAACACAGATTTTGAAAATTTGTTTAAGATTTATTTCGGTCATCATGGTGACGAAGGTGCTTTGAAAGCAGATATTGTATTACCAACTCCTCTTTATACTGAAAAATATGGGACCTTTGTCAATATTGAAGGTCGACCACAAGAGGCTAAAAAATGCCATAATCCAATTGGACAAGCAAAAGAAGAATGGGCCATTTTAAAGGAATTATCGAACCAACTATCTTTGCCTTATGAAATCGAAAGTTTTGAGGATTTAAGAGAGGAGTTATCTAAAAATTTTCCTGAACTATTGTTTTGGAATAATGTTATTTCTGTTCAAAAATCTCATGCCTCATCTGATGATAATCAAGTTGAAAGCTGTAAACCCACTTACCCAATAAGTAACTTTTATATGGCTGATGTGATCTCTAAAAATTCCATCACGATGGCCAAATGTGTTGAAGAAATTCTCTCCAAACCCTTATTGGAGAAATCAGCGTAACCATGGATACAATGACAATGGAAATTTTTATTGGAGTTTTAAAAATATTTAGCTTCGTAGTTCCGGTTCTTGTCTCTGTTGCTTTGCTTGTTTACTTAGAAAGAAAAGTGTTGGGTGCAGTTCAGCTTCGAAAAGGTCCAAACGTTGTGGGTCCATTTGGAATTCTTCAAAGTTTTGCTGATGTCATAAAATTAATTACAAAAGAAAACTTACTTCCTTCAAGTTCCAATAAGTTTTTATTTATTTTTGCTCCTATGTTGACCTTGATTTTAAGTTTAATCGCTTGGGCTGTTATCCCTGTGAGTTCTACTTATGTTATAGCCAACATTAATATTGGAATATTATACCTCTTCGCCGTTTCTTCTTTTGGTGTTTATGGTGTGATTATTGCAGGGTGGGCGAGTAATTCTAAATACCCCTTTTTAGGAGCTCTTCGATCAGCTGCCCAAATGATTTCTTACGAAGTTTCAATTGGATTTGTAATTATCACAGTTTTAATTTGTGTAGGTTCGCTAAATCTAATTGATATTGTGGAAAGTCAAAAAAATCTTTGGTTTGCCATTCCATTGTTGCCGATGTTTGTGGTGTTTATCATTTCTGCTTTAGCGGAAACAAATAGACTTCCATTTGACTTACCTGAAGATGAAGCCACCCTTGTTGCAGGTTTCTTTACTGAGTATTCCTCGATTTCTTTTGGTCTCTTTTTCTTAGCGGAGTATGCCAACATGATTTTGATGAGCTCCCTTACGGTTATTCTGTTTTTAGGTGGTTGGTACCCGCCATTAGATATTTTTCCTTTAAATGCTATTCCTGGCATCTTTTGGTTCGCTTTAAAGGTTTTTTTGATTTTGTTTGTTTTTCTATGGGTTAGAGCAACCTTCCCACGTTATCGATATGATCAACTCATGCGTCTCGGTTGGAAGATATTTTTACCTCTAACTTTAGTGTGGGTTGTTATTACCTCTTCATTTTTATTTTATTTTGGATTATTGCCTAGCTGATGTCTTTTATCACTAAATATATCAAATCATTTACCTTATTTGAGTTAATGAAAGGTATGGCATTAACTCTTAGATATTTTTTCAAACCGAAAGTGACTATCAACTATCCCAATCAAAAAGGTCCATTGAGTCCACGATTTAGAGGTGAACATGCACTTCGAAGATATCCTAACGGAGAAGAGAGATGTATCGCATGTAAGCTTTGTGAAGCCGTTTGTCCCGCGCAAGCAATTACTATTGAAGCTGAACCTAAGCCAGATGGTAGTCGAAGAACAACTCGATATGACATTGACATGACAAAATGTATTTATTGCGGACTATGTCAGGAAGCTTGTCCGGTTGATGCAATTGTAGAAGGACCAAACTTTGAATATGCAACTGAAACAAGAGAAGAACTTTTATACGATAAAGAAAAGTTATTACGTAATGGAGATATATGGGAAAAGCAAATAAGTGAAAATATTCGAAAGGACAGTAAGTTTAGATAATGTTTCTTTTAGGGACTTTTTATTTTTTTGCATCGTTTTTAATTGTGACGTGTATTTCTGTCATTTTTTCAAAAAATCCTGTTAATTCTGTTTTATTTTTGGTTTTAGCTTTTTTAAACTCTACTTTTTTATTTATTTTAATTGGCGCAGAATTTGTAGGGATTATTTTAGCGATCGTCTATATTGGTGCTGTTGCAATTCTTTTTTTATTTGTGGTAATGATGTTGGATATTCAAACGACAACCCTAATGTTCAATATCAAAAGATATATTCCTTTAGCCTTATTGTTTGCGGGCGTTATTTCAGCTGAAATCATTTATTTGACTGTCTTTAAAAGTTCAAAGTCAAATTTAAGCGAAATTGTTCGATCTTCTAATAATACAGAAGAAATTGGTAACGTTTTATATACCAAGTACTTCATTGATTTTCAATTAAGTGGTGTTGTTCTGCTCTTAGCCATGATTGGGGCTATTGTTTTGACCCATGTTTACCGACCAACTATTAAAAGACAAAATATTGATAAACAAAACACAACATACTCTAAAGATCGAATTCAATTAGTTGAGACTAAGTCAGGTGAGGGCGTAAATTATAATGAGTAGTCTTACTTATAATCACTTTTTTATTTTATCATTGATTGTTTTTATCATTGGCTGTTTTGGACTTTTTCTAAACAGAAGAAATATGATTTTAATTTTAATGTGCATTGAGATTATTTTGTTAGCCGCCAATATTAATTTTGTTTCTGCTTCTGTTTTTCTCAATGATATCAATGGTCAAGTATTTTCGATCTTTATTCTGACAATTGCAGCTGCGGAAGCCGCTATAGGACTTGCAATTTTAGTGATTTATTTCAGAAACAAGGGAGAGATTGATGTTACGAAAATCAATCAGTTAAGAGATTAATGCTTAGCTATAAACTACTTTTTTTCTTACCCCTGTTATCAACGATAATAACGTATCCTTCTGGTATATTCTTTGGCGATAGATTTGCTCAAGTTATTTCATCTGGTTTAATTTCTTTATCAGCAATTCTAAGCTGGTATTTTTTTATTAACTTTTATAGCTCTGGTTCAGCTGAAGTTATTATTCCCGTCTTAGATTGGTTATTGATTTCAGGTCAATTTTTTAACTGGGGGATTGCAGTCAATTCATTGACTTTGATTATGTTAACACTAGTTCTTACAGTCTCGGCTCTTGTTCATATTTATTCTATTGAGTATATGGCTCACGATAAGTCTAAAACTCGTTTTATGACTTATTTAAGCTTGTTTACTTTTTGTATGGTCGCTTTAGTTGTTAGTGACAATCTTATTCAGTTGTTCTTTGGCTGGGAGGGAGTAGGTTTAGCCTCTTATCTATTAATTGGTTTTTGGCACCATAAAAAATCAGCAAACCTTGCTGCAATGAAAGCATTTTTAGTTAATAGAGTAGCAGATTTTGGTTTTTTAATTGGTATAGCTACCCTTTACATCTTCTTAGATACTTTATCGATCAATGAAATAGTTCAAAATCGAGAGTATCTACCTTTATTTCAAATTAGTTTCTTTGGCTTTAGCATAGATACTCTCACTTTTGCATGTTTCTTCTTATTTATTGGGGCAATGGGTAAGTCTGCTCAATTTGGTTTTCATACATGGCTCCCAGATGCTATGGAAGGCCCAACTCCAGTTTCAGCCTTAATTCATGCGGCAACTATGGTGACGGCAGGCGTGTTTCTTACTGTAAGATTTTCTGAGTTAATGGTGATGTCCGACTTTGTCATGACATTTATTCTAATCATTGGATTGCTCACTGCTTTTTTTGCTGCATCGGTTGGTTTTTTTCAAAAAGATATTAAAAAAGTTATTGCTTATTCTACATGTAGCCAACTAGGTTTTATGTTTGTCGCTTGTGGTCTAGGTGCGTTTAACATAGCGATTTTCCATTTGATAACTCATGGATATTTCAAGGCTTTATTATTTTTATCTTCTGGTTCTGTTATTCATGGAGTTCATGATGAACAAGACATGGACAAGATGGGTAATTTATTTTCTAAGATGAAAATTACTGCAATTATGATGTGGATTGGAACCTTAGCAATAATCGGTTTTCCTTATTCTTCTGGTTATTTTTCTAAAGACTTAATTTTGAGTTCTTCTTTCAACTTAGATCAACTAGGTTCACTCGTTTATATCATCCTTGCCATCGTATCAGCGATGACAGCTTTTTATTCCTTTAGATTAATATTTAAAGTTTTCCATGGTGAGTACAAAGGAGATTATGATTATAATAAAGTCCATGAGTCTGGTGTTGTAATGCTAACACCTCTTCTATTATTATCTATTGGCGCAATTTTTGCTGGATACTTTTTTAATAATCTCTTAGCTGGATATGGCTCCAAGGAGTTTTGGAATGGAATAATTTATTTAGCTAGTGAAAAACACTCATACTCTTCTATCTTTACCATCTTATCAAAGTCTCTTGTGGCAATCGGTGTTGCTTTAGCTGTTTACTATTATGGCTTTAATTTGCAAAAGCTAGAAATGCTTAAATCTCAATTTAAATCAATATATCAATTCGTACTCAATAAATGGTACTTTGATGAGCTCTATAACAAGGTATTTGTTAATCCAATCTATGATTTAGGTAAATTTTTATGGAATAAAATAGATCAAGGATTTATTGATCGTTTTTTACCAAATGGCAGCGCTTCTGTGGTATCTAGTATCGCTAAAGCTTGTAAAAGGTTTCAATCAGGTTTTATTTTTGATTACACCTTTATTATCATCACAGGTTTTACATTATTTATAACAATTATTTTTTATATTTCAGTTTCATAAAATGAGCTTTCCAATTTTATCATTGCTTATTTTAACTCCTTTAATTGGAGCTCTTACACTCTCGCTATCAAATAGTGCACAGTTAAAAAACAAAACAATATTTGCTTCAGGTCTTTGGATTGCGACAGGTGAATTTCTTTTAAGTTTATTACTTCCAATTTTTTATGACAAATCTCAAAATGGATATCAATTCACTGAGTTCCATACTTGGTTTGATAAATTCGATATCAATTATTATTTAGGGGTAGATGGTGTTTCGATACCCCTTATTCTCTTGACTACTTTTTTAGTTCCCATTTGTCTTCTTTGTTCTTGGAATTCAATTCAAAATCGAGTTAAAGAATTTGTTATTTATTTTCTTTTATTAGAGAGTTTTATTATTGGTGTCTTTGTAAGTGTCGACTTAGTAATTTTTTATGTATTTTTTGAAGCTGTTTTAATACCAATGTTTTTGATTATTGGTATATGGGGTGGAGAAAATAGGCTCTACGCAGCCTTCAAGTTTTTTTTATACACATTAGCTGGTTCAGTTTTAATGCTACTTGCTATTATTTATATTATTTCAATTACCAACACAGGAAATATTGAAATCATTTCTAAATTTGTTTTTGCTGAAAATATACAGCTAATTCTCTTTTTATGTTTCTTCGCGTCTTTTGCAGTAAAGGTCCCGATGTTTCCATTTCATACTTGGCTACCGGATGCCCACGTTCAAGCACCAACAAGTGGATCAGTAATTCTTGCAGGGGTTCTGTTGAAGTTGGGAGCTTATGGTTTTATGAGGCTATCTGTCCCTTTTTTCGAGTTTGCATCTTACTATTTTCAACCTCTAATTTTTAGCTTGAGTTGTATCGCTATAGTTTACACTTCGATTGTTGCACTTCGCCAAACGGATATGAAAAAAATGATTGCCTATTCCTCTGTAGCGCATATGGGCTTTGTTACAATTGGAATATTTACCTTAACTCAAGACGGCATGAATGGAGCTTACTTCCAAATGATTAGCCATGGAATAGTCTCTGCTGCTTTATTTTTAATTGTTGGAGTCGTCTACGAAAGACATCATACCCGAATGATTGCCGATTACAGTGGAGTAACAAATATTATGCCAAGATATTCTTTTTTCTTTATGGTATTTATGCTTTCCTCCGTTGGCTTACCTGGGACAAGCGGATTTGTAGGAGAGTTTCTCGTAATCATGTCCACTATCAGTGTGAATGTATATTTAACAATCTTTACTGCTGTAGGCGTCATTTTAGGAGCTTCCTATATGTTGCTTTTATACAAAAACGTAAATTTTGGAGATGTAAAAGCAGATATCAAAAAACTTACAGACTTAACAAATATTGAAATTTTTTATTTTACTTGTTTGGCCTTTTTAACAATTTTACTAGGTGTTTATCCAAAACTTCTTTTTGACATGATTGATGCCAGTATATCCATAGGAATATTATAATGATTGATTTTTACTCATTTGCGCCTGAAATTTTTATATTAGCTTTAATTTTAATTTCCATAACCTTTGGTATTTTGAACAAGGGAGCAACTATTACAATTAATACTTCAGGATTTAGCTTATTAACTATTTTTTTGATATTTAAAGGACATAGCCTCTATCAAAACTCTCTGTACTCTTTAAATACAATAAACTTAATTTTACTTTCAAAAATTATTTTATCGATTGGCTCAATAGTTTTCATTTTGCTTTCTCGAAGACCTCTTAAAAATGAAAATTTATTTCGCTATGAATATATACTCTTTATTCTTTTTGCTATTCTTGGCTCTTTCGTACTTATCTCAAGCAATAATTTTTTAACAGCCTTTATCGGTTTAGAACTTCAATCCTTGTCTCTTTACCTAATGGCGGCATTTAACACTAAAAATCTAAATTCCAATGAGGCGGGTATTAAATATTTCTCTTTAGGTGCCCTTTCTTCAGGATTTTTATTATTTGGTATCTCGATGATTTACTTTGATACAGCTTCATTCTCTTTTCAAAATTTAGAAAATTTTTCTACTATCAGTGAAGTAGGTTTGGCTTTAGTTTTAATCGCGCTCTTTTTTAAAGTTTCGGCGGCTCCTTTTCACATTTGGACCCCAGATGTCTATGAAGGATCTCCAACAATATCAACCTTGTTCTTTGCTACTTTACCTAAGTTCGCTTCTTTAATTTTCTTATTCAGAATTTATCACGAGTTGAACATCCCCAAAATAGACTCCCTTCATTATATTTTTCAAATAGTATGTGCAATTTCTTTACTTGTAGGGGTTTATGGCGCTATTACTCAAAAGATTATCAAAAGACTTTTAGCTTTTAGTTCTATTAATCATATTGGTTTTATGCTTTTAGCAATTATGAGTTATCAATATATGTCTGAAGGAACAATTTTCTTTTATTTGATTATTTACCTTATCACAACGTTTGGTGTATTCTCTGTTATCTTAAATTTACGAACTTCTGAGGGAGAAATTACTCTCTTAACTGGACTAAATGGACTAAAAGCATCATCAAGATCAAAGGCAATCTCGATGTTAGTATTCTTATTTTCTTTAGCGGGGATCCCACCTTTTGCTGGTTTTTTTGCTAAGTTTTTTATTTTATCAGCTTCGATTAACGAGGGTTTCTATATCTTATCTGTCATAGCTGTAATCAGTTCCGTTATTGCTGCATTTTATTATTTATCAGTAATTAAGAATATGTTTTTCAATGAGTCAGATACAGAACTATTATTAGATAATAATAGGCTTAGTTCTTTTATATTTATCTCCTCAGCCATAATTGTTACCTTATTTTTCTTTTATCCAGATCCATTAATTAATCTTGTTGACTCTTTATTTAAGTAAATTTGTTTAAAGTATTATTCGACTCAACCAACACGACTTTTAATAAAATTTTTGATAATCAGAGCAATTTTTCATTAGTTGAAAAAAACAATATAGCTATCCAATCCTATGAACAAACTGCGGGCGTGGGAAGAGGCACTAAGAAATGGAATAGTCCAAGAGGCAATATCTATCTCACTATTAACCAAAATAAAAATACAGATGAAATTTTAAAAAATAGTTTTTATGTTTGTTATTTGATTCATAGGTTTTTTTCTAAAAATTATGGCATCAAATTTCAATATAAATGGCCCAATGATTTGTATTATCAGGATAAGAAAATATGTGGTGTAGTTTCAACTTCTAAAATAATTGGAAATAAAAGTTATATTCAAACGGGTATCGGTTTTAATCTTAATAGCCAGCCCATAAAAACATCAATCTCTCTTTCAAAAATTTTAAATCAAAGTTTCCCTATTCTTGAGGTATCTTCAAGACTCCTGAAGTTTATAGATACCCATTTAAACTCCTATATATCTAGTACCTATTTGGTAAAATATTTAAATAGTCACCTTTTAAAAAAATTTAGAGTTAATCATCCTTCTTTTAATAAAAAAAATACTGAAATTATAGATGTTCTAGATGATCTTTCCTTACGTATAAAATTACATAATCGTTATGAAAATATTTTTTTTGGGGAATTGATATGAATTTAGCTATCGATATTGGAAATACATCTATTAAAAAAGTCTCTTTTTTAGAGAATTCCATTGGTTCTACCCGAAAGATTAAATATTCCAAAAAGAAGTTAAGTGAAATTAAAGCATTTTTTTCAAAAGATTTACAAAAGTATAAAAATATATCCATATGTTCGGTCGTTCCAGAAGTTGACAAATATATAAAGAAAACTTTTTCAAATAAAAAAAATTTTTATTTTATTCAAAAAAGACTTTTAAAATCATTTGTTCATTCTTCAGTAAATTTACAACAACTCGGTATAGATAGGATAATTAATGTTCTTTCAGTTAATCATCTTTTCCCCAATAAAGCGGATTTTGTTATTATTGATTTGGGGACTGCCACAACGCTAGATATCGTAAAAAAAAATAAATATTTTGGTGGTGTTATTCTTCCAGGTTTGACTACGTCCTATGCCAATTTAGTAGATCAAGCATCAGGAATTAAAAAAATAAAATTAGAAAATTCAGATAAAGTTTTTGGTAAAAATACAAAAGATGCACTTTTATCTGGTTTTAATACTGGCTATAAGACCATGATTGATGGATATGTCAAAATAATCAAAAGAAAATTTAATACAAATTTTAAAGTGATTTTTACAGGTGGATATGCTAGCAATGTGTTTGATAATCAAAAACAATATTTGTATAAAGAAGACTTAACTCTCTTAGGCGTTTCTCTTTATCACCAAATGAATAAAAAATGAGTAACTTAGATATATTAAATTCTAAAAACCAATCTTTTTTCTTGCCCATTGGTGGCATAGGAGAAATAGGGGGTAATAATTATTTATACTCATTTAAAGGAGAGCAAATAATTGTCGATGCCGGAATTTCTTTTGCTGATGATAGTTTGCCTGGTGTTGATATCACTATTCCTGATCCTTACATCTTCTTAAATCCTTCTATTAAACCGAAAGCGATGATATTGACCCACGCACATGAAGACCACGTCGGTGGTCTTGAATACTATTTTGATATGATCGATTTTCCAATTTATTGTAATCAGTTTACTTACGCCTATATTAAACATAAATTTAAAAGAATTCCTGATTTTGAAAAAAAATTCCATATCATCAAAAGTTATCAAGAAATTTCTTTTAAAAATTTTTCTTTTCAATTAATTCCTACAACTCATTCAATACCAGATCCAACTGGGATATTTTTTAAAACTAATGATGGAAATATCTACCATACGGGAGATTGGAAAATTGACAAAAATCCAGTAACTGGCGATCCCTTTGATTATGATAATTTTAAAATCCTTAAAGATGAGAGTATCGACTTATTAATTGGTGACTCAACTAATGCTGGTGTAAAGGAAATTTCTAGGTCAGAGTCAGAATTAGACCCTTCTTTTAATCGATTATTTGAAGATTTAAATGGAAGGATAATAGTTACCTGCTTCTCATCAAATATTGCGAGATTGAAAACTGTTATTTCAAATGCCTTA
>ERZ802830.2642-NODE-2642-length-15950-cov-21.9068_pt1 | contig 15950 bp, 12 predicted proteins | sample MGYA00345654_ERZ802830 | MGnify/ENA primary metagenome ERZ802830 (study PRJEB30503, sample SAMEA104212375) | marine metagenome | biome: Westerlies Biome; feature: [SRF] surface water layer (ENVO:00010504) within the epipelagic zone...; material: water...
TGGCGTCTTCGAGCGCCTTTTGCGCGGTACCAACGCTGCAGGTGGCGATATTGATGCGGCCCCCGTCGAGGCCGTCCATGGCGATGGAGAAACCTTGGCCTTCTTCGCCAAGGCGGTATTTTTTCGGTACGCGCACATCGTCAAAGGTAATCGCGCGGGTGGGCTGGGCATTCCAGCCCATCTTGTGTTCGTTCTTACCGTAGCTAATGCCGTCGATATCTGCGGGCACTAACATGGCGGTCACACCCTTGGGGCCGCTGTCGCCAGTGCGCAGCATAAGCACGAGCACGTCAGTGTCCCCGGCGCCGGAAATGAAGGCCTTACTGCCATTAATAACGTAGTAATCACCGTCGGATACCGCACTGGTGCGCAGCGCGGCGGCATCAGAACCCGCGCCGGGTTCGGTCAAACAGTAGGAGGCCAGTTTGGTGCCTGACACCAGATCTGGGCACCACTCATCGATGACTTCTTGCTGGCAGTACCGGCCAATCATGTTGGTGGCCATGTTGTGTATGGTGAGAAAGGCCGCGGTTGTTGTGCAGCCTTTCGCCAGTTCTTCGACGATGAGGCTTGCATCGAGTCGCGGCATGGCCAGTCCGCCAGCATGTTCCGGGGTATACATACCCATAAAGCCAAGCTCACCTGCCTGGCGCAGGGCATCCTTGGCAAAAATACTGTCGGCATCCCATTGCGCGGCATAGGGTGCGAGCTGGTTTTCCGCGAAGGCCTTGGCGGTGGCGACGAAGCCTTGTTGTTCTTCGGTGAGGGCAAAGTCCATTGTCTCTCCCAGGGCATCAATAGAGTGGGCGCAGTGTATTACACAGCGCGGGGCGCGGCATTAGGTTGGCGTTGCGAGAAGCTTGGGCGGTTTGGCGAACCAAAAGCACAGGGCGCCAATCAATGAGCAAAAAGCGATGCAGGTAAAGGCGAGATCGTAGTTACCGTAGAGATCAAACATGATGCCGGAAAATAGTGGACCTAGGGTCATGCCTATCATCACGATCAGGGATGAAATGCCCATGATCGTGCCGAAAGATTTGGGGCCAAAATAATCGGCGCGCAATGCCACCATGAGCGGAGCGCGCACGCCCCAAGCCAAGCCGTGTGCCACCGCGAAGGCGATCACCAAGATGGGGTCTGCACCATAGGTTAGGGCGATCAGGCCGACAAAGTGGCCCAGCATGCACAGGGTACAAATCGTGCGTTTATCGAAGCGATCGCCAATCACACCGCCCAAGAACAGGCCCGCCATTTGCAGCGCCGTCATCAAGGCAAAGACAAAGCCAGCGTTGACCGGTTCGTAACCTAAATCGAAGGTCAGGTAAGGAATAAGGTGCGCGAGCATGGACGACACCGTGAGCAGCGATAATGCGTGACCACTAGAAATCAGCCAGAACGAGGGCTCCTCGACCGCCTGTCGCCAGGACAAACTGATCTGGGTGTCTGTGCTCGATGAGTTTTCGCCGTCATCGTCTTGTGCGCGAATGCCGTCTGGCACTTCGCCGTAGTCTTCAGGCCGGTGGCGTACCAAGCTGACCAGCGGTAGCCCTACCACCAATATGAGAATGCCCGAGTAGAGCGCCATTGAACGCCAGCCGAAGGCCTCCAAGCCCATCATCACAAAGGGTACGCAGAGTCCGCCGGCGGAAAATCCGATTTGCGACATCGCGACAGCCTTGGCCCGGTGCGCGTCGAACCAACTGACAATGGACACCATGAGAGTGGCGAAGCCGCCGAGGCTGGAGCCTAGGGCGATCAGAATAAACGCCACAAAATAGGTGGTGATGGATTCCACCATGCTGAAGGTAAAAAAACCTACCGCAAAGATTAGCGTGCCAATGATCAGAATCCGACGTGGGCCGTAGCGATCCACCAGCCAACCTTGGAGCGGGCCGAGCAGGCCGCTTTCCAATCGCGTCAGTGCAAAGGCTAAGGACAGTACCGACATACTCCAGCCAAAGTCCGCCTGGAGTTTGAGCGCGTAGCCGCCGTAAGAATGCATCCACGTTAAGGCTGCCAGCCATTGCACACCGGCACAGGCCAGCACGATCCACCATCCGTAAAAAACGTGACCGTTTGGGCGAAAGATATTGTTGAGCCGCGCACCCGCAGGTGCCAGAGGGGATGACATGGGAACATAATAGGGGCAGGTGGGCGCACTGACGAGATTGACAGGGTGCACATTTCTTGCCGTTGGCGAAAAAAGCATGGAGTCTCGTGCGATGGACGAAAAGACCACAGCTCGAAGCGAGGCGTCGCACCGCAGCGTGCTGGATAACGAGGGACAAGCGTTGGTCTTGTCCGGTGGCGGTGCTCGGGCAGCCTATCAGGTGGGGTGTCTGCGAGCCCTGGCGCGGAGCCTGCCGGACTATCGCCCGCAAATTCTGACCGGTGTCTCTGCGGGTGCGATCAATGCTACCCATCTCGCCGCGTTTCAGGGTTCTTGGCAGGACAGCGTTGAGGCCCTTGTGAGGCTCTGGCAGGCCATGCGCACAGAGAAAGTGTATCGAACGGGGTTGGGTCAACTGGCCGGCCGTATGACCCACTGGGGCTTGCACTTTGTCAGCGGCGGTAGGCTCGGACGCAAAGACATTCGCGGCATGGTCAACAACCAGCCGTTGCGTCGGTATCTTCGAGAACATTTGTCCGCGCAAGCCGGTTCGGGTGACATTCCGGGCATTGATCGCAACCTTGCCGATGGCTGGTTGAAGGCGTTGGCGGTGGTGACCACGAATTACGCCAGCGGTCGCTCAGAGGCCTGGGTTGATACGCTGCAGAAACACATCTGGAGCGGTAGCCAAGTGACCGCTCGGCAGGCATCACTCACCCTTGAACATGTGATGGCTTCCGCCGCACTGCCGTTTTTCTTCCCCTCGGTGAAGCTTCAGCACCAGTGGCATGGCGACGGCGGCATCCGTTTGGCGGCGCCGTTGTCTCCTGCCATGCGCCTTGGTGCTACGCGTATCTTGGCGGTATCGCCTCGCGCTAAGCCCGAGATAGGTGGCTCTGAGCTGCCGACAAGTTATCCGTCACCGGGCCAAGTGGCTGGGGTTATGCTGAATGCGGTATTTCTCGATCTACTGGACTTTGATGCACTACAGATGCAGCGCGTGAATGACCTGCTCCGTCGCATACCCCAGCAGCAGTGGGGGCGCCAGCGGCCGGTGGAGGTGATGGTGCTCAGGCCAAGACAAGACCTTGGCAAAATTGCCCGACAGTCACAGCCGCAAATGCCCGGTGGGTTTCGGTTTTTCTCTGGCGGTTTCGGGGGCCGAGATGAACCCACAGCGGACGCACTGAGTATGGTGAATTTCGAGCCGGGCTACATCGGCCAGCTGATCGAATTTGGTGAGCAGGATACGCTTGCCCGTATGGACGAGATCGAGGCTTTCCTGCGCGGTTAATTCTCGCTGTCTGACCTCATCAGACAGTTAGCGTAGTAAGTCACCGTCCCCGGCCAATCACTGAACACCCCGCGCACCCCAACGTCATTGGCGAGCACGTGCAGGGCCTGCAGCATTTGGCCTTCGCTTGTCATGGCGGCGGAGATAGGCGCGTAGAGCCAGTTATTTGCGTCCACCGGATCACCGGCTTCAAAGGTCCAAGTGATGATCTCCAGCCCAGCAGATTTGGCTTGCCGTGCATAAATGCTTGGCACGATCTCGCCAGCATCGTTAAGCGCCAGCAACATAGGCATTGGTGGCGCTATGATGTTCAACCCGCGTTTTCGCAGCGCTGCAAAGTCAGCTGGACTGGACTGAAAACCCGGCCGCCGCCCTCTGGCATCCAGCCAGACTGCCTGATCGGCAAAGTCGGGGTGGTTCTTGACCCAGTGCCAAATGTCGTCGGGATTAAACGATTGGGGATAGACTCGGCTGGGATCGATCCCTGCCGCACGGTATTCCGCGAGAAGTTTGTCCGCATAGGCTGCTTGGGTGAATCCCGGTGCAAAGGGCATATCGACCATGGGGCGCTTGAGTTCCGGCGTGAACTTTCTGCCCAAGGCATCGATCAACTCAATACTCTGTGCATGGGTCATCAAGGTGCCGCAGGCAAGGGGCTCACTGACCACAGGAGAGCGAAGGGGCGCGAGGTATTGCGCAACGGTTTTAGCTTTTTTGTTGCTCTGATCTGGGCGAGCACACAAGGTTTTGAACTCCGCCAAGGAGATATCTGTGGTGCAGCAAGTCGCGCTGGCAGGCTGCTGGCCGTTGGCGGGACGAAAGGGTTTAGAGCATTTTGCCGCCAATGGGGTTTGCAGAATGTTGGTGGTGGTCGCGAGATCACACTGGGAGTGTCGGCACACCAGCGCTAAGTCTTGGGTAAAGGTCACATCGCATTCGATCACACCGGCGCCTTGCTCGGCGGCTGCCACGTAGCCTTCGCGGCTGTGCTCTGGGTAGCCTAGGGGTGCCCCTCGATGGGCTATAGAAAAGTCTGTGGGATAAAAGTCACCAAGGGCGCAGCTTTGCAGGCGCTCTTTCAGCGTCTGGTTTGGCAGGGTCTCACTCAGGTATAGGGCACGTTTTGTTGGATCTGCGAGTTCTGCTTGGCCAACACTGGCTTGCAACGTGCCCACGATAAGCAGGCAAATTAAGAGTGGCGCTGATTGCGCGCGAATGTTGTGCAGATGGTGCATGTGTCGCCGCTGTCTTTTTCAGACACGCACCCTATCATCGTCTAATAACCATTTGATGAATCCAACCGCGTGACCCACGTACTCGTCTTGCAAAGTGCTGCTCCAATCACTGCCCAGTGGCAGCGCGAATGTATGGCCAGTGTTGAGCGATGGGCCATGGCCAACGGCTACGACTATCGGTCGATGGGCGACGAGCTTTTCGACACCGTGCCTGACTGGTATATGCGCAAGGTGCGGGGGCGCATGCCCATCGCTGCAGATCTGGCGCGTCTGCAATGGATGCAGCGGTTTTTGCGTGGCGACTACGATTGGGTGATTTGGATGGATGCCGATATGTTGGTATTCGCACCGGATTTGCTGAGTCTTGATTTAACGCGCGCCTGTACCTTTGGGCAGGAGCATTGGGTGCAAGCGAAGTCTGGTGACCAAGGCCGCTGGGAGGTTCGCAAGAATATTCATAACGCCTTCGCGGCCTTTCCAGCCGATTGTCCGGTGTTGCCATTTCTCGTCGATATCATCTTGCGCATGATGCGCCGCGTCGACGCCGATCATATAGCCCCGCAGATGATGGGACCGAAACTGCTATCGAATTTGCACAATTTAGCGTCGTTCGATTATCGGGCAGATATTGGCGCGCTTTCTCCCGAGGTGTTATCTACCATTGCCGAGGGTGGTCTTGGCAATGCAGGCAGTGCAGGCAGTGCAAGCAAAAACGGCAACGCTGATAGGAGTGCGCTCAACGCGTTGTGTTTGGCTCAGCCTCGGCCCCTCGTCGCGGCAAATTTATGTGCCAGCCTTTTGCCTAAGACGCTTGGCTTGGTCGAGGGCGAGGTCTCCAGCGAAGAGTTTATGCAGCGGGTGATTCGTTCGCTGCTGGGCTGTGCTTCGGGGCTATCCCAGCCCACAGATCTTGATGCTTGATACCGAGACCGGCCTTACTTAGTCTGGCGGGCCGAATCGGAATGACCGCGCAAGCGCAGGAGCAGGAGAGAGACATGTCAGGTACACCTATCGAAAATGCGATCGAAACCCTTAATGCCCAAATTGGTCAGGCATCTCAGCCCACCGATTGGTTTGAGATCACTCAAGACCGCGTAAACAACTTCGCCGATGCCACGCTTGATCAACAGTGGATCCACATAGACCCTGAGCGCGCCAAGGAAGGCCCGTTTGGCGCAGCCATTGCCCACGGTCAGCTGACCTTGTCGATCATGAGCTTTTTGCCCGGTGGCGCGGGTGTTGGGCTGCCGACGTTGGATGGCATGAAGCTGGGTATCAACTACGGTTGGAACAAAGTGCGCTTTATGAACCCTGTGCAAGTTGGTGCGAAGATCCGCACCGTAGGCAAGCTCAAGAGCGTGGAAGAAAAGGGTGGAATGCTGGAAGTGATCAACGAGATGACCGTTGAGATCGACGGCGCTGATAAACCCGCGTGTGTGGCGGAAAGCGTCTTGCGTATTGTTTTTTAACGGTCGATCTTCGACTGAGTACTGACAATATCCCAAAGGCCGCGCCTGAAGCTGCGCGGCCCTTTAATTTCAGGCACCCTTCCAACCATGTTTACCTATCTTAATCCTGACGTTCGCAAGCGGCTGATTGCCGATGGCAAGCTCATTCGCATTGATTCGGATGGGCAGGTTATCGATGTTGACCAGCAAGAGCCGCCCAATGAACTGGCCATTAATTTGATGGGTCCAATTCCGCTGCCCATCAAGCTGCCAGGTGTTGATACGACAGTGCAGTGGTATGCGGCTGTGCGCAGCACAGAACTGCGGGGAGTGGAGGCGCTGGCGTCGGAATTGAATGCACGTGGTGGCCAACACCTCTTTGCTCATTTGGTATCGCCCTTGGCTGTGAACAGTGTCTTGGTGGTTGGCGAACCCGGGGAAAACCCCCTCGTGCGGGTGCACAGCAATTGTCTGACCGGCGATGTTTTCGGCTCGGAGCGTTGCGACTGTGGTCCACAGCTGGCCTCGGCGATCAATCGCATCGGCGAAGAAGCCGGCGGCGGCTACCTGATTTATATGGCAGGTCATGAGGGCAGGGGTATCGGACTTTGGGCCAAGGCGGCGACCTATCTGCTGCAGGACGCTGGCGAGAATACGTATCAGGCAAACCGCAGCCTAGGTCTACCTGACGACTGCCGCGACTTTACCGACGCGGCAGTGCTGCTGAAGCGGTTTGTCGGCAATGCACCTTTCCGGTTGCTGACGAATAACCCGAAAAAGCTAGAAGACCTTGCCGCCCACGGCCTGTCTCAGGTGACCCGCGAGAAGCATGTCTTTGGTGTGGGTGAGTGGAACAAGCGCTACCTCAACGCCAAGCGGGACTGGGGACACAAGCTTGCGGAAGAAGATCTCAGCTAACCCCAGCAGATGAAAGCATCGGCCCAAACGGTGCTGCTAGCCCTGCTGTTCACGCTCTTTAGTGTCCATGCAGAAGTGCGTATCAATCAGATTCAGTTTGTCGGCAGTCACAACAGCTACAAGCTCGCCATGCCCGACCTTTACCAAACCGTGCTCGGTCTGGTCGACGCCGACGCTGCCTTGGCGCTGGATTACCAGCATATGCCACTGCATGACCAACTGAACCTTGGCCTGCGAAAACTGGAACTGGATGTGTTCTATCAACCGCAGTCGCAATCCTTTCCTGTGGGCCATGTTCAGGTCATTGATATGAACAGCCACTGCCCGACGTTGCGCACCTGTCTGGCGCAGCTGCTGCAGTGGTCTGACGCCCATCCCGAGCACGCGCCGATTTGGATAGGTTTCAATGCCAAAGACCAGCAAATAGGTTGGCTGCCGGATCCAGCACCTTTTGACGTCCGGGCCTTTGCGGCGATGGATGCGGTGCTTGAAGAGATGCTTGGGTCGCGGCTGATTCGACCGGGCGACGTCAAACCTCAGGGTGCTCGAGCGCCCAATTGGCCAACCCTCAATGACGCCAGAGGCAAGTTCTTGTTGATATTGGATGAGGGTGGGCAAAAGCGGGAGATGTATCTGGAGGGCTGGCGTCAGCGACCGATGTTCACCACGGTCGGGCCAGAGCATCCTGCCGCGGCAGTCATGATTGTGAATGATCCGCTCCGAGACTTTGAACGCATTAGGGCATTGGTGAGAGATGGTTACATGGTCAGAACTCGAGCAGATGCCAATACCGTGGAGGCCAGAGTCAACGACACGAACCGACGACAGGCGGCCTTCGCCAGTGGCGCCCAAGCAGTCAGTACTGACTATTATTCGCCAAGCAATCCGTTCGGCAACGATTACCGAGTTTGGATAGTCGGTGGTGTGCGCTGCAATCCGGTTGCTGGGCCGCTGGTCTGCAATCTAGAGAGTCCGGTGCAGTAAATTCAGCGCAAAAAAAACCGCCTCGCGGCGGTTTTTTTGGGTGGTTTCGAACCCTACTTCAGCACCAACTTATCGTCGATAGCGGTGTAAGGCTGGCCTTCGTACTTACGTACTTCGTTACGGCCGACAACCATGTGATGCACCTCATCCGGTCCATCAGCCAGTCGCAGCGTGCGCTGGCTGGTGTACATGCGTGCTAGTGGCGTCCACTGAGACACACCGGTGGCACCGTGGATCTGAATGGCTTGGTCGATAATGTTGCAGACCTTTTCGGGCACCATGGCCTTAATGGCGCTGACATAGACGCGAGCTTCCTTGTTGCCTAGGGTGTCCATGGCTTTAGCGGCTTGCAGTACCATCAGGCGGCAGGCATCGATTTCGATACGTGCGCGTGATACCCATTCGATGTTCTTGCCCAGTTGAATGATCGGCTTACCAAACGCATGGCGCGTGGTTGAACGACGAATCATCAACTCAAGGGCACGTTCTGCAACACCAATTGAGCGCATGCAGTGGTGGATACGTCCTGGGCCCAAGCGCAGCTGAGAGATTTCAAAACCACGTCCTTCGCCGAGCAGCATGTTCTCTTTCGGTACGCGTACGTTGTCGAAGTGAATGTGCATATGACCGTGCGGCGCGTCGTCGTGACCAAACACTTCCATGCCTTCGAGGATGTTGACGCCCTTGGCATCGATGGGTACCAGAATTTGCGACTGCTGCTTGTGCGCTGGCGCGTCTGGGCTGGTTTTCACCATAGTAATCATGATCTTACAGCGTGGATCACCCGCACCTGAGATGTAGTACTTCTCGCCGTTGATCACCCATTCATCGCCATCGAGTACCGCTTGAGTACAAACGTTCTTGGCGTCGGAAGAAGGCACCGCTGGTTCGGTCATGGCAAAGGCAGAGCGGATCTCGCCGTTCAGCAAAGGCTTTAGCCACTGCTCTTTTTGCTCTGGGGTACCGACGCGCTCGAGAACTTCCATGTTACCGGTGTCAGGTGCGCTACAGTTCAGGGTTTCAGAAGCCAGTGGGCTCTTGCCGAGTTCGTTCGCGATGAAGGCGTAATCAAGGTTGCTGAGACCTTCGCCAGTGTCCGCATCGGGCAAGAAGAAATTCCACAGGCCAGAGTCTTTGGCTTTTTGCTTCGCGGTTTCGAGCAATTCCAGTTGCCCGTCGCCGTAGCCCCAGTGCTCTTTGCGACCTTCGCCCAGACGGTGGTATTCGTCGGTGATGGGGTCAACGTTTTCTTTGATGTGCTTTTTGACCGCATCCAACAGTGGCTGGGCTTCGTCAGACATCGTCAGATCAAAAAGATCTGGGTTTTCTAAGACGGCTTCGGTCATCTTGTCTCTCTCCGCTTGTGTAATTTAGCGCTCGATATTAACCCAATCCCCAATGGATGCCACATCGACAAATGTGGATCAGATCATGAACGCCGGGACACGCGTTGGACGTCTAACCAGCGCTCTGCGGTTGCTCGATAAGGTGGGCGTCCTCAGCCTCAGCGCCATCTGTCTCGCGCACAAAATCGTAGATCATGATGTACAGGCAGGGCACCAGCATCAGCGTTATCACGGTGGCAAAGAGCACACCCCATGCCAGCGAAATGGCCATGGGCAAAAACGGCGCTGTCGCCGGCGTGCTGTTGGACATGAGCGGAATGAGTCCCACGAAGGTTGTCACCGACGTCAAAATGATGGGGCGAAAGCGAATAGTGGCGGCGCCCAAGATCGCTTCAACGGCAGATTTACCCTCGAGCCTGCGGCGGTTGGCGTAATCCACGAGCACGAGGGAGGCATTAACCACCACTCCTGATAGCGCGGTCAGCCCCAGCGCCGAAAAGAACACGAGTTGCTGATCAAGCACGTAGTGACCGGCAATCGCACCAACGGCGCCGAAGGGAATGACGCTCATGATGATCAGCGGCTGCACATAGCTCTTCAGGGGTATGGCAAGCAGCGTGTAGATCAAAATAAGCGACAGCAGAGAGCCCAATGCCAGCCCGCCCAGCGCATCAGCACGCTCTTCCTGCTCGCCGCCAAGCTGTATGTCGATATCGGGATAGCGCTGCTGGAAAGCAGGAATCAACGTGGTGCGAATCGCCGCGCTGACTTCCTCAGGGGCGACTTTGCTGCGGTCTACGTCTGCAGAAACAAACACGTTGCGCTGGCCGTCACGGCGGTCGATGGCCGAATAGCCCCGTCCGATGGAGAAATCTGCGACGGAGTAGAAGGGCACTTCCGAGCCGTCCGGGGTGCGGATGTACATGTCTTCAAGGTTGCTGATGGATTTTCGCTCTGCTTCCGGGAAGCGCACCATCACACGAACATCGTCCTTGCCGCGGGCAACGCGCTGGGCTTCAGCGCCATAAAAAGCTGCTCTTACCTGGGTCGCAAGATCATTGAGTGTGAGGCCTAAGTTTCTTGCCTCCGGCAACAGGTCTAGCTGAATCTCTTGTTTGCCCATACGCCAAGAGTCAGAGATATCAAACACACCATTGAACTTGGAAAGCTCACCCTTGATCTCCTCGGCGGCTCGGCGCAGTTCATCAACGTCGTCACCGCGCATCTGATACTCAAGCGGAGCGCCGCTGCCAAACTTGTCAGCGTCGAAGGTTAGGTTCACCGCATCAGGAATACCGGCCACGGCTTCGCGCCAGCGGTTGGCGAAGATCTTCGACGAAATATTGCCGCGCTCGGCGATGGGTGCCAAATCGACTACCACTTCGGCGATATTGCTCGACCAGCCGCCAAAACCATCGCCCGGGCCGCTGCGCTGAGACCGAGTACCGACGCTGACAAGGGTGTGTCTGACAATCGGGGCCGCAAGGCCAAGCTCTTGGGTGAGTTGCTCATTCACAACGCCTGCGGCGCGTTCCAACCGTCTAGCAGCTTCCAGTGTGGTGGTGGCTGGTACACCGACTGGCATTTCCAGTCCCGCGTAGACCCGATCACCCTCAACCGCAGGGAAGAATCCAAACACCACGCGTCCGCTGAGAATCATGGACAGCGCGACGATTAGCGCGCCGAGGCAAATCGCACTGGTGGCATAGCGCCAAGCGATCACTTTTTCCATAAAGGGTCGGTAGTTTTTGGTCGCGAAGGTTTCAAGGCCACCGCCAAGGAAACGCTGTGTTGCCTTGAAACGCTCGGTCAGCGCATTGCCCTTTGACGGGCGACCCCGCTTGACTAAGTGCGATGGCAAAATCAGCTGCGATTCAACGATGCTGAAAAACAGTGCAAATATAACGATCCAGCCGATAGGGGAGAAGAAATCAGCCATCTGACCCTGCACCATGACCAAGGGCAGAAAGGCTGCGATTGTGGTCAATACACCGAAAATAACCGGTGTGCTGACTTCCCAGGTACCGTCAATCGCGGCGTTGAGACGAGTTTTGCCCATTTGCTCGTGACCATAGACGCGCTCGCCGACGACGATAGCGTCGTCTACGACAATGCCCAGCACGAGAATAAAGCCCATGACCGTCAGTGTTGAGATGTTGATGTCCGTCGCGGGTAGCACGGCGATAGCGCCCATGAGCGCAACGGGAATGCCAATGGCTACCCACATCGCCAGCTTGAACTCTAAGAACAACGCGAGAATGACCAATACCAGTATCAGGCCGCCGCCGGCGCTTTGCGTCAGAACTGACATGCGCTCCTGTAAATCGTCGCCACCATTTATCCAGATGGTGGTCTGCAGTCCCTCGGGTAGCTTGGCGTCGAACTTTGCGACCACGCTTTTGGTGTTCTCGACGATGTCGATGAGGTCTTCGGTTTCTACTTGAGACACGTTGATGGTGGCGGCCCGGACACCGTCAAATTCCGCCATCAGAAATCCTTCTTCGAAGGTGTCGCGGATATCAGCAATGTCACCGAGCAGTAATCGCGTGCCATCTGGGCGCGTTTTCACCACGACGTCGGCGAATTCTTCACTGACGTAAGCCTGGCCTGTGGTGCGGATGAGTATTTCGCCAGCAGTTGAGCGGATGGTGCCGCCGGGCATATCAAATGAGGACGCGCGAATGGCGTTGGCGACATTGTTTAGGGTGAGTCCGTACTCTTTCAGCGTCTGTTCTGAAACCTCAATGGAAATCTCGTAAGGCCGCGTATAGCCGACGCTAACCGTGGAAATACCGCGCACTCGCGCTAGATCATCGCGCAGTTCACGCGCCAGTTCTTTTAGCGTGCGTTCATCGGTATCACCGCTCAAAGCGATTTGTATGGCTAAGCGCGCCTTTGCCACTTTCGAGACGATGGGCTTCTCGGTTTCTACCGGGAAACTGTCAATGCCATCAACTCGGCTTTTGATTTCCCCTACCACCACGGTTTGATCGGCGCCTTGGGCAATTTCCGCCATGATGTTGCAATAACCCTCAACGGCAGCACCGCCGGTGCGGTCAATGCCTTCAACCCCTTCGATGGCTTCTTCTATGCGAATACAGACACTCTTCTCCACCTCGACTGGCGCGGCGCCCAAATAAGGTACGCCTACCCGAACGACGGGTATTTCGAACATGGGGAACTCTTCTTGATTGGTGATGATCAAGCTCAGCCCCCCGCCGACCAGAAGCATGATCATGAGCAGGTTGGCGGCGACCGAGTTGTTGGCGAACCAGCGGATGGCGGTGAGCATGATGTGTTATCCCCGAACAGCCTGTGCGGATGAATCGGCAACGGGATTCACAGCCATGCCCTCAATGGCAGTTTGCACCGTCGAGACGCAGACGCGCTCACCGGGGATAAGGCCTGCGTTAATCAGCACGTTGTCTTTGTAAAGTCGCAGCGGCTGGATGTCGCGAAAGCGAAGGCGGTTTTCGGTGTCAACCACGAGCACTTGGTTGTCGTTGCGAATGGCAGAACGCGGTAGGCGAACAATGTTCTCAACCGCCAAGCCGGCAATCTCTGCGGTTACGAAAAGACCGACGGATAAATCCTGTGAATCCTCGGCGCTTTCTACCCTTGCAACTAACTGCACCATGCGGCTGGAGGTATCGATTTCAGCCTCGGCGCGGACAATCTTGCCAAACCATTCCCGCGTTTGGCCGCCATAGTCGGCGCTAAGCTTGACCGTTGGCTGCATGTCTTCAGGGAAGTTGCCATTGCGCAAGGGTGGTAAGTTGAGAAATGCCAGTTGGCGATCCGCGATAGGTAAGCGCACTTCGACCACGTCATTGGCATACAGCGTCGCAATAGGCTGACCGCGTGAGGCGAATTGGCCGATGTCGATGTTTTCCGCGCGCACCAGTCCGGTGAAGGGTGCTCGCAGCACCGTGCGTTTAACGTTCTCTTGTGCTTGTTCGGAGTTTGCTTGCGCATCCTCGAAGGCGGCTTGGGTCACGCGATAGGCGCGCAGGCCGTTCTCAAGTGCCGAGCGCGATACGAGTTTACGTTCCGCCAAGCTTCGCAGGCGGCCGTATTCGTATTTGGCATGTTCAACTTCAGCGGTTGCGCGCTTGAGCGCTGCGTTCGCGCGATCCTGTGCGTTGCGATAATCCAAGTCATCAATGCGCGCTAATTCTTGACCGGCTTCAAAATAGCCCCCGGCGACGAGGTTTGGCGACGTCCATGTTACGCGGCCGGAAACCTCGGGAATCAGCTGGCTGACCGTAGAAGGCACGACGGAACCTTGGGAATGCACCTTCAGCTCAATGGACTCGGTTTCGATGGTCCTTACGCGCACGGTAAGCGGTGTCGGGGTGTCATTAGCGGGCTCCAACACTGGGGCGGTAGCCATCAGCGTGGCCGCTACCGAGAGGAAAAGTAGGACGATTGCTGTGGGTATCACGAAGGTTCTAATCATCAAGCAATGGCCTCCTGGCCGCCTTGTGCGAGCATGAACGCTCGCGTCATGGTTTCTCTGTTCAATTCAATAAAGGCATCGAAGGTGCCTCGCAGCGCGGGCATATCTCGATCAGTTAGCGCCATGTCCAGTTGTCTGGCGTAGATGGCGTAACGCTCGCGGTCTGGGGTTGCATAGTCGGCAACGGCACTGATGTTCGGCGCGAACTGCTCGACCAGCGTGCGAGCGATGAGCTGCAGAGGCAGATTCTTGCTGGCAAGCATGATGTGCTTCATCAAGGCAAAACGAGCCTCGCCATGCTCGGTATCGCTGGTGGTCAGACGCATCAGCGGCCGCAACAAAGCGCGTATATCTGCGATGGTGTCATCGTTGGCGTTTTCCAGTACCTGCATGGCAGCCAACGACACCATGGAGTTCATCACCAAAAGGATCTGGTCGACCAATATCGGATCAGGCAGGTCTCGTTGCGCCAGCAAATAGCCAATAACATCGAGGCTTGCGAGTTCACGCTCGCGAACCCGTGCGCCGCCGGGATGAACTTCGACCAGCCCGAGTTGCACCAACTTAGCCATGGCCTCTCTGACGGCGCCGCGATTGGCATCGAAGCGCGCGACTAGGTCGCGCTCGGAAGGCAGTCGCTCTCCGGCGCGGTACTGCCCGTTCAAAACATCGCCTATTAATGCGTTAGCGACTTGGTCGCTTTTCATACTCATGAGCAGTCGTTTCCGTGCGCGAATGTCACCAGCCAGGGGCTGGTCTTGCCAATTTGGTCTGATCAAATTGGTCAGACCGATTTGCGAGTCTAGCGATTCGAGGCGTGAATTCAAGCAATTGTTACGCTAGGTAACATGCGCAGAAGTTAGAAATGTGTTGATTGGTAGCAGTTGCTACCTAGCTGGAGCAAGCCACAGTGTGTGAGAGCGCCTTGGCCCCAAGAGCGACTCGTGCCCGACGCTATTGCTCGACGAAGGCGCGCTCGAGGACGTAGTCGCCTGCCTGTCCTTGCCCAGGCGAGACGATGAAACCTCGAGCATCTAACGCAGCACTGACATCGCGCAGCATGTTTTGGCTGCCACAGAGCATGACGCGGTCCGATGCGGGATCGAGGTTCAAGGTGCCATTGTCCATAAGTGTGGTGATGCGACCTTGAGTTGCAAATGCCTCACGAGTGACCGTGGGCAAATAGCTGAGTTTCGGTGCGATCAATTCGCCCAGCACCTCATCGTTCGGCAAGGTGGTGTTGAAGTAGTCAAAGTAGGCGAGTTCGCTTTTCTCGCGCACGCAGTGCACCAGCAGAATCTCATCAAAGCGCTCGTAGGCCTCTGGGTCCTTGGTGATGCTGAGGAACGGCGCTAAACCTGTGCCGGTGGCTAACAGCACCAGGCGCTTGCCTGGGTTTAAGTCATCGATGACCAAGGTGCCCACGGGTTTTTTGCTGACCAGCACGCTGTCACCAACCTGCAGGTGCTGAAGTCGTGACGTCAATGGGCCGTCCTGTACCTTGATGGAAAAGAACTCGAGGTACTCGTCGTAGTTTGCGCTGGCAATGGAATAGGCCCGCAACAAGGGTTTGCCATCGACTCTTAACCCCAACATGACGAAATGGCCGTTTTCAAAACGGAAACTGTCAGAACGCGTGGTTTTGAAAGAGAACAGCGTGTCATTCCAATGACGGATGTCAGTGACCTGTTCTTCGACGAGTGCCGCCATGGAGTGTCCTGAGGTGTTTGCTCTAAAAACGGCTGGCGATTATAGGGATACAACCGCTTAAAGCGAGAGCTGCAACCTTCGAAAGCGTTATAAGGGTATGCCAAGGGTGGTTATGTGATCCAAAGCTATCCCAGCCGCTGACCTGCGCTTCCACCGGCGCTGCGTAAGCGGTAGCCTGCGCACTCGCGGCGCGCAGCCTGTGCGTTCGCGACCACGTAATTTATGGAGAAGTCGATGAAAGTCGTTGTCACAAATGATGAGTACACCATTTATCAGCGCCGCGACGGGCGTTATGCCGTAGAGGGTGCCGACAAGAAGCCGATAAATGGCGACGAAAAAGTCACGATACTGCTCGCCAATGAACTGATTTCGGTGACGCCGCCAGCGGCACCAGAAGAAGAGGCCGCCCCAGAAGCAGCAGAAGAAGCAGAGGCAGCAGAAACAGA
>ERZ802830.2644-NODE-2644-length-15947-cov-13.7564_pt1 | contig 15947 bp, 17 predicted proteins | sample MGYA00345654_ERZ802830 | MGnify/ENA primary metagenome ERZ802830 (study PRJEB30503, sample SAMEA104212375) | marine metagenome | biome: Westerlies Biome; feature: [SRF] surface water layer (ENVO:00010504) within the epipelagic zone...; material: water...
AGACCATCCAGCTCCGTCATTAAGCCCTGCACTAAGCCCAAGGATTCACCAAACAACGCATAGGTATCGCAATGCTTCGCGCCTATGGGCTTCGCAGCGTCAGAGACGCCACCAAACCATAGCGGCACATGTGGACTCTGGGCCGCCTGCACTTCAGAACTCGCGCGCCTTACCTGATAATACTTACCAGCAAAGTCAAAGGGCTCCGAAGAATTCCAGACCTGCCGCATAATTTGCAGATATTCGTCCGTACGCGCATATCGCTCATCGTGCCCAAGGAAGTCACCATCGCGCTGCTGATCGGCATCCACGCCACCAGTAATAATATGCAGCAATAATCGCCCCTGAATAAGATTGTCAAGCGTCGCTACCCGTCGCGCGGCTTGAGTCGGCGCTGCGAACCCCGGCCTGTGAGCCAATAAAATCTTGATCTTTTCGGTACTGTAAGCGACGTGCTGAGCGATGCCAAAACCATCTGCAGAACTGGAAGAATGGCCAATTAGCACAGCGTCAAAACCTGACGACTCATGAACTTTTGCAAAATTTGTAATGTACTGGGCGTCAATTCCGCCGCCTACGATGTGCACCGTGGCATCGTTCGCTGGCGCGCTGACACCGATCATTCCCAAAACGTTTATCGGCATAACAATCCTCCCGGCTCTGAGTGTATATCTCAGAATGGAAAGACTCACGCCCAAAAAATAGACAGTTGTTTCTGTGAAATAACGAAAATGGACAGGCTAAGGTCTAAGGCAACGCCGCTGTGGCCTCCGCTGAGCTTTCGTAGAACATTCTCAAGGTAGGTCGTTAAGCTTTCTTTCGAACCTTGGGCGCGGATGAATGCTCCCGTTCAACCTGAAATGCATCCAACATTGTGGCGACCGCAGTTAGTTCCGCCTTACTGCAACCCTCCAGACGCTTCCCAAGGGATTCAGCAGTGGTGCCTGGATCGCGTTCGCCGAGACCCCACGCCAACCATCCTGCTTCGACCCCAAATGCTTCCGCCAACTCGATCATTTTGTCGCGCGTAGGCGTGACCTCAGCTTTTTCCCAGCGCAAGACAGCATTAGCCGTAACTCCCACCAATTTAGCGAGGGCCCGGAGCGAATATCCGTGTTCTGCCCTAAGCGCGCGCAGTCTGTCAGCGAATTGGTCTATCATAACTCATCAAATAAGCCGCAATTTAACGCTCCAAGTATCCGCGAGTCATAACTAAAAATCGTCGAGAAACCGAGGAATGGTAATAAATAGCTGACAGACGTAGCAATTTGGCGCTTTTTTCGGCCGAGCAGTCAAAAACTATTACTAACTGGCCAATTCTGCAGCCAACTCCTGAGGCATCTGATGATCCGCAGCAAGGCCATTCGTCACAAAGGTACAATCCAAATAGCACCCCTGAGCTAGCCCCAAAGCGATCACCGATTCCCGCAATTGCAAAGGCACTTTATGCACACTGATCTCATTTCCCCAGCGCAGGCTGAGAAATAAATGACCCACGAAACGCGTCACAGCCCAACCCGGCGCACCATTTGATAGCCCACTCTGCGCGTGATTGAACTCCCGAGATAGACGATAAAAACGCTCCGGGTCACGCTCGTAAATCGATCGAAAGTAAGCCACCAAATAATCACTAGCTTCGCAGGCATAAAGACTGACGACGCCGCGCCCGGTAGGATAAACCAACGACGCCGGCCCTCTCTTCCCATGGAGAAATGCGTTGGCGCAATCAGCCATATAATGAGTGGCCGTCTTCATAGCCGCCTCTCTCAAGCACTCTATCGACATATCCGATCACCTCTCAACCATACCGTTGGTCGGATAATTTCTACCGTTTATCTGAAAAATTCAAGTTTAAATTTGGTGAAATAGGCAAAGGGTGGCGCACTATTTCCCTAATAATTCGTCAACTATAAGTGTTCTAACTCTGGGCGCGACATCCGACTGGTCGGTCCAAGCTAGGACCGTGCCGACGTCCGATAGAAACAACTTTGGAAATCCAGAGGCGCGCTTTGGAGACACCTGAACAAACTCCAGAATGGGACCCAACTCGTTATTTGAACTAATAAAACGTCCCACAATATGTGCAGTGCCCGACGTATTTTCACGCATCCATGCAAGCAACGCCGACCGATCCGGATACATTAATAGCGTGACTCGGCCCAGCGCACGGCCTTTGTTAATTTTTAGTTTACGATCAAACGATACTCCACCATCGGCAGAGCGCGAAAAAAATATCTGCGATTGGCCATTTGCGCCGCTATACCAGAGCGCTGCGACCGCATTTTGCCGAGCCGCTAGTGCCGGGCCATTTACCGGACACCCATTTATTTGCCAACCATCAACTCCGACCGGTTTTGGCTGGGACCAGCCATCTTGCAACCAACGACTGCTCACAATATCGCGCTGCTCTGATTTAGTCCGGTCCCGATAAACGACCAATGGGCTGTCCAGCGTCATTACCGCCGCGGTTTGGCAGCAGTCGCAAACCAAGCGATCTACCTGCTCGCGGTCAGAAAACTGTCCCTGCGCATCCATAAAAGCTGCGCGCAAGGTCATGCCACCATGACCTGCGTGATGATTCGCAGCATCAACAGACGCTGATGTTTCTCGCCCATCCAACCAGACAACTCCTAACCGGCCAGCATTGGCATAAAGCGAAACAAAGCCGTGCTCAGTTAACGTACCGTCCTGATGGGGACTACCCGCATCCCGCCAATTCCTTCCTCCATCATTAGATAACCTCAGGCGCACGTCGTAGGCATATGTCCCACCGGGCGTACGTTGCAGGTAATGAGCCGCCCAAAATGAGTCCGTAACCGGCTGTACCGCCGGAATATCCGCCCAGTTCACAAACCAATCTGTGCCTCTGGCGACCTCTATGGGCTCTGACCATCCCTGCTGGGATAACACCGAATATTCTAAAATCGTTGTATCTTGCTCTTCGCGCTGCCAACTCAGAACCGGCTGACCTTTATGATTAACGCTCGCATTTGGGCTACTCGTGTTCGCGCCTGCCGGAGAGTTCAGCCGCGTCGCTGAATCATCAACGCAACCACTCAAGAGGATTAGCCCGATCCAACAAACCCAAGTTATTTTTGCAGCTCTGTGCATTTTATGCCCTCTCGTCGGGTTATTTGATCGTCAATACCGCACAATGATAAATCATTAAGCGCACCGCGGCCTTCACGCACTGTTGATCCAATTCACCGTAACATAGCGGCTAAACGAATCAGGAGCAGGCGCAATGGACCTACAAGCACTCTCCCAGATGCTTAGTCGCGGTTTCCAACCCCAGGTGGAAGTTCACGCCGTCGATCCGAGCATTTATCTCATTTACTGCAAGATCGGCGAACAACTTAAACCATTGTTAAGGCGGGACGGCAGTATTCTCAAATACCGCAGCCGTAGTGCCGCCACCCGCGATCTGCGCGAAGCCGGTCTCAAGACCGCAGAGTTCGTTCATCGCAGCGCTTTTGAGGAAATGATTGGCGTGGCGGAGAATGCGCAGCCCACGGAGCACCGAGAGCGCATCAAACTGACCACGACCTCATAATCCGATGGCCTCCAAACCATCTATTGGCGAGCGACTGCACCTAGTTCGGTTAGACCTAGGATGGTCGGTGGCTGAGTGCGCGTACCGGCTTACGCTAAATTGTAACGATCTAATTGTCCCTGATACCTGGACAGCATGGGAGCGGGCCACCGACCACGACCCAGTTATGCAAAATTTTTTGCGCTATGCGCCAAGTATTGGGCAAATGTTTGGAATCGATCACGAGTGGCTCTTGCACGGCTCCTATGACCCTCAACCCGCTGCGGATGTCATCGATCTAACGCAGAAATTTAGCAACACCACATCCGACGAGCGGTCATGAGCCGTGCAACTTTTCTGGGTCAGTGGTGACTTGTATCATCTGTCGCTCTTTGTGCTTACCACCCAGCCAGGAAAAGAAATCGAAAATACGGAACGTTAAGCCGTACTTGGCGCGAAAGGCTGCATAAATGGTATCGCTCTCGGCCACTAGCTCAGCACGAGCCGGCTGCCATACCCCGAGCAATTTGCCCCGAACATCACACACCGCAATCTCCACCTTGGGGAAATTTCTTACGCGCTTCACTTTGCCGGAGTTCACATTAGTGAAGACATGGTAACTATCATCGTCGAGCGCACGCACGAACCACACTGGCGTATCAACTTGGGAACCGTCTTTTTTCTTCGATCTAAGACTAAAGTAGTTCGCGGTATCGAGTGCCATATTTACAACCAAAACAGAGTCGGAAAAGAAAACGAAGGACTACATACATCTGGAGTCACGCTTTCTAACTGTTATTATATCGCCGGAACGGAGTCCAAACTATACAGCCGCGCAATAACCCGTCGAGTTTGACCATGCAAGTGTCCGCGCCGATCAGTGATAGTCAGAGAATAGCAAGTTTAGACGTGCTGCGTGGGTTTGCTCTATTGGGAATATTGCTCCTAAACATTATAGGCTTTGGGTTCATAGCTTCCGCCTATGTTGCTCCGAGCTTAACCATCCATTCGACGGCCGACCTCGTTGCGTGGCTGCTAGTAGAGCTCACCGCTGAAGGCGCGATGCGCGGACTCTTCTCGATTCTTTTTGGTGCTGGCGTGGTGCTGTTTCTCGGTCGTGACAACAGCGGGCGCGGCTGGCTACATGTCAAGCGCACATTCTGGCTTTTGATCTTCGGCCTTATCAACGGTTATTTATTGTTGTGGACTGGGGATATTCTGGTTACTTATGCGCTGTGCGGGTTCATTTTATTTTTTGTACGAAATGTCAGCGGCAAGCGACTATTCATAAGTTCATGCGTTATTTTTGCGCTGCTGACCCTACAAAATGCGGCAATGCATTTAGGACTCGAATATCTCGAGGGTTCCGCAGAAAAAGTTGAGACTCTAAAGACCCAAGGCAAGCCAATACCTGAGGACTTGAAAGCTGCCGACGCCGACTGGCGCGAATTCGCCGACGAGTATCTTCCCTCGACACAGAAGATTAGCGAGGAGGTAAGCGCACGCGGCGAATCTTATGCGAGCGCATTCAATTGGACCTTGGAACACAATACCGAGATTCTGCTGGGTAGCATTTGGTTTATTATGCTGCCCGATGCATTAGCGGCCATGTTGCTGGGTATGGCGCTTTTTAAGCTGGGTGTGCTACAGGGCCGGCTGGACCTAACGGTTTATCGCAACATGGCAATCTATGGCATGCTCGTGGGCTTGATGATTAACAGCTACGAAGCCTGGGGAGCCTATATCGGCGACTTCCAGATTCTCGCCTCATTCGGTCCAATTTCACCAACCTACCACCTCGGTCGTATGGCACTCGCGATTGGCTGGATAGGGATTATTATGCTGCTACTGCGCAATTTCAAAATTGGCTCGCGACTTGCCGCGGTGGGTCGCATGGCACTGACCAACTACCTTATGCATTCGCTGATTTGTTTGTTCATCTTCACCGGCGCGGGTTTCGGTTTAATCAACCAGCTGGCGCGCTGGCAGCTGTATGGCGTAGTGCTGGCGATCTGGATTGTGCAGCTCTACCTTTCGCCGTGGTGGCTCGCACGCTACCGTTACGGGCCATTAGAGTGGCTGTGGCGAGCACTTACCTATGGCAACCTGCCACAGTTTAAGCGCTAGCCGTTTTAATCATGTCGCCGACAAATTCGATTCACGCGTTACAAGACCGCTTGGATTTTTATGCAGCCACACCTACTTGATCTAGGGGTGGCGTCCATACCACCCCAGATACCCTCTGCAGATTCAACTCTGCGGCATCACCCAGATTGGCGAGGTCCAAGCCCGTTCCTGCAACGTCTTTTTAAGATCCGGCCGCGGTTCAACGCCGGCTTTGACCGCATCCCAGGTCGACCAGCGGCACGTTGGATTCTCTAACACACGCGCGTAGTAAAACGCTCTGTGCTCTGGATTGTGATCGGGATCTCGCCACACCACATCAAGATTAGATGCACCGACATTCTGGGTAATGGAGCAGTCGTTTAAATTAACACTCGCGCCGTTGTCTGGGCACCGGTGAGTCTTTGGATCAACCTGACCACCGTCTGAGCAAGCAACATCGTAGACCTGTTCGTTAGTCTGCCCACCGACAACCCAGCCCTTGATAATTTGTAATCGCTGGAGCGCGGCAGAACTTGGGTCGCGCAGCGCACTGGCCACAAGTGTGGGGGCACGGCCGTCCGCCCCATGCAGTTCGGCACCCATTGGAACACCTTTCGCATATCGATCGGCCAAACCGTCGTCTGCATCGTAGTCATAGCCTGCAAACAGTCGAATCTTTATCCGCGGACCCGATGTTGCAAAAACCTCCTTCCGACGAAGCGCGGCGTACAGTGCATCCCGCGTGTTCTCCTCCGCCCAAACACCGGTCAACCCAGATGCGCTCCAAGTTTCATAGGCACCCGTGGCGTAGTCGCGTCCATCAATCTCCTGCACGTTGACCCGACCCGCTGCTCGAATAACTTCCACTTCACCCGCATCCATCGGCACCGAACCACGCCGCTCGCCATCAGCATCCAAAAGGCCGACTTTCGAGAAAAAATTTGACTCGTCCAGCGAGGAAGCGCCCACATGGGTATCCGTGGCACCCACAAGACCAAATTGGTAGGCATTTGTAATGCCAGAATCGGCAAGCGCTAAACCGTCCAGTAACGCTTCTCGCGCGTACGACCCCTTGGGCTCGCTGGCAAGAGTTGTCGCAACTCGGTAGGGCATGATTTCAAAATCGGCCCATTCATCTGAGTTAGATAACAACGGGTGGGTTTCCGAGGTGCCCTTAACCTGAGTCACCTCTACCAGAGGCTCGTTGCGGATTCGCTTGCGCGCCCATTCGTCGTCTACCGGATTGCTGGCCCAATCCACCAATTTAAACATTTGCCCATTGGAACCATTGGAGTTGTGTGGAATTGCCAATGCCTCGATACCATTTTGGCGCAGCCCGTCCATCCAATCCCATAAGCCCTCAGGGTTCTGACTATGGAAGCGCGAGAACGGCATCGCAGGCAGACGATCAGCTCCTTGGAATATGACATTTCTATGCAAATTGCCACGGTCATCCGTAGAGGACGTGAACTCATATGCAACAAAAGTCGTAAAATTGCCAGGATCATTAAACGACTCGGCCGCCCGAATTGTGTCAGTCCACGCGTCTTTGGCGATCTGATCCACGAGGTCCGGATCAATGCTGCCATCGCCAACTTTGGTGAGTGTATTCCCAAGGAAAGTGGTAAACGCAGTGACCCGTTCGGGGATGCTTTCGAAATTCTGATTTTCCGGCGCATTCAAATTGTGCAGCCCCTGCACATGGTCGAATCTAGAAAACTCTGATGTAGTATCGGCCGCGGCTTTTACCGCGCCCAAAAACATAGCATGGTCGGTAACGGCATAAAAATCCAATGGCGCTCGAAGCTGCACGTCGAAGCCAGCTGGATGCTTGATGGCCTCACCTTTGGCAAAACGATAGGCATCGTATGGCGAGGCGACCGTGCCAAACGCAAAGGCATCAAAAGAGTAATTAGTGTGCACATGTAAATCGCCGAAGTAGGCGTTTCGAGTGGCGTTACTTTCTGGGTTAGCGTTCAATGTATCTGCGGGCATAACCAGCTGAACGCCATCGAATCTTCGTGCGTTTAGTTGAGATTCAGTAGAATCAACGTCGGGAGCGGACTGCGAGTCCAACCCATCCATATTCGAAGGTGCATCTTGGCCGCATCCGCCAAGCAAAATCATTGTTCCAACCGCAACGCCCAATTGGCGTGCCCGGAAAATATCCACAAACTTACCCATTTTGTCTCCCCCTAAGTTCTACTCCAAATCCCGCCTCAGGCAGCATAGTCGAAACCTGCCTCAGATTTAAGTGGTTATGTTACTGTGCCGCTCAGTGAAAAACCGACGCTTCGTAGGTCTCTCGCCGGATCGTTCGAGCTTTTTATTGACCACCTTCTGGTCAGAAAAAGTACCTCTTAACCAAAAGATTTAAACGGCCTTGCTTCAAGAACACTTTTACGCCGCGCACATTGATCTGATTTTTTAGGCGCTAGGATTATTAAACAGCCTTGGCCGTTAGGGAGAGACCTTAAATGATTAGTTGGTTGAAGGACCCTGTAACCTCTTTCGTCATTGCAGGCACCGCCATTTTTCTACTTTCCGGAATGTTTTCCGATTCCGAAATTTCAAAGGTGGTTGAGCTGAGCGACGCCGACGTAAAACGGTTAAGCGGCATTTGGCAAATGCAAAGAAGCCGCGAGCCGTCTAGTGATGAGCTCAACGATCTCGTTGAACAATTCGTTAAAGACGAAATTTACTTTCGAGAGTCGCAACGACTTGGGCTGAACGTAAATGACTCTATTATCCGGCGACGATTAGTGCAGAAACTTACCTTTCTCACCGAAGATATCGCGAGCATTCAACCTCTCGATAAGACAGCATTGCAAGATTTCTTTGCTCAGAACAAAGAGGATTATCGTATCCCCGAACGCCGGTCCTTCACCCACAAATACTTCTCCAACGAAGGCAGAGAGAATCCAGAGCAAGACGCTAAGGCCGCATTGGACACCGAGGTCAAAAGCGACCCATTCATGTTACAGACTGATTATAAAGGTCGTACCTTAGGGCAGATTCGCGGCTTCCTAGGCAGTGAATTCGCGGAAGCGCTAAAGGAATTAGAACCCAGCCCAGACTGGCAAGGCCCACTTAAATCGGCGTACGGCTGGCATACAGTCAAGTTGCACTCAGTGGAGCCATCCTACGTGCCCGAGTTTGCGGTCGTCGCAGAGCGCGTGGAGAGTGATGCTGCGATTGCCGTGCGCAGCAATGCCAGCGAGACCTACTATGAAGAATTAAGGGGGCGTTACGAAATCGTCTATCCAGACTCTATGAAGCTCGCTAACTGATGCTACGCGCTCGTTTACTTTTATTCGTTGTCGTTCTTGGCTCAGTCGGGATCGAGAATTACGCCTTTGCCCACGAGTTTCGCCCTGGCCATATGCAGCTTATCGAGGTTGACGAGGGATCGCCCGGTTACCAGGTGATATGGAAAGAACCGATACTATTGAACACCACTGTAAAACTGAATCCAGTTTTTTCTGCCGATTGCGTAATGACCAACGTAGCCCCCCCCAAAGTCGGCAACGTCGCTTTGATCTACCATTGGAGGACCGATTGTGACTTGGGAAAATCTACAATCCAGATCAGCGGACTGCCCTTCAGCCATACGGACGTCCTAGTCTCTTTAACAAAACTGGACGGCGAGAAAACAAATTATGTTCTAAGGCCAGATGCCCCGTCGCTAGATTTGCGTGAACAAGCCGCTCCGGTCATGAGCTACTTTGTCATTGGCGTGGAGCATCTCGTCTTTGGTATTGATCACGTTTTATTCGTCATTGGGCTGTTCTTGTTTATCCGTGAGCCAATCGCGCTGATCAAAACGATAACCGCCTTTACTCTTTCTCACAGTATTACGTTAGCGCTGTCCGTCTTGGAACTGGTGAAACTTGACCAGGGCCCCACCGAGGCCGTGATCGCTTTGTCTATATTTTTTCTCGCACGAGAATTGGTTCAAGAAGAACACCAGCGCTCCCGACTCACCCAAGGACGTCCATGGGTAATGGCATTTATTTTCGGCCTACTGCATGGCCTAGGTTTTGCGGGGGCATTGGCCGATATAGGACTGCCGAAAGACGATCTCTGGCTTTCCCTATTGTTGTTTAACGTTGGCATCGAGGCCGGTCAAGTCGCGGTAATTCTACTACTGGCCCTATTCGCTTGGGTTTTGTCGCGTTTCGGATGGCAGAATGTATTCAACAAAGGGGCGGCCTGGAGCATGGGTTGCCTTGCCACCTATTGGACGATCGACCGAACGCTTTTATTATTTTAAAAAAGCACTTGCGCAGTCGCTAAATATCTCCAGCATTTTTTTTACAATTGTCCAGCGCCAACAGCACTGACTTCAAGACAGATTCCTCTGGAGATTCGGCGTCGATCGCAAGCGCGCTGAGTGATTTTTCCAGACTACAAAACTGCGACTCCACAAGATCTGCAGGCATAAAGTGGTCTGGCCTCGAGGCAACCCTATCAATCGCGGTTTCTCTCGATACTATTAAATGAATAAAGAGCGTCGCTTGCGGAACATCGGCAAGAATCGACCGATAACTCTCTTTGAGGGCGGAGCAAGCTAAAACACAGCCGTCGCTGGCACTTAATCGATCCCTAAGACTTGAGAGCCAGGGCAGTCTATCGCCGTCATCCAAAGGAACCCCCGATTCCATTTTTTTGATGTTCGCCATAGGGTGGAAATTATCGGCATCCAAGAACTGGATCTGTAGTGCTTTTGCCAACTTAGATCCGATCGTCGTCTTTCCAGATCCAGTAACGCCCATAATTATGTAGTTAGTTTTCACCACTCACCGTGGGTCTTTTGATCCGGATTTTCGAACAGACTTACGCCATGGGCGCCAAAAGCATCACGCTGAGCTTGAGTGATTGCCTGCGGCATACGAGCGCTGGCAAATGCATCAAACCATGAGATCGCTGCGTGCAATCCGGGGGTTGGTATGGCCTGATCCACCGCACAGCGAACGGTCGCTCGCATTGCATCTTGATGATCCATTAATGCCTGGCGGATTTTCGCGATGCTCAAAAGATCCAAATTCTCGGCATCCGTGATGCCATCAAAGAACATACTCAGAATCGCTCCGCGGATAATACAACCCGCACTCCATACAGCGCAGACATCTCTCACAGAGATAGACCAATCATAGACCTCGCTAGCTTTGATCAGCATGTCAAAACCTTGCATATATGCGCATATCTTGGAAAACCAGATTGCCTTTTCCAAATCAGCCAATGTAAAAGACGACACGGAAGCGTCCGCACTGGCAGTGCCAAAGATACTTGCGCGCCGCTGTCTTTCACCCCAGAAGCTCGACATCAGCCGCGCATCTACTGCCGCCGCTATACAGGGAATAGAAACACCTAATTCCAGCGCTGCCATTACGCTCCAGGCGCCTGTGCCTTTTTGCTCTGCTGAATCAATTATTAGGTCAAGCGATGTAGTTGTCGGCTCTAGGACTTTCCTGGCGAGGTCAATTAGGAAACCTTGCAGCGGGCCTTGGTTTGCGCGCTTAAAAAAATCTGCTTGCTCCGAATGGGACAGGCCCATTCCTCTGGACATAATATCGTGCGCTTCCGCTATAAGCTGCATTTCCGCGTATTCGATACCATTGTGAACCATCTTCACAAAATGGCCTGCACCAAAATCCCCAAACCGCTTTAGGCATGGACCGTCAATGCCTTGGGCAGCAATCTTTTCCAAGATTGGCCGGACATGTCCCCAAGAATAGTGATCACCCCCAAACATCATACTGGGTCCATACCGCGCACCTACTGACCCACCGGATACCCCAAGCCCAACAAAGTGCATACCCTGCAAGCTTTCTCGAGAACCGCGTGAAATAGAGTCTTGGTAATGAGAATTTCCGCAATCAACGACAATATCGCTTGGCTGAAGCTTGCTAGCGAGGGCCGCTAACGCTTTTTCTACCGAATCACCAGCGGGCACAAGCAGCAGTACTTTCCGTGGAGTTTTTAGCCCCTCAACCAGCGCTTCAATGTGTTTCGCGTAGCGAAAACCCGGGGTAGCCGACAAGCCGTCGTTGCGTTCCACCCATGCCGCATCGGCATCCCAACCGGCGACATTTAAGCCCTTATCTATGAGGTTAAGGGCCAAGTTTCTGCCCATAACCCCTAGGCCAATAACTGCGACGTCGCTTTGAATTGGAGCTCTACTCAATGTCCAGATCTCTTAATGCAAATTGATGGGCGCCTTTCAAACAGTGCCTTGAAAATCCTGTTAGATCACCGAACTCAACAAAATAGGCATCGATGATCCGCACTGCGCCCGAAACAGTTGCGCCCGTTGCATAACCCAAACCATCTTTTTGAGCCATTATTTGAAAGTACCGAACACACCGAGTTGGTACAGATAATTCATACTTCGCTTTTCCTTGAGGTGCATAGAGTCATCTCTGTTTCTCAGCGTAATCACCTCTTCAATCTCATAGCGACTCGCTGAGCCTTGAATTGCAACGATAGTATCGAACCAGAGCGCCGGCGGGCACTCAAAAATTTCCATTACGTCACATACCTCGCCACGCTCGTACATTACCGTTCGCTGGGCTTTATCATAGCCACGCGGCGCGAAATCCAAAATTTCGCCGGAGTCTATGTCCCTGATCCAATAATGGTCTGCGCCTAACGCATCTGTGCCGCGAAAACAGATTAAAAAATCGGACGTAAAAAGATATTGCAACAAAACGGACAACGCCAAGCCGTTTGTTTCATCCGCGGGCAACACTTGGTGTATCTGAGATGCAAACGAAGCTGCGGCATCTTCGGTATATAAGACCCGACGAAATTGCAGCAACTCCGTCGAAGCCTCCAGCGGCCTGAAGAGCAGCGAGTAGCCGTCCAGGTCTATGAGAAACTTCAAGTGTTCTTGCTGCACCGAATTCCCGTCCGTTTTATCACTGCGGTTAGTTAAACACGCCAGAAAATTTTGCGTTTGTCTCGATCAAACACTTCAGAATTTGAGCGAGTACGATAATTGGTAATAGCAAGTTATGACTCTCGCTGCCAATATCGTATCTAAACACGGCCGCGCCAAACAACCAGCCGACCCGCGAGATCAAGGGTTTTTGATGTTGGCGGCCGTTTTATAGCTCTTGATCTAGCAAATCATTTCTACAACCGCCGCATAGGGTCCGGCTTTATTGTTCGCCCCCAAAAAATGCGATTCGCCTTGCTGCATCGAATGTGACGCTACAAAGTTCGCAAGCACTTCTTGCCAATCCTCGGTAAAAGATAAACCAAAATGTAGGGTTTCATTGGTCATTTCCAGCACCTTCTGATTCACGTTCGCTTTGCCCAAAGTCTGAATCAATCGTTGAGCATACAGGTCGGCAACCACCACACTGCCTGGTTCCGCATGCTGTTTAACCATTGCCAACGTGGCAGCGACCTGCTCAGCAGAAAGGTACAGCGACACACCCTCCCATAGAAACAACGTCTTCCTAGACGCATCGAATCCAGATTGCGCGAGTTTGTCGAAGAGGTTGTCGACGCTGAAATCAACAGACACAAAGTGAACGCCATGGCTGACGATACCCGCCGCTTGGATCATCTCTTTTTTGTGATTCTGCACAGACGCTTGATCGACCTCGAAACAAGTCACACCGCCTGCCGCCATTTGACCATATGCGCGGGTGTCATAGCCGGCGCCCAGCAGAACAAATTGATCCACGTCTTTGATAGCGCGAGCAATAATGGCATCGAAATGCACAGTACGAGTTGCCACCATGTCGGCAATATTTTCATCACCCGTGGAGGGTATTCTGGGATACAGCAGAGGTCGTCCGGCAACGCGCGCTTGCAACCAGAGCGGCCATAACGCGAGCCAAAGGCCCAATTTCGAGGTGTTCGGCAAAACAGACATCAAAGCAGCGGTCTCATCATCTTGGCGCAAGCCAAATACATGCATAGTCCAGCGTCCATTGATGATCTCAATGGCAGTCTGAGAGACACCTAAACGCTTGCTCACAACTATTTGCTTGTAGCCTGTGAGCACCACGCCAACTATCGCCAAGGGAATAAATGCAATCTGTATAGGTATGAAAATGATGTAACTGAGATATTTCATTCGAACCAATTTCTTGAACTGTTTTTCATCATAGCATCGAGCATTATTCTACGACCCCCGGGCTTTGAGGATGCCGCTGCCAAGACGCAACGATTTAAGATCTTCAAAAATGGGCTTCGACTACTAGTGCAGTGCTAACCGTGAGAGGAATTCTAATCTTTATTGGCAATAAACTTTTCGCCAAATTTGCTCAACCGTTCAGGCTCATCATCACCCACGAAGATAAAAATTCCTACCGAATAGATTTACGCGCATTGAAACATTTAACGCTGGGCTGACGCCTGAGCAAAACAGCCCGATCTATATCAAAGAGCAGCAAGTAGATTAACGGCGAGTTGCGAGGAATAACTGACCAAACTCCCGCTAGGTAAAAATCTGAGCTTGGTAAATGGCGCTCGATACCCCCCACAAGTCGGTAGACATTCGGAAGGTGGCGTAGCGTAAATCTTGTCCCCAAGGAGATCAAAAAAATTAGGCCGGAGGCAAAAACGATCCCTCTCAGGTAGTAGACTGACTCGAGAGCATCTAATTTTAGGAGAACGTATGAGCGATCTACTGTACGAAGTAAATGACCATGTTGGCGTGATTACTCTGAACCGGCCGGATGCGATGAATTCGTTGACCTATCAATTGTATGCTGAGCTGGAGGATACGGTGCGCTTCAGCGAGGCAAGAGCCTTGGTGATTACCGGCAATGGGCGCGCCTTCTGCGCCGGCGACGATATGAAACAGATACTTGGTAGCGGCAATCCGGCGCCTGCGGAATTTCGTGATCGAGCGAAGAAAACCGGCGGCCTTACGCCTGCAGCAGATGCCCTCCTGCATACCGACATTCCAGTCATCGCGGCTATCAACGGACCGGCGGTCGGTTGGGGCATGGAGCTTGCGCTGATGGCAGATATTCGCGTGGCATCTGAGCGTGCCAAGTTCGGCGAACTGTTCGTAGTGCGCGGCTTGTGCTGCGATGCGCCCGGCCTTGGTCGCTTGGCGCAATTGGTGGGCAGAGAGACCGCCGCCGAGCTGCTGTTCACGGGCGATGTGATCGATGCTGATCACGCTAAAATTCTGGGTCTGGTCGGCCGCGTGGTGCCCCACGGTGATTTACTCCCAACTGCGATGGCAATAGCGCATAAAATTGCGCGGAATCCTCCCTTGGCGGTTCAGGCTTTAAAAGCCGGGCTACGTCGTACAACGGAACCCGATTGGCGCGATACTGGTCGGTGGGCGATTGAGCAGATTACTCGATTGCGTGGAACAGAAGATTCCAAAGAAGGGGTGGCTGCTTTTCTAGAAAAGCGCGAACCGGTTTATCAAGGCCGCTAAGAGACGAGACGATATTAGCGATAAAAAACAGCCTAGCTTATTGAGAAGGTCGATATGTTAAATATGCTTATTACGGGCGCGAACCGAGGTATTGGATTGGCGATAACAGAGCTTGCATTGAAACGTGGAGACAAAGTCTTCGCGACATGCAGAGACCCTTCATCTGCAAAAGATCTCATCGCTCTGCAAGAACGCTATTCGGATAAATGCGTAATCCTTTCTTTAGATGTGGTAGATGAAATTTCTCTGCGCGATGCCGCCCTAGATTTGCAAGATTACTTAGATCTGCTTATTTGCAACGCCGGAGTGCAAAACGGCTACGGCGGAATGTTAGGCCCTGAAAATACTATGGATGCATTTCGCGATGTCTTGATGACAAATATAGCGAGTCCCTTTTTCACCACGCGTTATTTCCTACCTCACTTAAGAAAGAGCAAGTCCGGCGGGAAGGTAGCCGTGATCTCTTCATTGATGGGCAGTCAAACGCACACGGCTTCAAATGCTTATGCGTATCGAGCATCGAAAGCTGGTGCGAACAATATAACTTTGACTCTGAGTCACGAATTGCATGACGAGGGAATCGCCGTAGCCGCTTTTCATCCCGGTTGGGTAAGAACCGACATGGGTGGCCCCAATGGCGACATTTCGGCTCATGAGAGTGCGGCGAGCTTGCTGCAGCGATTTGATGAATTGACGTTGACGGATACCGGTGCGTTTATAAATTACAATGCGGACAGGCTGCCGCTTTAATCTACTGCAATCCAATTAGCTCGAATCAGGTGGGATTAATATAGAGAAAATTTTTGCTTCCCGAGCGGGCATTTATACTGGCTGGAGCAAAAATTATAATCTTAAGCTATTGATTTAATTATACTTATTAGAATTTATTGACGG
>ERZ802830.2645-NODE-2645-length-15944-cov-59.276_pt1 | contig 15944 bp, 13 predicted proteins | sample MGYA00345654_ERZ802830 | MGnify/ENA primary metagenome ERZ802830 (study PRJEB30503, sample SAMEA104212375) | marine metagenome | biome: Westerlies Biome; feature: [SRF] surface water layer (ENVO:00010504) within the epipelagic zone...; material: water...
CTGATCTCTTCCCCTTCTTCGTGGTCGGTGTTCTGCACCTGATCAGTTCCGCCGTGCTCGGCCTCGGCGGTCTGTACCACGCCCTGCGCGGTCCGGAGATCCTGGAGAACTATTCCTCCTTCTTCTCCCAGGACTGGCGCGACAAGAACCAGATGACCAACATCATTGGTTATCACCTGATCCTGCTGGGCGTCGGCTGCCTGCTGCTGGTCTTCAAGGCCATGTTCTTCGGCGGCGTCTACGACACCTGGGCCCCCGGCGGCGGAGATGTCCGCCTGATCACCAACCCGACTCTCGATCCGGGCGTGATCTTCGGTTACCTGTTCCGCGCCCCCTTCGGTGGCGAGGGCTGGATCATCGGTGTGAACTCGATGGAGGACATCATCGGTGGCCACATCTGGCTCGGCCTGACCTGCATCTTCGGAGGCATCTGGCACGTGATCACCAAGCCCTTCGGCTGGGTGCGTCGCGCCTTCATCTGGAACGGTGAGGCCTACCTGAGCTACAGCCTCGGCGCCCTGAGCTTCATGAGCTTCATCGCCTCGGCCTACATCTGGTTCAACAACACCGCCTACCCCTCCGAGTTCTGGGGTCCCACCAACGCTGAGGCCTCCCAGGCCCAGAGTTTCACCTTCCTGGTGCGTGACCAACGCCTCGGCGCCAACATCGGTTCCGCCATGGGCCCGACCGGTCTGGGTAAGTACCTGATGCGCTCACCCACCGGTGAGATCATCTTCGGTGGAGAAACCATGCGTTTCTGGGATTTCCGCGGTCCCTGGCTGGAGCCTCTGCGCGGTCCCAACGGTCTCAGCCTCGACAAGCTGCAGAACGACATTCAGCCCTGGCAGGTTCGCCGCGCCGCTGAATACATGACCCACGCTCCCAACGCGTCGATCAACTCCGTGGGCGGCATCATCACCGAGCCCAACTCGGTGAACTACGTGAACCTCCGCCAGTGGCTGGGTGCAACGCAGTTCGTGCTCGCCTTCTTCTTCCTGATCGGTCACCTCTGGCATGCGGGCCGCGCCCGCGCCGCCGCTGCCGGTTTCGAGAAAGGCATCGATCGCCAGGCCGAGCCCGTTCTGGGCATGCCCGACCTCGACTGATCCTTCAACGGTTCAGTCTGCGATCGTCCATCAGCCCTCGCCCAACGGCGAGGGCTTTTTACTGGCACGAAATCGTGAAGATTCCGGGTGCATTTATTCACGAAATCGTGCCGACCTTGATTTCTTAGCCTGTCACTGTGGCTTCAGTGGCATTGAAGGAAGGCGGCAACGAAGGTCTGAACACCCGGGTGATCCATCACGGCGACAGCTTCGCTGGGGACACCGGCACCGTGATGCCGCCGATCTTTCCAACCTCCACCTTTGCCCACGGCAATTCCGCCGGCTTCGACTACACCCGTTCCGGCAATCCCAATTTCCGCATCCTCGACGCTGTGCTCGCCTCGGTGGAGGGCTGCAGCCATGCCACCGTGTTCGCCTCCGGCGTCAGCGCCATCACCGCCGTGGTCTCCCAGTTGAAGCAGGGAGATCTGGTGCTGTGCGAAGAGAACCTCTACGGCTGCACCGTGCGTCTGTTCGAGCAGGTGTTCGCCAAGTTCGGCCTGCGCACCGCCTGGGTGGATTTCACCCGCCCGGAGGCCCTGCAGGAGATCCGATCCCACAAGCCTGCGATGGTCTGGCTGGAGAGTCCCACCAACCCCCTGCTCAAGGTGATCGACCTCCAGGAGGTCTGCGCCGTGACCCAGTCCCTCGGTATCCCCGTGCTGGTGGACAACACCTTTGCCACGGCCCTGGTGCAGCGACCGCTTGAGCTGGGAGCCACCCTGTCACTCACCAGCACCACCAAATACATCAACGGTCACTCCGATGCTCTGGGCGGAGCCGTCTGCACCAACGACCCCGACTGGCACCAGAAAATGGTGTTCTCCCAGAAGGCGCTGGGTCTGCAGCCCTCGCCGTTCGACTGCTGGCTGATCACCCGGGGCATCAAGACCCTGCCACTTCGGCTGAAGCAGCAGATGGCCAATGCCGCGGCCCTGGCCGATCAACTGGCGGGGCACGCCAAGGTGAACTGGGTGCGCTACCCCCACCGAGCGGATCACCCTCAGCATGCGGTTGCCAGCCGGCAGATGGCCGCCGGAGGCGCCATCGTGACGGTGAGCTTCGACGCCAGCCAGGAGCAGACCTACGCCCTGTGCAAACGGCTGCGCTGGTTCACCATGGCCGAGAGCCTGGGAGGCATCGAGAGCCTGATCTGCCATCCGGCCACCATGACCCACGCCGCTGTCTCTTCAGAGGTGAAGACCAGGCTGGGCATCGACGACGGGCTGGTGCGCTTCTCCGTTGGCTGCGAGGACCTGGTGGATCTGCAGACGGATCTGCAGCAGGCCCTGGAGCAGCTGGTGTGAGTTCCCGCGATCTGCTGCACGATCCCTGCTGGCAGGGAAAGGATCTGGGGCAACCGCTCCCCGACGCGACCCATGCCGTCTCGATGACACTGCCGCGCTGGCAGGACGTGATCGCCTACGAGGAGAAGGATCCCGCCTGTCGCAAGGCCCTGCAGACGATTTATCCCCGCTTCGGGCTGCACCCCCTGCTGCAGGAGCTGTCCGTCCAGATGGCCGTGGATGGTTTGACCGCATGGCCGTTTTCCACAGAAGCAGCCGCCCGTGCAGCCCAGGCCCACTGCCAACGCCAGGAACCGGATGGTCACACCCGGCTGACCCGTGACGAGACGCTTGTGGCCCTGCACACCGACGCCAGCACCAGCCCCCACGCCAAGGCCTTCTGGCAGCACACGGGTCTGGGGGCCTCCTCCCGTCAGGCCGCCGTTGCGCTGGGACGGGAATCAGCTCCGGCGCCAGCAACGGCTGAAGCGGCCCGCACAGCGGTGCGACAGCGGTTGGCCGCCATCCACGGCATCGAGGCCCATCGGATCAGCCTGCACCCAGCCGGCATGGCCGGACTGCATGCGGCGCTCTCCGCCATCCAAAGCCTCAAGCCGAATCGCCCCACCCTGCAGCTGGGCTTCCCCTACGTGGATGTGCTCAAGCAGCCGCAGGTGGTGTTCCACGGCGGCGAGCTGCTGCAGGGGAACAACCTGGAGGAGCTGAAGGATGCCCTGGAGCGTCGCGATCCCGCAGCTGTGATCGTTGAACTGCCCAGCAATCCCTTGCTGCGCTGTGTGGATCTGCCGGCCGTGGCTGAGATGGCCCACCGCCATGGCATTCCCGTGATCGCCGACGACACCATCGGCACCGGCCTCAACCTCAGGGCCCTGCCCCATGTGGATCTGATCTTCACCTCGCTCACCAAGAGCTTCGCCGGCCGTGGCGATGTGATGGCCGGCAGCCTGCTCGTGAGCCCCCATTCCCCCTGGAGTGATCAACTGTTGACGGCCATCTCCCCGGTTGCCGGGCTGGCGGATGGCGATGCCATCGCCCTGGAGGAGGCGAGCCGCGACGTTGACCAGCGGGTGCCGCAGCTGGATGCCAATGCCCTTGCGCTGGCGGAACGGCTGGAGAGACACCCGGCGGTGGCGCGTGTGCAGCACCCGAAGGACTGCGCCCATTTCCTGGCCTTGATGCGCCCGGATGGAGGCCACGGCTGCCTGCTGTCCCTTGAGCTGAAGCAGGGTGAAGCCAAGGCATCGAGGGTGTACGACGCCCTGAGGGTCTGCAAGGGACCCAGCCTGGGCACCTCATTCACCCTGGCCTGTCCCTATACCCAGTTGGCGCACTACGACGAACTCGGATGGGCCGCGGAGTGCGGAGTGCCCTCCCACCTGCTGCGCGTTTCGGTGGGACTGGAGGACCCCGGGGAACTCTGGGAACGCTTCCGCGACGCTCTGGACGCCTGAGAGCGGGAGGGAAGCCTGAAAAAGCCCTTAACAACCAGGCTCCCGAGCGGGTTGTGTTTCTAGGTTGACCTTTCGGGCCCTTACAGACGCTTCATGTCCCGCATCTACGACGACAACAGCCAGGCCATCGGCAACACCCCGCTGGTGAAGCTGAACCACGTCACCAAGAACTGCAAGGCCACCGTGCTGGCCAAGGTCGAAGGCCGGAACCCTGCCTACAGCGTCAAGTGCCGCATCGGCGCCAACATGATCTGGGACGCCGAGAAGAGCGGCGCCCTCACCAAGGACAAGGTGATCGTCGAGCCCACGTCCGGCAACACCGGCATCGCCCTGGCCTTCACGGCTGCTGCGCGCGGCTACAAGCTGATCCTGACCATGCCCGAATCGATGTCGATCGAACGACGTCGGGTGATGGCCGTGCTCGGCGCCGAGATCGTTCTCACCGAAGCTGCCAAAGGCATGCCCGGCGCCATCGCCAAGGCCAAGGAGATCGCCGAGACCGACCCGGCCAAGTACTTCATGCCCGGCCAGTTCGATAATCCCGCCAACCCGGAGATCCACTTCAAGACCACCGGTCCGGAGATCTGGAACGACTGCGACGGAGCGATCGATGTGCTCGTGGCCGGCGTCGGCACCGGTGGCACCATCACCGGCGTTTCCCGCTACATCAAGAACGAGGCCGGCAAGGCGATCGAATCGGTGGCCGTGGAGCCCAGCCACAGTCCGGTGATCACCCAGACCCTCAATGGTGAGGACGTCAAGCCCGGACCCCACAAGATCCAGGGCATCGGCGCCGGATTCATCCCCAAGAACCTCGACCTCTCCGTGGTCGACAAGGTGGAGCAGGTGACCAACGACGAATCCATCGCCATGGCTCTGCGCCTGGCCGAGGAGGAGGGACTTCTGGTGGGCATCTCCTGCGGCGCCGCTGCAGCTGCAGCCATCCGCCTGGCGGAACAGGATGAATACGCCGGAAAAACCATTGTGGTGGTGCTTCCCGATCTGGCCGAGCGTTACCTCTCCTCGGTGATGTTCAGCGAGGTGCCCACGGGCATCATCGAGGAACCTGTTGCTGTCTGAGCTCGATCAGCGCGTCGGGGGTCTGGCTGCATCCAGCACCGCCTCCGGCGCGATCCACATCGCATCGCCATAGGAAAAGAAGCGGTAGTTCCTGCTGATCGCTTCGCTGTAGAGCCCCAGCAGCGTCTCCCGGCCAATCAGTGCGCTCACCAACAACAGCAGCGAACTCTTCGGCAGATGAAAGTTGGTGAGCAACCCCTGCACCACGCGGAAGCGATAGCCGGGCTGAATCACCAGATCCACGGGGCCGGTGAACGGCTTCAGCTCTCCGCCATGGACCTGCGCTGCTCCCTCGAGGGCCCGCACGCTGGTGGTGCCGACGGCGATCACCCGACCTGAGCAGTGGCGGATCGTCTCCACCACCGCCGGACTGACCTCGATCCACTCGCTGTGCAGTTCGAGCGTGGTGAGATCCTCCGTCTCCACGGGGCGGAACGTGCCGAGTCCCACATGCAGGGTGATCCGGGCCAGTTCCACTCCCTTGCGGGCCAACGCGTCCAGCAGCGCATCACTGAAATGCAGCCCCGCCGTCGGGGCTGCGACGGCTCCGGGTCGCTCGGCGTAGCGGGTCTGATACCGCTCGGCATCTCCGGGGTCGTGCCGTTCGATGTAGGGCGGCAGCGGCACCTCACCGCACCGGTTGAGCAGGGTCTCGATCGTCGCCGCATCGGTGCAGTCGTCCGGAAACTGAACGATGCGCCCGCCGCTGGCGGCATCCTCTGCCGCCACGGTGAGCCTGATCTCAGTTCCATCGATGGTGAGAACGTCCCCAGCCCGCATCCGCTTGGCCGGCCGGGCCAGACAGAGCCACAACCCCTGACCGCGGGGCTCCAGCACCAGCAGTTCCGACAGTCCGCCACCGGCGCGGCGCACCCTCAGACGCGCCTTGAGCACCCGGGTGTCATTGACCACCAGCAGATCACCGGACTGCAGTTCCTCGAGCAGATCCCAGACCTGACGATGCCGGGTCGACGCCACGCCGCTGCCCGCAGGAGGCACCATCAGCAGCCGGGCGCTGTGCCGTGGCTCGACCGGGGCCTGCGCGATGCGCTCAGGCGGCAGTGGATAGTCGTAGCTGCTGAGCTGCCGGTCCCTGGGATCGGACACTCCGATCAGAGCGCCAGACTCTCGGGGCGGGTCTCGATCAGCTCCGCCAGATCCTTCAGGAAGGCCGCACCGTCAGCCCCGTAGATCACCCGGTGATCGGCGGTCAGATTCACCTGCATCTGACGCTTCACGGCGATGGAACCGTCCTTGCCGGCCACCACGGTGGGGCGTGATGCCGCCACCGCCAGGATCGCGCCGGTGCCGGGAGGAAGGATCGCATCGAAGCGATCGACACCGAACATGCCGAGATTGGAGAGGGTGAAGGTACCGGTGCTGTATTCCTCCGGCTGCAGCTGCTTGCTGCGGGAGCGCTTCACCAGATCACCCCACTGGCGTGACATCTCATAGAGATCGGTGCGGTCGGCATTGCGCAGCACCGGCGTGATCAGGCCGCCGTCCTCCATGGCCACGGCCACGGCCACGTTCACGTCGGCGGGGTAGGCCATACCGGCCGCCGTGGTGGCGGCATTCACCTGGGGATGGCGAGCCAGCGTGACGGCCACGGCCTTGGCCAGCAGGGCGGTCATGGTGACGCCCTTGGGCTTCACCTGTTTGTAGAAGGCATCCAGCTTGTCGGTGGTGATCGTGTACCCGACACGGAAGCAGGGCACCGCCAGGCTGGCTTCCATATTGCGGTTGACCGCCCCCTGCAGGGTGTTGAAGGGCACGGTCTCACCGGGTCGCCCGAAGCTGCTGCCAGCCGGTGCGGCCGGTGCCGCTGCAGCAGAGGACGCGCCTCCAGTGACGGCAGGAGCTGTGCCCTCGGCGACCCTCGGAACGGAGATCGGTTGACCGCTCGCCTTCTCCACGTCCTCTGCCTGGATCCGGCCGTGGGGGCCGCTGCCGCGCACGGTGGCCAGATCCACGCCCATTTGAGACGCCAGCTTCTTGGCACGGGGGCTGGCGACGATGCGGCCGTCGTTGACAACCGGAGCAGACGGCTGAATGGCTGCCGGAGGCGGAGCTGCCACGGGAGCTGCCGCAGCCACCGGTGCGGGGGCAGGCGTCGGTGCGGGAGCAGGAGCTGTGGCCGTCGGTGCAGGAGCAGCGGCAGCGGGGGCTGCCGGAGCCGAGGCCTTGGCATCAGCGATCTCCGCCTCGCTTTCCACGATCAGTCCGATCGTCTCGCCCACCGGCGCGGTGCTGCCGGCCGGCATCAGCACCGCGGCCAGATAGCCGTCCTGAAAGGACTCCACATCCATGTCGGCCTTGTCGGACTCGACCACGAGCACCGACTCCCCCCGTCCGACCTTGTCGCCGGGTTGCTTCAGCCATTCCACGATCTTGCCCTCCGTCATGGTGGAGCTGAGGGCAGGCATGAAGATGTCGTGGGTCGCCAAAACCGTCTCCGAGAGGGCAGATCAGGGGAGTTTACGAGTCAGCTGAGACGCGGGTTCAGGCCTCTTCGATCGACTGGATCACGCCGTCCTTGACGACGATGGCGACCTGCATCTTCTCGACCAGGTTGTCGCCGACCTTGATCTCGCAGCTGCTCTCCAGCTGTCCCTGCTCCACGATCTGATCCATCTCCAGTTCACGCACCTGGGACTGCTGCTGCAGCAGATTGCGCTTCTGCTCCTCCAGCTCCGAACGCTTACCAGCCACCTGCTGCTGGATGTTGGCCACCTGCTCCTGCACCCGTGGGTCGAGGGGATTAGCGCTCTGACGACGCACTTGGTCCACCACGTTCTGACCTTCCTGCTCCAGCTGGGCCAATTGCTGATCAGCGTTGGCGATGCCATTGCTGATCTCGCGCTCAGCCTCCTCCTTCCAGGTGGGCGTCACCACGGCACGCACGGTGATCGGACGCTTGATCGTGAGGATGGTGCCGTCGGACATGGGGCTTCCAAAGAAGCCGTAAGCGTCTCAGTTGCGGCCTCTGGGGTCAATCACCGGGGAACCGAACGTGGTTCAACGGCCATAGATCCGCTCGATCACAGCAGCATCGCGGCGGCTGATGCGGTCACGCCGCTGTTTCAGGGTCTGGGTCAAGAGACCGTTCTCGATGCTGAACGGCTCCACCAGGCCAACACCGCACAGGCGCTCATCACCACGGGCTCCAGGCCGCAGCCGCAGCACGCGGTTGCACTCCCGCATCAGCAGGTTCAGCAGTGCTGAATCACCAGGTCGTCCGCCGAGGTCCGCCGCCAAGGACAGGCCCTGCTCGGTGGCCCAGGCCCGGATCGATTCCACCCGCGGAACGAGCAGCGCCCCGAGCTGACGTTCGTCCTGACCCACCAGCATCACCTGCTCGATCAGCGGACTGGCCACCAGAGCTTCCTCCAGGGGACCCGGTTCGATGTTCTCGCCACTGCTCAACACAATGGTGTCCTTGGCCCGACCGGTGAGCGCCACCGAACCATCGGGCAGCAGCATGCCCAGATCACCGGTGTCGAACCAGCCGTCGGCACTGAGCACCTTGGCACTCGCCTCCGGTTTGCCCAGATAGCCCCCCATCACCTGAGGGCCGCGCACCAGCACCCTGCCCCGTTCCCGGAAACCAAGTGCTGCACCGGATTCTTGATCAACGATGCGAAACTCCGTGTCCGGCATCGGCAGGCCGGAACTGCCGCGGATGTTGCGCCATGGCCTGCGGCAGCTCACCACCGGACTGGTCTCGGTAAGGCCGTACCCCACCAGCAGCTCGATGCCCACCGCCTCGAAGAACGCATCGATGTGGGGTGCAATGGCACCACCGCCGCTGATCGGATAGGCCAGCTGCCCACCACTGAGCTGCAGCCGCAGTTTCGGCCAGATCAAGGCTGACGCCAGGGCATGCAGGGGCCAGCGCAGGGCGGCAACAGCTGCAGCTGTCATGCGGCCGCTCAGGCTCACCGGTTGGAGCAGCAGATTCCGAGCCGTCCGCAGTGCCTTGCGCTGAGCCGCGCTGTTGGCCAGGGCAGCCCGCAGCAGCCGCTGACGGGACGGCGGGAAGGTTTTCACCACATCTTCGAACCCCGCCTGCACCGACTCCCACAACCGCGGCACGGTGGCCATGGCAATCGGTCGCACCCGCGGCAGGTCCTTCTTCAGCTGCTTGATCGTGGTGTAGGTCTGCGTGCAGGCGCAGGAGAGGAAGTAGTAGCTGGCACTGCGCTCGTAGGCATGCCAGATCGGCAGCACGCTCAACACCGGTGCACCCGGCTGGGGATGAGCCACACAGGCCAGGGACTGCATCTGATGCAGCAGGTTGGCGTGCGTGAGGGGGACGCCCTTGGGCTGGCCGGTGGTGCCAGAGGTGTACAGAACGGTGGCGATGGCCGTGCGACCACTGGTTGGTGTCACGGCCTGCTGCCCGGCCCCGAAGGCGAGGAATGCCTCCCAACCGAGCACGCCCTGCTCCGGTTCCCCCTCCAACTGCAGCACCAATCGCAGACCTTGGCGCTGGGACGCCGTCAGGTCCAGGCGACGCCAGAGATCGGCGTTCTGCACCACCAGGGCAGTGGCGTTGCAGTCGTCAAGGATGTAGCGAAGTTCCTCAACCGGAGCCGAGGCGCCACGCACCGCATCGGCGGCCCCGCAACGCATCAGGCCCTGATCCGCCACCAGCCAGCGGGGGCTGTTTTCTGCAAACAGGGCCACCACATCTCCTTCCTGCACTCCCTGGCGCTGAAAGGCAGCCGCCGCCGTGGCAATCCGCTGGGCCAGTTCGGCGAAGCTGAAACGCTCCGCATGGGCCGCATGGGGGGCATCAACGGCGGTGATGGTCCCGTGTCGTTCCGCCAGCCAAGGCCAGACCGCATCAACCCGCTCCAGCCCTTGAATGTGGCCATGGCGCTGCAGGGCCTCCTGTTCACGGGCCGTGGGCATCCAGCTGGCGGTCATCCAACACCTGCAGTCGATGGCACAGGCCTATCACGCTTCATCGCACCAGGCCAGGTGGAAGCGGGCAGCCAAGGCATCCCGCAGCAGCGGCTGCACCTCCGCGAGGCGCAATCCAGGAATCCAATCCACCAAGCGCCCCACCGCTCGACCGCTGAGGCCACAGGGTGTGACCTGATCAAAGCCAGCCAGTTCGCAGTCGATATTGAGGGCCAGACCGTGCTGGGTGATCCAGCGGCGACAGCCCACACCAATGGCCGCCACCTTGCGGTTGTCCAGCCAGAGACCCGTCAGTCCCGGCAGGCGCTCTCCCCGCAGGTCGAGCTGCGCCAGGACATCGATCAGCACCTGCTCCAACTGGCGCAGATACCAGTGCAGATCAGGCTGACGCCGCCGCAGATCCAACACGGGGTAGGCCACCAGCTGACCGGGCAGGTGGTGGGTCACCTCACCACCGCGATCGATCCGGTGAACCGGCGCCGGTGGCTGGTCCAGCGGGAAATGCAGATGCTCGCTGCTGGCCCCGCGACCCAGGGTGTAGCAGGCCTCGTGTTGCAGCAACCAGACCGCCTCCGGCAGGTGCGGCTGCTCCAGCAGACGCTGCTGCCAGTGGCGTTGATCGGCCCAGGCCCGCTCGAACGGCACGGCGTCGGTGGGCTCAACAAGAATTGCGGAGCCGGGGTGTGCCGAATCGACAGGCGTAACTAGTTTGCCGATATCAACCGGCACAGGAGCGAGGCATGAAGTTGCTGATCCATGGTCGCAACCTTGAGATCACGCCGGCCCTGAGGGACTACACCCAGACCAAACTCGAACGGGCCACTCACCATTTCGGCGATGCCGTCCGCGAGGCGGACGTGCACCTTTCCGTCGCCCGCAACCCCAGGGTTCCGCAACAGACCGCTGAAGTCACGGTGTTCGCCAATGGCACCGTGATCCGGGCCCAGGAACGCAGCGAAAACCTCTACGCCAGCATCGACCTGGCGGCCGGCAAGCTGGCGCGTCAGCTGCGGCGCTGGAAGGAGCGTCACAGCGATCACCACCACAGCCACGGTCACAGCGCCAGCACCACCCCCGCCACGGATGCCGTCACCGATGACAGCCAGGTGGATGGCTCCCTGCTGCAGGGCCGTGAGGCCGAGCTTCCCGACCCCGGTGTCCGCCGCAAGTATTTCGCCATGCCGCCGATGAGCCTCGAGGAGGCCCGGCGACAACTGGATCTGATCGATCACGACTTCTACCTGTTTCGCGACAAGGACAGCGATCAACTGCAGGTGATCTACCGCCGGAACCATGGCGGCTATGGCGTGATCCAGGCTCGAGGCTGACGTCAACGGCATCCATGGCTGACCCACGGCAGGATCAATCCGACCTGCCCTCCTGTCTGGACCAGGCGGTGCTGGATCCCCTGCTCACCGTGGAGCAGCTGCACGAACGCTGCGATGCCGGTCGGCAGGAGAGGGTGCGGGCGCTTTGCACCAGCCTGCGCCAGCTGCCCTTGCTGCGGGAACGGCTGGGGGGCCAGGGAGGGCCGAAGCTGATCGCCGCCATCGGCTTTCCCTTTGGAGCCCTCCCCGCTGAACTGCGGCTGGCTGAGGCGACATGGGCGGCAGCCCATGGCGCTGACGAACTGGACGTGGTGCCGGATTTCAGTGCCTTGGTGGAGGGAGACAGCAGCGGCTTTGCCGAGGATCTAGCCGCCATCACCGGTCTGGGGCTGCCGGTGCGGGTGGTGCTGGACATGGCTCGGTTGCCGGAGGATCTCCTGGCGATCGCCGTGGAAGCCTCCATCGATGCCGGCGCCGCAGGGGTGCAGAGCGGCAATGGCTTTGGACCTCCCTGCCAGGCCGAGCAGGTGGCCGCCCTGTCAGGGTTGTGCCGCGGCCGCTGCGCCATCAAGGCCGCCGGCGGGATCCATCACCCCGAGCTGGCCATGGATCTGCTTGAGGCCGGGGCAGCCCTGCTCGGCACCAGCAGCGCCCCCGAATTGCTGCAGGCACTCCGGCGACCGATCGCCTGAATGGCCGAACGCACCCTGGTGGGGTTGGCCCTGAAGGTGGGGCCACTCGGCGAGCACGATCGGCTGCTCAGCCTGCTCAGCGATGCGGAGGGGGTGACCCGCCTGGCAGTCCCTGGTGCCCGTCGGCCGAAGAGCAGCCTGGCGGCAGCGGCACCCCTGACCCTGCTGGAACTGCAGGTCGGCGGCCGCAGTGGTCTGGCCCGCGTGCGCCAGCTGCGGGTGCTCCACAGCCATGCCGGACTGGGCCGCCAGCTGGAGACCTTGTCCGCCGCTCAGGCCTTCTGTGATCTCTGTCTGCAGATGGGACGGGAGGATCCGGTGGAGGGATTGCTGGCCACACTTCAACTGCATCTGGAACGGCTGGACCAGCGCAGCGACTGCCTGGATGAGCTGCTGGCCAGCAGCGTGCAGGGGGCCATCCATTTGTTGACCCTGGGGGGATACAGCCTGCCGCTGCAGAGTTGTTGTCTCAGCGGAGCTCCACTGGAGCCACCGATCGGGATGTGGGAGTGGCGCTGCAGCCTCCTGCCGATGGACGGCTTCGCCATTGATCGACAGCCCGGAGCGGCGATGACCCTCAATCCCTCGGAGCTGGCCCTGCTGCAACGGCTGACCCGTGCCGATCTGCCGCGCCGCCGCGACGGGGAGCTGATGGGTCCACGCCCGGTGTGGTTGCGGTTGCTGGCCGTGGTCGAAATCTGGATCCGAACCCATCTGCAGCGGGGGAACCCTGCCCTGGCGATGCTGCGGGAATGCGTCACTGCGACGCAGGTAAGCCAACATGGCGCCGACGCAGTGAACAGTTGAGCGGATCTGCAACCAGCGCTCCAGACACCAGCCGGCGAGGTCTGCAGGCGGTGATCCGTCTGGATGGGTTCCGGCGGCTGTGGCTGGGGCAGATCTTCTCCCAGCTGGCGGACAAGTTCTACATCGTGCTGATGGTGTTCCTGATCGCCCAGTACTGGGTGAGCAGCGACCCCGCCAGCAGCGGTCCCCTGGCGGACGTGGCGTCAGCCATCCGCATGGACATCGAGACGCGGGCGGAACGCATCACGCTTCTGGCCACAGGCATCTACGTGGCCAACACGGTCCCCGCCATCCTGCTGGGGATGCTGGCCGGCGTCTGGGCCGATCGCTGGCCGAAGCGCCGGGTGATGGTGGCCTCCAATGCCATGCGCGCCCTGCTGGTGCTGTTGGCACCGTTCTGCCTGGTGCCGGGCCCGTTGTTTCTCGGTTTGAGCTGGGGGTACTGGGCTCTGCTGGTGATGACCTTTTTCGAATCGGTGCTGACCCAGTTCTTCGCGCCGGCTGAGCAGGCTGCGATTCCACTCCTGGTGCCTCGGGAGCTGCTGCTCGCGGCCAATTCCCTGTATCAAGCCACCAGCATGGCCGCCACGATCGTGGGATTCGCCCTGGGGGAGCCGATTCTGCGCTTGCTCAACGGCGCCTTCCTGCAACTCGGTCTCGCCGGCGGTGAGTTCCTGCTGCTGCCCTTTTGCTACGGCCTGGCCGCGGTGAGTCTGAGCACGATCCAGATGCGTGAAGCCCCAAGGGAAACGGGGGATGTCGGCATCCTTGAAGAAGTCCGCGAGGGGCTGCAGGTGTTGGTGAAGCGACCCACGGTGCGCCGGGCGATGCGCAATCTGGTGTTGCTCTACAGCCTGCTGGCCGCCATGTATGTGCTGGCGATCAGCCTGGCCGGCTCGATCAACAGTCTTGGCCCCACCGGATTCGGCAGCCTGCTGGCCATGAGCGGCCTCGGCATGGCCATCGGAGCCGTGGTCACCGCCCAGGTCGGTCACCGGATCAGCCGTCATCACCTCGGTGCCACCGGTCTGGCCACCATCACCTTTGCCCTGGTGATGCTGGGGCAGTTGCAGGGTCGACTGCTGATCACTCTGTTGCTCTGCACCATCCTTGGCATCGGGGCGGCACTGGTGGCGATCCCGGCCCAGACCACCCTGCAGGAGGACACACCGGAGCGGGAGCGGGGCAGGGTGTTCGGACTGCAGAACAACCTGATCAACATCGCCCTGAGCCTGCCGCTCGTGCTGGCCGGCACCCTGGTGAGCAGCGTCGGGCTGGAACCGGTCCTGCTGCTGTTGGCGGCAATGGCCCTGCTGGCGGCGGTGCTCGAACGCCCCTGGAAGCGCTGCTAACTTGCCAGTTCGCCTGAGGAGGGCAGTCGCGCTTGGTGCAGATCGCCTGGCTGGGGAAGAAGACACCGTTCTGCGGGAACGTCTCCTACGGCCTCAGCACCACCGAGGCGCTGCGTCAGCGGGGGCATCAGACCCACTTCATTCATTTCGACAATCCCCGCAATCCCGAGAGCGGCGGAACATCGTTGCTGGCCAATGATCCGGACGTCAGCCTGCCGTATCTGGTCAAATCGCAGGTGTACACGATCCCCTCGCCAGGGGCACAGCGGGAGCTGCGGGACTCCCTGGAGCGGCTGAAGCCGGACATCGTTCACGCCAGCCTCACCCTCTCCCCCCTTGATTTCCGCCTGCCGGACCTCTGTCAGCAACTTGGGGTGCCCCTGGTGGCCACCTTTCATCCCCCCTTTGATGCAGGGCTGCGCAACATCACCGCCGGCACCCAGCAGCTCACCTATCAGCTTTATGCCCCCGCCCTGGCCCGCTACGACCGGGTGATCGTGTTCTCCCAGCTCCAGGCCGACGTGCTGGTGCGCCTTGGTGTGCCGGAGCAGCGCCTGGTGGTGATCCCCAATGGAGTGGACACGGAATGCTGGGCCCCAGCCACCCCGGGCACCAGCAATCTGACCCTCAAACGGGTACGAGAACGGCTGGGTTCGCAGCGGATCTTCCTCTACATGGGACGGCTGGCCACCGAGAAAAATGTCGAAGCGCTGTTGCGGGCCTGGCGGCTCACCTCACCGGTCGGATGCCGTCTGGTGATCGTCGGCGATGGCCCCCTCTGCAGCGGACTGATGAACCAGTTCGGCAATGGAGAGGTGCTGTGGTGGGGCTATGAGCCCGATCTGGAAACCCGCGTGGCGCTGCTGCAGTGCGCCGAGGTCTTTGTGCTGCCCAGCCTCGTGGAGGGATTGTCCCTGGCGTTGCTGGAGGCGATGGCCAGCGGCACCGCCTGCGTGGCCACCGATGCCGGCGCCGACGGCGAAGCGCTGGAGGGGGGAGCGGGCATCGTTCTGAGCACCCAGGGGGTCACCACCCAACTGCGCACCCTGTTGCCGGTGCTGCGGGATCAGCCGGTGCTCACCGCGGAGCTGGGGAGACGGGCCCGCCAGCGTGCCCTGGAGCGCTACACGATCAGCCGCAACATCGATGCGATCGAAGCGCTCTATGGGTCCCTGGTCCGCTCCGACCAGAGGGCGGCCTGACTCAGGCGAGCTCGCGGCTGCGCTCGGCGGCGGCGATGACGGCCTCCATCAAGGCGGAACGGGCTCCCGCCCGTTCCAGGGCGCGCACCCCAGCGATGGTGGTGCCACCGGGGGACGTCACCATGTCTTTCAAGGTGGCGGGGTGCAACTGACGCTGATCCAGCAACGCGGCGGTTCCAGCCAGGGTGCGATGGGCCAGACGATGGGCCAGATCCCGCGGCAGGCCAGCCGCAACCGCACCATCCGCCATCGCTTCAGCCATCAGCGCCACAAACGCCGGGCCGGAGGAGGTAAGGGCCAGAAAGGCATCGAGCTTGTCTTCGGGCAGCTCCAACACCTCACTGACTCCGGCGAACAACTCACGAACCTGCAGGCGCTGCTCAGAGCTGATCGCCTCCCCCCAGGCCAGAGCCGTGAGCCCTTCCCCCACCAGCGCAGGGGTGTTCGGGACCGCGCGCACCACACGATGCCCGGGGAACAGGCGCTGCAAGCGGTCCAGGCTGACGCCGGCCAGTACGGACACCAACAGAGGCTGGTTTTCAGTGACAGGGGCCGCCGCGGCGATCCCATCGATCTGCTGGGGCTTGACGGCCAGCAACTGGATGGGCGCCGTCCAGACCCGCGCTGCTTCAGCGCTGCCGGAGGACTGGATCGAAACACCTGCAAAGGTCCCTTGTCGCAGACGCTCTG
>ERZ802830.2646-NODE-2646-length-15942-cov-9.63064_pt1 | contig 15942 bp, 15 predicted proteins | sample MGYA00345654_ERZ802830 | MGnify/ENA primary metagenome ERZ802830 (study PRJEB30503, sample SAMEA104212375) | marine metagenome | biome: Westerlies Biome; feature: [SRF] surface water layer (ENVO:00010504) within the epipelagic zone...; material: water...
GGCGTAAACAAAACTAACAGCGTAAAAATCTCCAGGCGGCCTAGCAGCATCGCAAAGCACAAAATCCACTTTGCTTGGTCAGGCAGAGAACCATAAGTTTCTGATACACCCGCCAGTCCGGGACCGAGATTATTGATACAAGCACCAACAGCACTAAAGGCTGTGATTATGTCTAATCCTGTCCCCAGAAGAGCAAGTAGCATTACCATAAATGCCATCACATATACCGCAAAAAAACCCCATACGGATTCAATAATCCGATCAGGCACAGGGTTTCGGCCTAATTTTACAGGGATGACTGCCTTGGGGTGAATCAAGCGCTGAACTTCTCGAAATCCTTGCTTAAATATTAATAAGATCCTTATTACTTTCATCCCTCCCCCAGTTGAACCAGCGCACGCCCCAATAATTGCGGCATATAAGAGAACGTAAGGCAGGAAGAGAGGCCAAGCATTGAAATCCGCTGTTGTAAAGCCTGTGGTTGTTGCAAAAGAAACGACCTGAAAAAGGCCTTTAATTGTGACCTCAAAAAACCCAATATAAATTTCCGAAAAATATAGAACTGTAATAGTGACAACTGACACTATAAGTAAAATAAATGAGTAGAAAAGGAATTCAGGGTCTCCAAGGTAATGCCTCACAGATCGGTTTTGCCAGGCTGTAAAATGCATCGCGAAATTAACACCGGAAATGAACATAAAGATAATAGCCACAAATTCAATAGCCGAGTTTTCAAAATGGCCAATACTTTGATCATATGTTGAAAATCCACCGATGGCGATTGTTGCAAAGCTATGACTAACAGCATCAAATATATCCATACCGGCAACCCAATAAGATACTGCGCAAACTGCTGTAAGAGTTAAATAGATATACCAGAGTGCTTTAGCCGTTTCTGCTAATCGGGGCAGAAGTTTATTATCTTTGATTGGCCCGGGGCTCTCAGCACGATAGAGCTGCATTCCCCCAATCCCGAGCATTGGCAACAGCGAAATAGCTAAAACAATGATACCCATTCCACCTAACCATTGAAGTTGCTGCCGATAGAAAAGTATCGATTTCGGCAAACCGTCCAGCCCAGAAATCACTGTCGCCCCAGTCGTTGTTAGACCGGACAGAGATTCAAATACAGCATCTGTAATTGATAAGTCTAGTGCGGAAGAGAATACAAAAGGTAAACAACCAGCGATACCTAGCACTGCCCAAAATAAAGTAACTACTAAAAACCCATCCCTAATTCCTAACTCACGCTTACTTTTCCTTGTTAAAAGGAAAAAGATACTACCAGTACTAAAAATAATGAGGGTAGAGCTTAAGAAGGAGGTGTGCATACCATCTTGGTACACTATAGATACGAGTAACGGCAGAAAGTTTGCTAAAATGCTAAACAGCATTAAGAGAGTGCCGAGAATTTTTAATATGATAGATGCGTGCATTTTCTTCAGAAGAAACTTAGACCAACTTGAAATAATCGCTCTACTTGCGGAATCATTTTTCGATCCACTAAAAATAAAATTACATGGTCGTCTGGTTCAACTAGGGTTTTATCATGGGCAATTAAAACTTGATTATCTCTAACTATAGCTCCAATTTTTGTTCCTTCTGGAAGTTCAATTTCTTCAATAGTTTTTCCAACAACCCTAGATGAAGCTGTATCTCCATGTGCTATTGCTTCCATGGCTTCAGCCGCGCCTCTTCGAAGAGAGTGGACTTTAACAACATCTCCTCGCCTTACATGGGTTAATAGACTGCCGATGGTGGCCTGCTGTGGAGAGATTGCGATATCTATTTCTCCCCCCTGGACTAGGTCTACATAGGCAGGATTGTTTATTATTGTCATTACTTTTTTCGCGCCAAGTCTTTTCGCTAGCAGCGAAGACATTATGTTGGCTTCATCGTCGTTAGTTAAGGCAAGAAATACGTCGGTATCTTCAATGTTCTCTTCAAGAAGTAACTCTTGACTGGAAGCCTCCCCATTAAGAACGATAGCGCTATTTAAATGTTGTGATAAATAGGAACAGCGCTCTTGATTATGATCAATGATTTTTACCTGGTATCTATCCTCTATAGATTCTGCCAGCCTTAAGCCAATGTTACCTCCACCCGCTATGATCAGCCGTTTGTATGGTTTATCAAGCTTCCTTAGCTCACCGACGCAACTTCTTATATGTTCTTGGGCGGCAACAAAAAACACCTCATCATCGGCCTCGATGACGGTGGTACCTTCGGGCATTATAGGTCGGTCTTTCCTGAAGATCGCAGCGACTCTTGTGTCAATATTCGGCATATGTTCTCTAAGAAGACGAATTTCATGCCCGACTAGAGGCCCTCCGTAAAATGCTTTCACGGCGACTAATTGCGCCTTTCCATCAGCAAAATCGAGAACTTGAAGCGAGCCTGGTAGATCAATAAGTTTCTCCATATAGTTTGAGACTATTAGCTCGGGGCTGATTACATCATCTACTGCTATTCCATGCTTTCCGAAAAGCTCCTCACTGACTAGATAATCTGATGATCTGATTCTGCAAATCTTTTTAGGTGTTTGAAACATTGAGTATGCGACTCTGCAAGCGACCATGTTGACTTCGTCATTGTCGGTAATTGCTATCATCATGTCAGCGTCTTCACCACCAGCTCGTTTCAGAACTTCGGGATGAGACGCATGACCTACTATCGTCCCTATGTCGATGCGATCTTTGAGTTCACGAAGCTTGTCAGCATCGGGGTCGACCACCGTTATATCGTTTGCCTCACTTGTTAAAGTTTCAGCGAGTGTGCAGCCTATTTGATTTGCACCAAGTATGATTATATTCATAGGACAAGCACTCGCGATTTCAAACTAAAGATTAGACTACGATTTACAAAGTAGGGAGAAGAAAAAACCATCGGGACCATCTTTATTGCCGGTCAATAGTTGTCTGCCAAAGCCGCATTCTACTCCCCAATCGGCCGGGATGCCCTCATATTTAGCGTTATTCACTCTTCTAACAAATCTTTCAACTTGTATATTGTTTTCGCGGGGTAGAATCGAGCAAGTTGTGTAAAGCAAGAGACCATTTGGCTTAAGGCATTGCCAGAGAGTACTTAATAACTCGGCTTGTATTTTAATGAGTTTCTCCACATCTTTATTACGTCTCAATACTTTTATGTCTGGATGTCGACGAATCACTCCAGTAGCAGAGCAGGGAGCATCTAAAAGAATTCGGTCAAAAAGTTCCCCATCCCACCATTCACTTGGCTGGGCTGCATCGCCTTGAATTAAAGTTGCTTTCAGGCCTAGCCGATTCAAATTCTCTCGGCTTCGCTCTATTCGGGCATCAGACAAGTCGAGAGCTACCATCTCAGTTAGTAAGCACTCACTTTCTAAAATTGCACAAGTCTTTCCTCCTGGTGCCGAGCAGGCATCAAGAACCCTGTGCCCTTGCTTTATATCTAATAAGTTAGGCACTAACTGGGATGATTCGTCTTGGACACTTAACCACCCCTCTTTAAACCCAGGAATTTCGTCAACCGCCATCGGTTGTTCTAAATAAATCGCAGTATTAGCAATCTTTGAGCTCTTTGAAGAAATCTTGTTGTCTGAAAGCAGTGTATGTATTTCCTGTGGTTTTTTCTTAGAAAGATTAACCCTCAGGGTAAGAGGGGGCCTTTGATTAGTATTTTCAAGAATTGTATGGGTCTCCGACTTCCAAGCATCTGTTATTTCGTCAAAGAGCCATTCCGGACAGGAGCATTGGATGTGCGGTTCGCTAGAATCAAGCACCCGACCCAATCGCTCATGGTTACGTTGGTAATTCCGAAGGATTCCATTAACTAGAGACTTGGCCCACGGCTTATTGAGCTGCCTTGTGCCGGAAACGGTTTGATTGACCACTGCATGATCCGGAATTGAAAGTTCCCTTAGCTGGTAAAGGCCGATTAATATTAAGTTCTTGATATCGCCGTCTTTATTCCTGAGCGGCTTGTCAGTCAAGCTCTCGAGAAGAAATTCTAATGTCAAATACCATCTACAAGTCCCAAAGCAGAGTTCTTGCAAGAGTGGGAACTCCGGATGGTCTGAAAATTGAGATAGGGAAGTAGAGAGCGAACCCCGTTGATTTTGCAGAGTAGTGATTATTCGGGCCGCAATTGATCTGACGTTTTTCATTGAACGCTATTACCAAACTTATTACCTTTAGCAAAGAAGCCGGGCTTTGCATTATTTAGTTCTTTAATGGATACCGCTTTTCTGCCTGGAAGTTGTATTAGGGACACAATCAGGCCCCCTTGCCCGCAAGCGACTGTAAAAGACTCTTTGCCTACTTCAATGATTTCACCAATGTTTCGCGGCTGCCCGAAACTAATAGCCACCTCAGCCGACAAAAGTCTCACTCGATCACCCTTGAATAGGGTATACGCTGGAAGTCTTCCGATGCCGGCCCTAATCTGTCGGTCTATCTGTGAAGCCTCTTGACCCCAGTCTATTAGCGCCTCCTCCTTACTTAATTTATTCGCGTAACTGCTTTCTGAGTCATCTTGCTCGTGTGAAGATGATAAATAACTTTCAAGATTATCGAGCACCTTGATCAAAGCTTGTCTACCTACCATTGCAAGGTTTTGTTCTAAATCTTCTCTTGTGTCTCTACCCCCGATTTCAACTTCAGCCTTTAGCAACATATTGCCGGTATCTAATCCTTTGTCCATAGCCATTATAGTGACACCTGACGTACTATCGCCCGCCAATATTGCTCGCTCTATAGGAGCAGCACCTCGCCATTTTGGCAGAAGTGACGCATGCACGTTTACGCAGCCATACTGGGGAATTTCTAATATTTCTTTCGGAAGAATTAACCCGTACGCTACAACTACAATAACGTCTGGCTTAAGCTCAAAAATCTTATTTCGCTCCTCTTGGCCCCGAAGAGATACCGGTTGACAAAGCGGCAAGTTCTCTCTGTTTGCGAGCGATTTGATCGGCGAGCTTACTACTTTTTTACCCCGGCCAGAAGGCCTGTCTGGCTGAGTATACACAGCAATTATCTTATGTGAGCTTTTGATGACCGCCTCAAGGTGAGAAGCAGAAAATTTGGGCGTACCCGCAAAAATTACACGTAAAGGAGCCATGTCATATATTTTAACTAGAGATCGATTTCTGTTCTTTCTGCAGTTTATCTTTGATACGATTTCTCTTAAGTGAACTTAAGTAGTCGACGAAAAGTTTGCCATCAAGATGGTCTATCTCATGTTGAATACAAACAGAAAGGACTCCATCCGCCTCTATTTCAAACTGAGACCCTTCTTTATCTTGCGCTGATACCTTTATTTTCTTGGGTCGTGACACTGTTTCATAGAATCCAGGTACAGAAAGGCAGCCTTCATCATAATCAGCAAGGTCACTCTCAATAACATCGATAGTTGGGTTTACAAATACTTTAGGATCATTACGCTCTTCAGATACATCTAGCACTAATAATCGTTTGTGAACATCTACTTGAGTAGCAGCTAGGCCTATGCCATTTGCTTCGTACATTGTCTCAAACATATTGTCTATAAGGCACTTCAAGTCGTTATCAAAACTTGTGACGGGCACAGCAATTTTTCTTAAATTAGGGTTAGGAAATTCTAAAATCTTCAGTGTTGCCATCTTGAAATTATCAGTTCAAAAATTTGTATGAAAACCGCGGAGGATTGTACCGCATCGACGATGAAACATCGAAAGAGAAATTTATTGTAGTAAAGCATGTTTCGAATATTGGGAGTGCTCTCCTACTTGAAAGAATACTGCGTCTGAGGTAGTTTCCTCGTTTAATTTTTTTTAGCTAGGTATATTTCCAATGAGTAAACCGTTTGTCGCAATTCTTATGGGCTCTGAATCTGACCTCTCAATTATGCAAGCTGGTGCAGATATTCTGAAGCACCTAAAAATCGATTATGAGATAAAAATCACCTCGGCTCACCGAACTCCCGCGGTAACTCAGGAATACATTAGTAATGCTGAATCAAGAGGCTGCCAGGTTTTTATTGCTGGTGCTGGGCTTGCTGCTCATTTGGCAGGCGCAACTGCTGCTCACACGACTAGGCCAGTCATTGGTGTACCTATCGATGCGGGCCCGTTGCAAGGATTGGACTCCTTATTATCAACGGTGCAAATGCCAGGCGGAATTCCAGTGGCAACTGTAGCAATCGGTAAAGCGGGAGCGAAAAATGCTGCGTATCTTGCAGCGCAAATCTTGTCGCTTGCGGATGATGATCTTTCTGACAGAGTTAAAGCTGAGCGTGCAGCAAACTCTGAGAAAGTTCAGGCACAGGATGCTGCGTTACAATCCTCACTTTAGACTGTCTCGAGAGTAGCTCGATGGGCAACCAAATTTTGGAGGCCGCAAGTGCCAGTTTAAAAGCCGGGGATGTAATTGCTTACCCGACGGAAGCTGTTTGGGGAATAGGTTGTGATCCTTTTAATAAAGCTGCTGTTCACCGTATTCTTGACCTAAAGAATAGACCAGTCGAAAAAGGACTAATCCTTGTTGCAGGTAACTTTGAGCAGCTCGGTCAGCTTCTCGAACCTCTGCATGAAGATCAAATTGCACTGTTAAAAAGCACGTGGCCAGGGCCGATTACCTGGCTAATCCCGGATGAGTCTAATTTGTTTCCACCCTGGATTAAAGGTGTCTATGAATCGGTAGCGATTAGAGTGAGTAGTCAAGAACTAGTGAGGGATCTATGCCTAAAATTCGGCGGCCCAATAGTTTCAACCTCTGCTAATATTGCAGGGAGGCCTGAAATCAGAGATCAATCACAAATCGAGAACGTATTCGGTGATACCATTAATTATGTGGTTACTGGAGAGCTTGGCGGTCAAGCATCGACATCAGAAATAAGGGACCTAATTACAGGTCAAAGATTACGCTAAATAAGGTGGGCTTTAGCATCTTGCAAAAAATTGACTCCAGTAGTTTCAAGAACTTTCTTTTGCGACTTCAAAATGAGATTTGTAGTCACCTAGAGCAGTTGGACCCTATTGGCGAGTTTAAGAATGATCGCTGGGATCGAGCAAAAGGCGGAAGCGGTGTCTCTAGGGTTTTGGCCGGGCCGGGAATTTTTGAGAAGGCTGGCGTCAATTTCTCTCATGTCTTTGGGGATGCTATGCCAGCGTCTGCTTCCGCTCAAAGACCTGATCTGGCTGGAAGAGCATTCGAGGCGATGGGTTTGTCTCTTGTGATTCATCCGAGTAATCCCTTTGTACCGACCTCGCACGCTAATTTTCGCTTATTTCTCGCACAAAATGAGAAAGACGAGAGTATTTGGTGGTTTGGTGGAGGGTATGATCTAACTCCCTATTATGGCTTTGATGAAGACTGCGTCCATTGGCACGAGGTTGCAAAGTCGGTCTGTGAAGGTTTTGGTGAGCACTACTATCCAAAATTTAAAAAGCAGTGCGATGAATATTTCCAAATCAAACATAGACAGGAACCGAGAGGTATTGGCGGGCTATTTTTTGATGACTTTAACGAACTCGGATTTGAAGAATCCCAAAACTTTGTGCAAGCTATCGCGAATAGCTACTTAGAAGCCTATCTCCCCATAGTTAGAAGAAGGGAGAATACTGAGTACTCGGCCAGAAACAAGGAATTTCAGGAATACCGGCGCGGGCGCTATGCTGAATTTAACCTTGTGTACGATAGGGGCACCGTATTTGGCCTGCAGTCTGGTGTAGGTAGAATTGAGTCGATCCTTATGTCGCTTCCGCCAAAAGTCAGGTGGACCTACGATTGGAAACCTGAACCGAGTAGCGAAGAGGAGAAGCTTTACACTCGTTACCTGAAGGCGCGAAGCTGGGTTAAGTAAACTTAAAATTTTATGGGTGAGGAAGTTTATGAACGTTTACGCAGTTATTGGCGACCCAGTATCTCACAGTAAATCACCTCTAATTCATTCCCTTTTCGCAAAACAGACAGGTCAATCGATATCCTATGCTGCTCAAAAAGTAGTCACAGAAAAATTTGATGAGTTTGTGGCGAAGTTTTTTAAGGAGGGTGGTTCAGGGTTGAACGTAACTCTGCCGCACAAGGAGAGAGCATATAAACTTGCCAAGAGTTGTGACTCAGGCTCGAAAAAAGCAGAGGCGGCAAATACACTTTTCCAAAACTCAGCAGGTGAAATCTGTGCGGCGAATACCGATGGTCGCGGCCTCGTTGTAGACCTTAAGTCAAATAATGGCACCGAAATCAAAGGCAAGGACTTGTTATTGCTGGGTGCTGGCGGCGCTATCCGAGGCGCCCTTGTATCTCTTGTTGAAGAAAAACCATCTTCAATAACTATCGTGAATCGTACAATCGCAAAAGCGGATGATCTGAAGATAAAATTTAAAAATTTCGCAAGAATTGAGACGTCAACATACGAAGGTCTTAAAGGGGATTACGATCTTATCATTAACGGCACGTCATTGGGCCTCACTGATGGGACACCGCCTCTGCGAGACATTAATGTGCGTCAAGGTGCATTTTGTTACGATATGTTCTATTCAGATGAACAAACTGCGTTCGTTCGTTGGGCTATGGCAAACGGGGCAGGCAAAGCAATTGACGGACTAGGAATGCTGGTGGAGCAGGCTGCCGAGTCTTTCCTTTTATGGCGAGGAATACGGCCAGAAACAAGAAAAATAATCGACGAGCTGAAGGGAGTATGAATTTTTATCTTTTTCAAGGCGAAAAAATAGGGCTTCCACATCATGGCGCCCTATCTTGTTCTTTTAATCCTAAAAGATACTAGTGCTCGCCGTCGCCTCCATGCTCGCCGCCTTCACCATGAAGGTCAGATGGTGATAATGCTACTGCATTTCGGTCATGCCCCATATAGTTGAAGCGAGCTTCTTCGGCATATTTACCCTCGACAGTCATTAACCCGATCAATACCAGCAAAACGCTTGGCGGCCCAAGTATTGTGAGGACCAGCGCTAAGCGTTCCCATACTACATGCATGAAAATAGCAACGATAAATCCCGCTTTTAAAAACATAAATAAAATTACCAAGGCCCACCGCATACCGCCCTGAACGTCAAAGTAATCAACTGCATATGAAAAGCCACTGAGTACGAAAAGAAGTATCCAGATCTTGTAGTAAATTCCCAGCGGGTGCTGTTGTCCTTCAGCAGAAGCCATTAGTTCTTTCCTCTAAAGTAAATAGAAAAATGCAAATATGAATACCCAAACCAAGTCAACAAAGTGCCAGTAAAGACCAGCAATTTCTATTATTTCAAAACCTTTCTTATCATAGTATCCGCGCTTAACCCTAAAAGCGACCCAAAGTAAATAAATTACACCGCCTGTTACATGTAGACCATGGAAACCAGTCACCATAAAAAATATAGATCCAAACTGTGGCGCTCCGAATGGATTGGTCCAGGGGCGAACACCTTCATCAAGTATTAACTTTGACCACTCGAACATCTGCATCCCGACAAAAGACGCGCCAAAGGCGGCCGTGGCGCAGATTAGCCAAAATGCCTTCTTTTTATCTTTCCGATAGCCCATGTTCACCGCGAGAGCCATTGTCCCGGAGCTCGTAATCAAAATGAATGTCATGATAGCTATCAAAATAAGAGGAATGGGTGCGCCGCCAAAAGATAACGCGAAGATTTCGCTTTGTGGTGGCCAAGGTGCGGTGGTTGTTAACCTGACATTTAGGTAGCCCACTAAAAAACAAGAGAAAATGAAGGTGTCACTTACAAGGAATATCCACATCATGGCTTTTCCCCAAGGCACCTGATAAGCCTGTCTATCTGCGGACCAGTCGTCGACCAGCCCGGTTACTCCCTCGGGGCTACCTTCAATTGCTTTTGCTTCGCTCATTAATGTTCCTTGTTATTTTTCTATGTATTCGATAAAAGCGCAAAAAGCACTAGCCACACTATGAGCAAGAAATGCCAGTAGAGTGTGCAGAGCTCAATGCTGAGTTTAATATCCTTTGGTTCTCCTCCTGAGAGCAATCTGATTGAACTCTTGCTCCAAACCCAAAGGCCTCCTAGTAAATGTGCTGCGTGCAAACCGGTCAGTAGATAGTAAAAAGCGTTTGCTGGATTTGAAACCATGAAGTACCCCGCGCTTTGCAGGCTGCTCCATGTGATAAGTTGCCCCACAATAAACAGTATTGCAAAAACACCTGCTCCAAAAAAAGCAACGCGAACGTTTTTTCACCATCGCTTTTCGTAATGTTTCTCGCCCACTGAAATAGAATACTGCTTACTACTAGCAAAGCGGTATTGAACCACAGTTGCCCAGGTTCAGATAATGGCCGCCAATCCGGCAGCTCCATTCGTAAAATATACCCGACCGTGAACAGTGAGAAGACGACAGACGCTACCACTAGAAAAATTGATAGAGCTACCTTTTCATTTGGGGACTCGAAGGCTCCTTCCGGCTCGAGTCCACCTATTACTCCTTTACGTTCCCAAGGCTTAACTGTGACATTCTTAAATAAACTCATTAGCTAACTGATTACGCCCCCTTATCTGAGCCTAAATTTTGATCGTCTACAGTGGGCTCCTCACGTTCTGGCGTATTTTGAGGAATAAAATCCTGAGCCGCACCCGGCACACTGTAGTCGTATGCCCAACGGTAGACTGTTGGCAATGACTTGCCCCAATTCCCATGAACAGGCGGTGTATCGGGCGTTTGCCATTCTAGAGATGCTGCGCCCCAAGGGTTTGGGTCCGCCTTAGGTCCGTAGCGCAGACTCCAGAATACATTTACAAAGAACAATAACTGGGACGCTCCGACAAAAAGCGCGGCTACCGTAATTGCCGTATTGAGGTCTTGGGCAGAAGCTGGGATGAAGTCAGTAGTACCTAAGGCATAATAGCGGCGTGGTACACCGAGGAATCCCAAGTAGTGCATAGGTAAGTAGATAGCATAAGTTCCGAGGAAAGTGCACCAGAAATGAAGTTTCGCCATGCCCTCGTTAAACATGCGACCAGAAATTTTCGGATACCAATGATAGATCGCGGCGAAAACTACGAGTACGGGTGATACTCCCATGACCATATGAAAATGCGCCACAACGAAGTAAGAATCCGACAGCGGCAAATCGATCACTACATTTCCTAGGAATAGCCCAGTTATCCCGCCATGAATAAAGGTGAAGATAAAACCGATTGCGAAATACATTGGTGCATTCAATCGAATGTCACCTTCCCAAAGAGTCAAAATCCAGTTGTAGACTTTAAGTGCGGTTGGGACCGCAATAATTAAGGTTGTTGTTGCAAAGAAAAAACCAAAGTAGGGATGCATACCGCTGACGTACATGTGATGCGCCCATACAATGAAGCTTAAACCCCCTATGGCAATAATTGCCCACACCATCATGCGATAACCAAAAATATTTTTACGCGCATGCACGCTCAATACATCGGATACCAGCCCGAAAGCAGGGAGTGCAACGATATAGACTTCAGGGTGGCCGAAAAACCAAAATAGGTGTTGGAAAAGAATCGGGGAGCCGCCATTGTGGTCCAACGGAGTGCCGGACTCAATAATAGCTGGCATGAAAAAACTGGTTCCTAGTAGGATATCAAAAAGCATCATAATCGCAGAGACTAAAAGTGCAGGGAATGCGAAGAGAGCCAGTAGAGTGGCGACAAATATACCCCATACCGTGAGTGGCAGTCTCATCATGGTCAGGCCGCGGCAACGATATTGCAAGACGGTTACGACGTAGTTTAATCCCCCCATCGTCGCCGCTACGATGAATACTGCTAGTGAAATAAGCATCAAGACAATACCCATATCGTGACCAGGCGTACCGGCTAAATTAGTCTGCGGAGGATAGAGCGTCCAGCCTCCTCCCGTTGGACCACCGCTGACAAAGAAGCTAGCCATGAGAATAATCACGGAAAGCAGAAAAACCCAAACAGACAGCATGTTTAGAAAAGGGAAAACCATGTCTCGTGCACCGCACATGAGTGGAATCATGTAATTACCGAATCCGCCCAAGAAAAGCGCAGTCAAGAGGTAAACAACCATAATCATGCCGTGCATAGTTACAGCTTGGTAATAGAAATTTGGATCTATGAATGTTGCGGTATCTGGGAAGCCAAGTTGCATCCTAAAAAGTAATGATAGGACTAGGCCAACAATGCCTGTGAACACTGCTAAACCACCGTACTGGATGGCTATTACCTTGTGATCTTGGCTCCAGACATATTTTTCCACGAAACTATGCGGATGATGCATTTCCATTTCATGGTCTTGATCCGCTAATGGTACGTACGCCATTACTTCCTCCTAAACTTTTTTTACTGCGTTATTGCATGCTTACAGAACTTCTTTTTAATGCCTTATCGCAACGTGTTGATATAAGCTGCTACGTCGTTAATTTCCTCTAAATCAGCCATGGCCGTGGCCATTGAAACCATCTGCTCGCCATAGACATCAGCTGGATGCAGTCCTCTAATTCCTGCTAAGAAATTGCTGATTTGCGTCACGAAATACCAATCACTCATGCCTGCTAGAGCGGGTGCGTCGGTATACCAAGTTCCGGCGCCATTGTCTAAGTGACAAGCAGCACAGTTGCGGTCGTAAATATTCGCGCCGTTGCTTATATCTCCGGCGATAGTCGTAGCGCTCGGCTCGTCTGAAAAGGTCGCAATGTAAGCGGAAACGTTTCGAATTGCAGCATCATCAACAAGGGTCATCGCCATGGGCACCATGGCTGCACCATTAGTGTCGCCGTCTCCCCCACGAGCGCCTTCCTTGAAATACTTTAATTGTCTCTCTAGGTACCAGGCTTGCTGGCCAGCGATCTTTGGAGAATTTAATTGCTGGTTACCCTCGCCTTCCGCACCATGGCATGTGGCGCAGATTGCGTAGGCGGCCTGTCCTGCGACTAGGTCTGGTTCGGGCACGGATTGCGTTTCTGCAAACGTGGGTTGCGCGTCAATCCATGCATCGAAGTCTTCTTGTGATTCAACAGTGACTGATCCGCGCATAATGTAGTGCCCGACTCCACAAAGTTCTTCACATAATAGGTCGTAGGTTCCCTCTCTTGTCGGGTCAAACCACAGGTAAGAAACCATTCCGGGTACTAAATCCATTTTTACCCGAAACTGCGTGACTGTGTAATTGTGCAGCGTATCATGCGAGCGAAGCAGGGCTTGAACCGGCTGATTGACTGCTAGATGCATGTTAGGGTCGTTAACTACAACATCATCTTGCCCATACGGATCTTGAGGGTTAATACCGAAAGGGTTTTCTTCGGTGACGTTGGATACATCGGCGGCACCCAGTTGTCCATCTGCTCCTGGGTAACGGAACTGCCATTGCCATTGAGATCCCAATACCTCGTATTGCAAAGCTTCCTCGGGAACAGTCACGAAATTCGCCCAAACAAAAAGCCCAGGTGCGAGCATCGCCACGACGCCTATGGTCGTAATGACCGTCAGGTTCATTTCTAGCTTGTGATTCTCAGGCTCGTATACGGCCTTGTGTCCTGGCCTATGGCGATATTTGTAGACGCACCATGCCATGAAAAGATTCAGGATTATGAAGGCGGCGCCGGTCACCCAAAAGGTCACATTTATCGTGAAATCGATAAGACCCCAATTTGTCGCAATCTCGGTAAAATACCAGGGACCGCCGAAGGCCTGAGAAAAATGAAAAATTACCGTGCCTAATACTAGGAGAACAATAACGACCGCGAAAGCCATAAATCTAATTTCCTTCTAAAAATTTAAAACCCAATCTAGAGAGCCTTGGAACTGATGTAGCGTAATGCTCGTCCAACTAGTGTTGTCTGCCTTGATCATTTCTCTTTGAAGTACCTTGAGTAAACGAGTATTCATAATATCTGGTTCAAGCTTGCTGCCGGCGTTTTCACTCACTAGTTTAACATTTGTCCCACTCATCCCCCAGTTTTCAGCCAAGTCCAGGAGTGTTTACCTAGATCTCCCGAGCATACGGGGATGGATTATTATTGGGAGATTTTCACGCATTTTCGACGCATCGGAATGCTATAGAAAAATGCCTTGTATCGCAAGTAATTGTGGCAGTTGTAGCCGTTAAAACTAGAATTCTGACAGCCTTTTGTCAGCTGGAATTTGTATGTTTGTCACTAAGAAATAATTACTATTGTAATTTTGATGAACCGAGTGAAAATTATTCACGTAACTTGAGATTAAGGAATTTTCATGATTGAATGCCCGCGATTTTGAGAGCGTTAAATTTCGCATGCCATGGAAACGACAATCTAGTAACTTTTTCTTAATCCGCTTAGATAAATAACTTGTGACTGAACTAACAATAAACTTACGAGCCGGCTGGAGAGACTACTACGAGATGTGTAAACCTCGGGTCGTCCTTCTAATGGTCCTAACTTCTGTCGTCGGTATGTTTTTGGCTGTTCCAGGCATGGTTCCGCTCGATATACTTGTTTTGGGGAATCTTGGGATTGCGTTGGTCGCGGGTGCGGGTGCAGTTTGCAACCATCTAATTGACCGCAAAATAGACCTGAAAATGAAGCGGACTCAAAACAGGCCGCTGCCCCAGGGACGAGTGGGCCCAAGACAGACCATTGTTTTCGCACTGGTGATAGGTCTTGCGGGCATGAGCGTATTGCTATTTTGGGTAAATCCTCTGTGTGCTTGGTTAACCCTGGGCTCATTTGTTGGATATGCATTTATCTACACCGGGTATCTCAAACATGCGACACCTCAAAATATAGTAATTGGTGGTCTTGCTGGCGCTATGCCGCCTTTACTGGGATGGTCTGCGGTAACAGGCACGATTGAACCTGGTGCGCTGATTCTGGTCTTCATTATATTTGCTTGGACACCCCCGCACTTCTGGGCCTTAGCCATCCATCGAAAAGACGAATACGCGAAAAGCGGCGTGCCTATGTTGCCCGTGACGCACGGGGAATACGTGACCAAACTGCACATCATCTTTTACACTGGTTTTCTCGTTGTTGTTAGCTCCATGCCTTATTTTGTCGAGATGAGCGGAGGGTTCTATCTAGCCGCATCCATGGTTCTAGGCGCAGGTTTTCTGTTTTTCTCTTGGTTATTACTGATTAAGCCTGGACCACGGACAGCAATGGATACGTTTCGCTATTCGATCGTTTATTTAGCGCTCTTGTTTGTTGCCCTTTTAATAGATCACTATCTCTTTTAGAACAGCGCACGGTGAAATTCTCTCTTACAACAAAGTTGGGTTTCTTATCCTTCGGAGGTGTCTATCTGGCCCTCGCTGTTATACTCGGCTCCCTCTATGTCTTGCGCGCTGAAGGTCGGCTAATCAAGCAATTAGACGAAGTCGGCGCTACATTATTCCGAGAACCATTCACCGTAAACACCTTCGAATTGCTCGACCAAAATACACAGGAATACACGCTAGAAAACTTAAGGGGTGATTGGAACTTGGTTTTTTTTGGTTTTACTTCATGCCCAGATATCTGTCCGCTGACAATGGGTGAACTTGATAAGTTCGCCCGCAGTTGGTCAGAGTCTGAGCAAGATTTTAAACCAAAGATCATCATGGCAACCGTTGATCCCGCCAATGATAGTCCGGCAGAAATGAAAAGATATTTATCAAGGTTCGATAATGAGTTTGTCGGTTTAACTGGCGATCCTATGGCTCTTAACGAATTTGCCAAGGGCTTTTTCGTGGGTTTTGGAGAGTCTGAGAAAACTGAATCGAAAGTTGATGAATCACATGCGGGCCATAATGGGAAGAGAGAAGGTGCTATTGATCATAGCAGTCACGTCTCCATTGTCGATCCGGAGGGCAGATTTATTGCTGCTCTGAGGCCTCCTCACCGAGCAAGGGATATCGTGAAGGCAATGAAGTTGATCACAAGAAGATAGTGATTTCTCAATTCCTTTGGGTTTAGAAAAATCCACTCGCTTCAAGAGCATCAGGAGCGGAATCAAGCGTCTGCTCTGCCAGCTTCTTGCGATACACCATAAGCTTCTAA
>ERZ802830.2647-NODE-2647-length-15941-cov-8.20911_pt1 | contig 15941 bp, 21 predicted proteins | sample MGYA00345654_ERZ802830 | MGnify/ENA primary metagenome ERZ802830 (study PRJEB30503, sample SAMEA104212375) | marine metagenome | biome: Westerlies Biome; feature: [SRF] surface water layer (ENVO:00010504) within the epipelagic zone...; material: water...
CGACTCGATACTTTTTTCTCCTGTGTCGCAATCACTCGCGTTGTTTTATGAATTTGCATCATTTCCATCAATGAATCCATAAAATTATCTACGTTTTTCGAATCTAAATTGCCTGTTGGTTCATCCATTATTAAACAAGACGGTTTGTTAGACATTGATCTGGCAATCGCTACTCTTTGTCTCTCCCCTCCAGAGAGTTGATTTGGTCTGCTTTGTTCCTTTCCTTTCAGATTAACCTGGTCTAATAATGACAAAGCAAAGTTATAAGCCTCTTCTTTGTCAGTTCCGGACATTAATGAGGGCAATGCAATGTTTTCAAGAGTCGATAAATCAGGAAGTAAATGATGAAATTGATAAACAAATCCTATTTCCTTATTCCTTAATAGTGATCTTTTATTAATATCAAGACAGGTCATATCATTATTTTTTATGAATACCTTTCCTGAATCAGGCTTCTCCAGACCACAAATAATATGCAAAAGAGTAGATTTTCCCGATCCAGAAGCACCTATCAACCCAAGGCTCTCACCCATTTCTAAACTTAAAGATAAATTTTCTAATACCTTTAAAGGGATATTGTTTTGGTCAAAATATTTATAAATATTCTGTACGTCTATAATTGGGTTATTCATTTTTTAAAACTTCTACTGGGTCAATTCTAGAGGCAAGCTTCGAGGGATAAAGTGTAAAAATCAAACATGAGATAAAAGTTAATGCACAGATTACTGATACCCATTCAAACCTTATATCTATCGGAAAATAATCTATGAAATAGACCTGTAAAAATTGAACACCAGTTAATGCCTCTAGTAAATTAACTACTGAACCAAAATTAATTGAAACCATAAGTCCTAATAAACAACCCAAAAGAATGCCTAAAGATCCAACAAGGCTTCCAAATATTAAAAATACATTCCTTATGGTGTTTGTAGTTGCCCCCATTGTCATAAGAATAGCAATTTGAGACTTCTTTTCATTTACAGTCATCACCAACATTGACATTAAATTGTAACTAGAAAGAATTATTAACATAAACAGCATGAAAGAAACTAGGAATCGTTCATTCTGAATGGCTTCAAATAATGTCCCATAATTCTGCTGCCAGGTAGAGCTAATGAGGCGTTTATTGTTGAGAGTATTTAAATTAACTATATCTGATCGCACTTGATAAGCCGATTCAAAAAGATCTTTATATTTAATTCTTACTCCATTAATAGAATTATTCATCCTCAATAACTTAGAGGCATTATGTATACCCATATAAGCATAACTTTGATCAATTTCTGGAGCGCCGACACTGAAAATGCCGCTGACTATAAATTTTTTTGTTCTAGGAAATATCCCTGCAATACCCAACCCTGTATCTGGAACAAGGACGTTAACGGAATCACCGAGATTAATACCTAATTGAAGAGCTAAAATATCACCAATGACTAAATTATAATTTTCTTCTTCTAAACTATTGAATGAGCCAACTAACATGTGACTATCTATCTTAGAAACTGTTTTTTCGTATTCTGGTGTTACTCCGTACATATAAACACCCTTAAGAAATGAACCAGAACTTAATAAACCCTGTGTTTCTATATAGGGTGCCACACCCATAACTTCAGTATTTTCATATAGGACTCTTTCTATAGAAGGATATTCATCTATTTGAATATCACCCAGAATTGAAGCATGAGGAATAGTTTCCAAAATTCTATCTTTAAGTTCCCTCTGGAACCCATTCATAACTGAAGTTACTAATATGAGGATTAAAAGACCAAGGGTAATTCCAAAGATAGCCATCCCAGAATGAAAAGAAACAAATCCACTGCCCCTAGAGCGAAAATATTTTAGAGCAATAAAAAGAGATATATTTTTCATACGAATCCTATATCAGCTTTTAATACTATTTATGCAGTATTAGCTTTCTCTTCCTTCTTTTTATAAGGTGGTACAAGGCCTGCTAATTTCATTAAATTAAATCTAGTTTGCTTATACACGGCTTTTGCATGACTAAATTCTTTAAATCCATCATAGCCATGATAAGAGCCCATACCGCTTGGACCTACACCACCAAAAGGAAGATCTTCCATTTGTATATGCGAGATAACATCATTAACCGTTACACCACCTGAGGTAGTGTTGTCTAATACAAAGTCCTTTTCATTTGCGTCCTCACCAAAGTAATAGAGCCCAAGAGGTCTATCCTTACTATTTATATATTCTACTGGTTCTGAGACATCTTTATAGGTCTTGACAGGTAATACAGGTCCAAATATCTCTTCTTGCATTATCTTCATATCTTCAGACGGGTTTAATAATAAAGTTGGAGGTATTTTATGGTGAGGTTGTTGAGAGAAGTCTTCGTTAGAAGGATTAATCTCAACTATATCCGCACCCTTTTCTTTTGCATCTTCTAAAAGCCCTTGAATTCTGTCGAAGTGCTTCTGGTTAACAATGGAAGTGAAGTCATCATTATCTTTCATATCAGGGTACATCTCTGAAGTAACTTCAACACTAGCCTGAACAAATTCTTCTACTTTCTCTTCAGGAACTAAAGCATAGTCAGGAGCTAAACATATCTGACCAGCATTCATTGTCTTTCCTTGCATAACCCTTTGAGCCACATCTTGCATTTTTGCACTTTTGCCAACTACAACCGGTGACTTGCCACCTAGTTCTAAAGTTAAAGGGACAAGATTTTCAGATGCAGCCTTCATTACATGTTTAGCCACTGCAGTGCTTCCTGTATAAAGCATATGATCAAATGCAAGCCCACTAAAAGCGGCTCCTACTTCAGGACCTCCTATAAATACCGCCATTTCACCTTCATCAAAATACTCTTCTATCATCCTTTTTAATGTATCTGAAGAAGAAGGGGTAAGTTCAGAAGGTTTATGCATTACTCTATTACCAGCGGCAATAATTCCGGCCAATGGAGCAAGCGCTAAATTTACTGGAAAGTTCCAAGGGCTAATAGCTCCAACAACACCTTTGGGTTGGTATTTCACTTCTGCTTTTGCACCTAGAAGAGATAATGCTGAACCTAGGGGAGCAATGGCAGCTTTTCTCTTTTCAGTTTTCATCCAAGTTTTTAAATTCTTCTTCGCGTGCTCCATAGGTCCTATTACTGATGCTACTTCAGTGACTGCAGACATAACAGGATCTCTATTACCAAAATCATCATTAACTGACTTAACAATTTGATCTTGATATTTATTGACCATAGCAATAACCCTATCTAAGCGATCTTTCCTAAGATTGATATCTGGAGCTCCTTCACTAATATTTAATTTCTTCTGCATCTCTAAAACTCGATGCATCTCATTTATTACTTCTTCACTCATTCTTATATCCCCTAATTGTTTTAATTAAACAGACCTCTTGGCCTTATCTTTTTCGTTTGTTGTTTTAATAGTTTCTCTAATGGCATCCCAGTCTTCATCTTTCATCGAAGCTAAAGCGCGATAAAAAGTTCCACCTGTTAAATACTCTGCTCCATCTATAGCAATAGTTTGTCCGTTTAAGTAGTTACATCCATCAGACATTAAAAATGTAGCCAGGTTCCCTAGTTCTTCCATTTCTCCCACTCTTCCCATAGGATTTTGGCTGTATGTACTTCCGGAATCAGTTGCGGCATTGGGGTCTTGACCAGGAGATAACCTAGCCCAAGCGCCTTCAGTTGGGAATGGGCCTGGCGCTATAGCATTTATTCTAATACCAGTTTTCCCCCACTCAGTAGCTAGTGATTGAGTCATAGCATGTATACCGCTTTTTGACATGGCAGAAGGTACTGTAAAAGCTGACCCAGTCCACACCCAAGTCGCTAAGATCGAAATGATATTTCCTCCCATTCCAAGCTCTAGCCATCTTCTTCCGACGGAATGAGTTACATAAAATGTTCCATGAAAAACGATACTAGCTATAGCATCAAAGCCTCTGTGCGAAAGGTCTTGTGTTCTTGAAATGAAATTTCCAGCTGCGTTATTAACTAAACCATGTATGGGAGCTTCTTCAAAAATTTCGTTAATAGTGTTATCTACATCTTGAGCCCCTCTTATATCTAAGCCATAGCACTTTACAGAACCACCCTGTTCATCCATAAGTTCTTTGGCAGTCTCCTCTAAAACACTAACTCTCCTTCCGCAAATTAATACTTCAGCTCCGTATTTGAGAAAGTATCTGGACATTTCTTTTCCAAGTCCCGATCCTCCACCAGTGACTAATATTCTTTTTCCCTTCAGTAAGTCTTCTTGAAACATTTTCTCTCCTTATTTAACTTCTACTATAACAAATATTCTTAAATAAACCCTAGTGTGTATTACTGAGAGTTCTCGAATACTTCAAGATTTCTGTCTTCTCTGTAATTTTTATCCCTTATCCACTTATGCCTCTTATTGATGAAGATAAATACCATGGCGAAGAACATTAATGAGGCGCCTAATAAGTAAGGTAGTGAAGGACTAAGTATATAAAGCGGCATAGAAATTAAAGGGGATATAACATGCCCAACAGGAATTACCATTCCTAAAAAACCTCCAGCTGCACCTTGATACTCTTTTCCAACAGATAGAGATAGAGAAGATGAGATTCCAGGTCCTAACATGCCTCCGCCCAATCCATAGAAAAACAGACAAATGTAGACTTCTACTAAAGAAGTGCTAAAGGCATATCCGGTTAAAGCAAAAAAATTAAGAATTACACCTAATTTAACAAGAGATCCTGGGGAAGTTTGTAGTCGGTCAGCAATTAAAAGTTGCCCATTCAAGACACCAAGAGCAGATAGCATAAAACCTATACTTGCAAGAGCAATATAATTATCTGAAGAAGGTGTAATAACGTCTTGAAAGAAAAATGAAGAAGTTTGGACTAAAGCAGCATTTGAAATACCAAAACCTGCTGAAACGATAAGAAAAGGCCAGACCCTAGAATCAAACATAGAAAGCTTTTTAATAGTTTCCTTAGAAGAAAATTTAGCCGGAGATTTTTGAAATGTTACAAATATGATGACAATAAAAGCTCCAGTCGCAAAAAAGAAAAAAGGAGCTGTATAGGAGACTAATAAAAGCAAACCTGCTACTGCAGGTCCAAGAATTCTTCCCATTGAAAAACCTGAATCTAGACGTGCAAAAGCTCTACTTCTTGATTCTGTTGAACTTATATCTGCGACCCAACCGCCGGATGAGGGTCTTGTTGCACTTCCAAAAATACCATTCAACACTCTTGCGGCAACTAACAAAAGAAAAAGTAAACTACCCGTTAACAATTCTCTTTGACCAAGAGAAATGGTAAAACTAAAAAGTATTAAAGAAACTGCAAAGCCTAAAAGTCCTACTATAACTATTTTCTTTCTACCAACAGAGTCACTCAAGGACCCCCAAATAGGGCTTAGTATCATCCAAGCCAAAGCAGAAGTAGCAAATATAGACCCTATCTGAATCTCATTAAGGCCAAGGTCTCTTGCTATTGGAGGAATCGTAATAAATACAATGGATTGACCGGCACCTACACACAAAAGGCCAGCTGCGAGAATCCAAATGGTATTAGGAAGTTTTTCTAAGTTTTTACTCATAAGTGATTATGAGTAAAAAGACTTTTTTATTTTTGATGTCCTTTATTACATACTCATAATAACTAGTTAGACTATGAGACCATTCGTGCTCATAGACAACAGCTTCTTGAGATGACGAATTAAATGTTAAACATTTTTCTAAGAAATAAGGTTCCGATGATTGATTGATTAATAGATTTACTAACTTTTTCACATCAGAAAGTTTTTCTTTACTGATGGGCGGACAAGACCATTTAGGTGAACTAACTATCTGGACTATTTCTTCTCTTAAATGATCATTACTTATTTTAATAAAATTATTCTCCTTGATAGTCTCTAATAAGAAAGGACCATGTTTGTTATCACTTTTTTGACTGAAGTGATCAAAAAACATTTCTTGGTAAGCTAATGAGTTAATTAGAGTGTGAAAAAAAACTTTATCAGTTACATCAAATAATTGATGATCAACACTAAGAGGTATTAGCCTCAGTAAACCATGATCATGTAGTCTAATATTAAATTGTTGTTCTTTAGAAAGTTTAAAGTTTTCGGTAAAGGAAAGTATCTTGAGATTGTCCATTAAAAGCCTTTTATGCCAACAGCTTTTCTTATATTTTCTATAAGGGGTTTAGAAACCTCTTGTGCTTTCTTGGATCCATCCAGCAAAACTGACTCTACAAAATCTCTGTCTTTAATTATTTTGGAATATTCTTCCTTATAAGGCGATAAAAAATCATTAAGGCGTTCAAAGAGAATTTTTTTTGCCTCTCCCCATCCTATTCCATCATTATATTGATTTTGTAAGCTACTAATTTCTTCCTCATTTGCGATAGCTTTATATATTGAAAAAATATTACATTCAGATGAGTCCTTGGGATCACCAGGCTCTAAAGAATTAGTTTTAATTTTCATAATTGTTTTCTGAAGTGTTTTTTCATCAGCAAAAATAGGGATAGTATTGTTGTATGACTTACTCATCTTGCGCCCATCTAGCCCAGGTAAGACTCCGGTTACCTCGCTGATCTGAGCTTCTGGTGGTGTAAGCAACTCTCCATAATGATGATTGAACTTTAAGGCTATATCTCTGGCCATCTCAATATGCTGTTTCTGGTCTTGTCCTACAGGGACTATATCGGCACTAAACATTAAAATATCTGCAGCCATCAAAATGGGATAGTTAAATAGCCCCATAGTTATGCCTTTATCTATATCTTTAATTCCCTTCTCTTCATTATCTGAAATAGCTGCTTTATAGGCATGCGCCCGATTCAGCAATCCCTTGGAAGTCAGACACCCTAATATCCATGCTAATTCAAATATATGAGGGATATCTGATTGACGGTAAAAAATAACCTTATTTGGATCAAGTCCACACGCTAACCAACATGCTGCTATTTCAAAACTCGAAGAGTGAGTTAAGTCTGAATCAGTATTTTTAATTAAAGAATGATAGTCAGCTAGAAAAAGAAATGAAGAGGTATTTTGAAGATTACTGGCTTTTATTGCTGGCAATACGGCGCCAACTAAGTTGCCCAAGTGAGGCATACCGCTAGTAGTAATTCCTGTTAAAACTCTTTGTTGTTTGTCCACTAGATCTCCTCAAAGTATTCTAACTCAACTTACTCACAAAATGCTTGATAACTATGTTCTATTTATTATGATTCAATGCAAATATGGCAAGAATATTCCTAGCATTAACACCCGATAAAGATCTTAATGATCATATTATCGAACTAAAAAAAGAACTTAAAAACTCTCTATTATCTGATGCAGAAATATCTTGGCAAAAAAATAGTGACCACCACCTTACTTTAAATTTCGTAGGCTCTATGGAACCTGAACAAATTGAAGAAATGTATACAGGAATCTCGCAAATAAATTTCATGAGTCATGTGCAAATTGACATTACTTCAGTAAATTTTTTTCCTAATGAAGATAGTCAACTTTTAGTTGCACTGGTAAAACCTACAAATCAATTATTAAAGATTTTTGAAAGGGTTGATGAAGTGGTCACTAGAATCGGATTTGGATCATCTCTCAAAACTTACAAACCTCATATCACTTTAGGTAGATTTACAGATAAGAACAGATCACAATATTCCTTTGAAAACTTTAATGAAATAAAGATCGCATCTCGTATAAATGCATTAGACATCTACGAAAGCGAATTTGAACAAGGACGTTCTTCCTATAATCTTCTGAAGAGTTTTGAATTTTAGAAGGCGAAGTTGAAGGGCCCAGTGCGGGTTTATCACTGTGTGGCCAATACCCGTTTCAGCTCACAAGTTGTTAATAAATTAACTTTTTCACCCTTCTTCTTCTGTCCATTTTCTTCCTGATTTGGGTCTCGAGGTCCAATTCTTTCCGAAATATGTCCTAAGCAAAATTTATCAAATTAAATTCTTAATGCAAGTAAATTTTAAAATTATTTTATCTGCCTAATCTTTTGTACCATTCATTTGTATCTCTCTTTTCAAATGAATTTATAAATTCAAAGATCTTATTAACGGAATCTGAAATAAAAAGTTCCTCGTGTGTAGTATGAGGCAAAAAACCTTCTTGGACAGAAAATTCAGTAAATTCAAAGAGTTTTGAATAGTAACCATCAACATCAAATAAAACTATAGGTTTGGAATAAATCCCTAGTTGATTCCATGCCAAGGCTTCAAAAAATTCCTCCCAAGTTCCTACTCCACCAGGCAATGAAATAATTGCATCAGATAGTTCTGCCATTCTTGATTTTCTTTCATGCATGGTAGAAACAATTTCTAAAGAAGTTAAGTTTCTATGCCCTACCTCAATATCATGCAATTTTTCAGTTATTATTCCAGTAACTTCAGCCCCTTCTGCCAAGGCCGCATTGGCAACAACCCCCATCAAACCTTTGCTTCCGCCTCCATAGACCATGGATAAATCTCTATTTGCTATTTCAAATCCAAGTTCTTTAGCACTCTCCTCGTAAATTTTTTTTGAGCCTGAAGCTGACCCGGCGAACACACAGATACTTTTCATAATACGTATTTTCTAACTATTATATATCTTATAATTAATTCAATGGATAAATTGAAGATAGATATTGTATCTGATGTAGTGTGCCCTTGGTGTGTCATTGGCTTTAAGAATTTGCAAAAAGCCATGAAGGAAAAGGGAAATGAGATTGATTTTGAAATAAATTGGAAGCCTTACGAACTTCATCCCGAGATTCCTGAAAATGGATATGATAAAGAGCTCTATATGCAACAAAAGTTTGGTGATTCTTCAGGTAGAGCTTCTCCTTATAATCAAATTAAAGAAATAGGAAAATCTCTCGATTTTGATTTCAATTTCTCTAAAACTAAACGTATTCCCAATACTTTTAATGCACATAGATTGTTATGGAAATCTAAAGAATACGGTATACAAACGGAAATGTCCGAAGCTCTTTTCGCAGCCTATTTCACTGACGGTCAAGATATAGGCTCACAAGAAGTACTTGCAGAAATAGCAGAAAAAGTAGGAATGGATAAAGGAAAAATTCTAGAGTTTTTATCTTCAAAAGAAGGAGGCCAAGAAACCGCTGATGAAGAAATGGCATTTATAGAAAAAAGTATAGGTGCTGTACCCACTTACTTTATAAACGATAAGTATATTATTCAGGGTGGTCAAGAACCAGAAACATTCATATCTTTCCTAGACAAGATAATATTAAAAGAAAAAGAAAATGCAGATTCTAGATAATAATAAAATCAATCAAGTATCTGTTAACACAGAATTCTTCCCTTTTTTTCACATTGAAAATGTATTTTCTTCTTGCTTAGAACCAACCAGTTTGACAGACAATTTTCCTAAAATTGATAGAGGTGGCAGTTTTCCTACAGAAAAGCTTTCAGATGGAATCTTGAAAGACCTTATAAAAGAGCTAGAGGGAAATGAATTCAGATCTTTATTGGAACATAAGTTTAAGATAGATCTAACAGACAGCGAAGTTGTTACTACTCTGCGAGGTTACTCTAGATCTAAGGATGGTAAGATACATACAGACTCTAAAAGCAAGATTATCACAGTTCTTCTCTACCTAAATATTGACTGGAATAACCATGAAGGTAATTTAAGATTACTGAAAGAAAACAATAATTTAGATAGTATTATTAAAGAAATTTCCTCTGAATTTGGCAATTTAATTGCTTTCCAGGTAACTGAGAACTGCTGGCATGGGTTTAAGGCTTTTGAAGGAAAAAGACTCTCAATTCAATTAAATTACATATACCCTGATTCTTTGTCATCCCACAATCTTAGACACAAAATAAGCTCAGCATTCAAAAATCTTTTGAAAAGGTAGGAAAGCTCTGAAAGTTTTAATAATAAAACTCTCCTCTATGGGTGACTTAATGCACGCCCTACCCGCTATCACTGAAGCAAAACAAAATATTCCAAATCTTGAATTTGACTGGGTAGTTGATAGAAATTTTAAATCTGTCCCTAAATGGCATCCCGATGTGAATCGAACTATAGAAACTAATCATAGAGAATGGAAATTACATATCTTTTCATCTAATTCAAGAAGAGCAATCAAAGAAGTATTAAAAAAAATAGATGAGGAAGATTACGACGTAGTCATAGATATGCAAAATAATCTCAAAAGTGCATTTCTATCTTATCTACTAAAATCAGATGTTACGGGCCTTGATGCCAAAAGCTCAAGAGAATTCCCGGCACATCTAGCATATAAAACAAAATTACATGTACCTAAAGAGCTTCATGCCATTGAAAGACAGAAACAATTATTATCTAAAGCATTAGGTTACAGACATAGTCCTGGTACAGTAAATTATGGAATATCAAGAGATCATTTCATCAATCCAAATATAGAACTACCTGATCAATATGCTGTTTGTGTCCAAAACGCTAGCTGGCCGACCAAACAATGGTCAGTACAAAACTGGCAATCACTAGTTAAAAGTATTGAAGATACAGATATACATTTACTCTTCCCCTCAGGCAATCAAGATGAATTAGAGAGGGCCAATGAAATTTGTTTAAATTCTAAAAATGCTTTTGCTCTTGATGTTATGCCATTAGATCAAGTCGCATTTATATTAGATAAAGCGAAGTTTGCTATATGCTCAGATACGGGTCTTGCACATCTCTCTGCCTTAACAGACACTCCCTCTTTGACCCTTTACGGCCCCACAAATACATCACTTATAGGAACGAAAGGTGAAAACCAATATCATTTATCTGGTGATGAAAAACAGATTGATAACATCACTGTTGAGACAGTTTTAAGAAAACTAAACGACTTAAATTTTTTAAATTAAGATTTGGAGATAGTTTTAAACTTATTCCCTCCATCTGGAAAAGGATACTCCTTTGATTCTTCAAAAAATTTTAAAATTTGGTTTAAATTGTTGGACCCGAAATCAGCTACAGCCTTATTCTGCTCTATTCTTACTGCCCAAGTAGCCATTAGGTGTTTGTGTAAATTTTTTGATGGATAATAATATTTAATTCGCTTGTCCTTGCCTGTCTTTATAAGAAAAAATTTCTTTTTTACCAAGAAATTAATCAATCTCTCTACGGACTTATCACTCAAATTAGTTTGATCTTTTAAGTCTTTACTTACAAAGAATCCTTTTTCTCTTATAGTTATCTCGGCTAATAAAAACAAGACTGTATATCTTTGATCATAGATATATAGATCCGGTATTCCTAACTCGTTACTAACAGAATTTAGCTCAGTTTTGGCATTAGCCGTTGCCTTCACAAGTTTCAAGTATTTGTCGTAGATATGCACCGAGCCATTCTATAGAAAGAGAAGCTAAAAAAATACCTCTATTTATGTCTCCATTTAATAATAATAATTCTCAGTATCAATACCATTTGCATTTAGAGTTTTGGCGATAAATTTTGTTAAGCTGCCTGCATGAATAATGAAACCGTACACAAAATACTAAATCAAATCATGGAGTTTGAACTTGCAGGTGTCGTAAGATACACACACTCATCACTCATGATCACAGGTCCGTATAGACTTCCTATTGTTGAATTTCTTAAAGAACAAGCAAATGAATCATTAATGCATGCTCAGCAAGCTGGAGAATTATTAACGGGTTTGGATGGACATCCAAGTCAAAAGATTGCCTCAATTGTAGAAACAAATGATCATTCTATTCAGGGTATATTAGAAGAAAGTTTAGCTCATGAGGTCCATGCCCTAAACCTATACAAAGAACTCTTAACTGTTGTTGAAGGAAAATCAGTTTATCTAGAAGAATACACAAGAGATCTAATAGGACAAGAGGAGCAACATCAATTAGAACTTAAAAAAATGCTTAAAGATTTCAGCTAATTAGTAAATGTCGCAAGTGATAGGCTCGCGACATTTTCTTAAAATTAATTGTTTAAGTTCGTATTGGTCATTTCATAACTATCAACCAAACGTGCCCATTCGCCATTAAACCATCTGTCACGTTCTACCAACCATTCTTCATCAGAAGCTAGTGATGCAAATGATTTAGCTTGATCTTCCATCGAAGTTGAGAGAAAGGTAAATTGAAGTGCATGTTTTGATCCTGCATTGTGCTCCCATAGATCAACAATAAAACCATGTTTCTCAAAAACTATCTTAGCTCTTTCTAGAGCAGCAAGAGTTTCATTTCTTTTTCCTTTATTGGGTTGCCACATATAATTAGTGACAATGTAATCTCCAGGTACTATTGGATCTAGGGCTATTAGTTGGTAACTCTTAGTTGCAGTTAGAGCATCAGATGCATAGAATTTTTCAGTATAGGCATTCCATTTGTCCGATGTGTATTTTGTTTGAGCCCTCTGTTCATAATCATCATAAATCTCAAACCAAGAGAGAATATTATCACCCCCTCTTCCAAAACTTTGGGAATGAATAATCACATTCATGCCTGTTTCTTGACCTAGAAGACGACCCTCTTCCATGAGTGCATTCGCTTCCTCCGCCTTACCCGGTGTGACCTTATAGAAATAAAGATCTCCTATTTCTCCTGTTGAGAAAACCAAAGAGTTGAACGCAATAAGGATTATGGCTAATTTTAATTTTTTCATATATCTCCTTTATAAATAAAAATCTAATCAAAGATATCATGTCATAAGGGAATTTATTTGAAAACCATGTTAAATTCTTTTTTTTAATAGGAGATAAAATGAAACTAATTTACGCATTGATGGGGTGCTTATTGCTAGCCGCATGCAGCACCTCAGATGAAACAAGTAATTCTACTATGGCCCAATCCCCAGTCGTAGAATACGTGTGGCAAACTAAAGGACCAAACTACTCTGATGAAGCACTCGAAAGTCTTATAGATTCCTGGAATCAAAAAGTTACTGAAGGTGGATACGATATGATTGGAGCCAATATCCTTGTTCCTCAATTTCAACCTGAGACTCATGATTTTGTTTGGGTTTTAAGATGGCCATCAATGGAAGCTAGAAATTTTGCTTGGGATCATTTTCAAGCTAATTTTGATCAGGAATGGAATGAAGAAAGAGCAGGAATTTTTAGCGACAACAGCGAGGATGTGTACGCATTTTCTCCCTCTTTAGGTAGACCAATGAAAGCTGGTGATGGAAATACTTTTGAAGCTGAGTTTAATTTTTGTAACTACAACGAAGGTTTTGGAGAGAGTGACCTTGAGAAATTTAGACAAGACTTTGGAAATTATCTTGATCAAGATGAAATGGAAAATGGAGAAGATACTTTTTGGTATGTAATGTTAGAGCCATTATTTGAGCCTACAACCAATGTACAACCCACTGATTATTTATGGTTAAACATATGGGGTAGTAAGGAAGATAAAGATTCCGGTTATGCTAGATATTCTGAAACTGATCTCCAAAATCAGGCAGACACCTTTAGCACTTGTCAGAGATTTCCGCATTCAGGAAGAGTTATAAGGTAATTTAGAAAAAAGCAGGGTCTTCGGGCCCTGTTCTTTCCTTGGTGCTCATCTTTTATTTGGAGATTTATGTCTACCGATAACAAAATCTCTTTTTATGGTATGTTTAGTCTTTCTTCCGGTTACCCTTCTCCTCCAAAGTTTATATGAAGAAAGTTGCAGCTGAGATTTCATTAATTCCTTAACTTCCTTCTCATTTAAGCCATAGGCATCTTGAATGGCATCAAAAGAAGTTCTATCCTCCCAAGCCATCTCTATAATTCTTGAAATATCACTATCCTTCATTGACTTCGACTAGATAGTTATAAGCTATCTCATTATCATCATTAATTACGTTAAATAATTCTTTAGCCACCTGCTTAGCTTCGACATTTCTATATTTTTTTAAAGGACCAATCATAAAATAACCATAAATCTTTCCTAAAAATTCTATAACTCTTACCCAATTATCGATTCTAGAGTCATCTCTGAATCCCAATAAATGTCCTGGTTTAGCAAAAAAAGTTTTTTTAAATTTTAAATCTAGTATTTTTTGTTCCATCTCCGCTTTTATATTTAAATAATAATTTAAAGAATTTAATCTAGAGCCAACTGCTGAAATTATTGCAATATTATGAACACCTATATCTTTCGCCTTTCTTGCGATCTCCAAGACAAGCTCTAAATCTACTTCTTTAAATGCTCTCTTGGTTTCCTCATTCATCCAAATGAGCTCTTGGAAAACTAAGGGATACCCTAAGCAAATAATTAAATTTTTAGAGAGAGGCAGTTCTTCAATATTCTCTTGGCAAAAAATAGTTTGTTTATCTGCTTCTTCATCTTCGATAAGGCTTCTTACAAATAAATGATAACTGCCACTCTTGTCTTTAACTTCTTTTAAGAAATTATTACCGGTTAAGCCTGAAGCACCGAATATCAGATAATCATTCATTCCCATCTAATTTGATCATCTCAACATTGTTTCCATCAATATCACGAATATAAACAGAAGCTGTTCCATCTCGATGCTTTGTAAGTTCACCGTAGATTTCTGCATGTTTACTTTCTATTGCAAAGTGAAAAGGATGTTCTTCAGGTTTGACTAGTGCAAGACTGGTGTTTTCAAAGTCTATCATCGCCCAAGTCTCATCTTGATAAGAAACTTCTACCTCAAAATTCTTTTTATACCATTCAACAGATTTAGAAATATCTTCAACCTGGATGGCTATGTGATGTATTTTATCCATAAGTTATCAATGACTGTCACGTTGGCGTATGGTGAGGTATTCAAACCTGTGAAGGTTTGACTCCTAGCCGGTTTTAAGTCGCCCTAAACGCCTTTTATTCTTGGTGGGTGTAGCGTTACCTATTATACCTTATCTTGCTCTAACGTAGATAAATGCTGAGAAAAGCGATATGCAATACGGACAGTCTATAGGAATGCTCAGACAGAGTAATTTAGTTAAGGGTTAACGCAACCGCCCCCTGATATTACATCACACCTTGTTCTTTCCTTCATATCAGCATTTAGTCTTCTTTTACGACAAAGCCTGGCTTCATCTTCATCAAGTGCTTCTGCTTCAGCATAAGAAAGACCGCAACCCATTGCAGCATCTGTAACATCCATTCTCTCTATTTTTTCCATTGTTGAACTGCATCCACCAATGGCTATAAGGATGGCGGTAATAATTAATAGTTTTTTAGTCAAAGTTCACTCCTTGTAACTCAAAGTATTCTACAGTGTAATTTAATTAAGGGTTAAGAGCACTTAAAACCATCCCATCCAGTTATCCATTCAACTAGACTAGGTTGCCAACACAATTTGTATAAATCTATGTGTAATTCATACACTAAGAGTATCAATAAACTGATGATTAAAATCTGAAGCCATTTAGGTAAACCAATATAAAAATTCCTAATGCTATCCTTCAATTCTTTAAGACCTTGTTCTCTTGGATTGAGTTTTTTAGTCATGGTAATTTGATTAAGGGTTAATTGAAGTTTGGACAGGCAATTTAGATTCTCTATATTCAGTAGTTCTTACTTCTTTCCCTCTTATAAGCTTCAATTTTTTACGACAAAGATTGGCTTCATTTACATCAAGCGCTTCTGCTTCAGCATAATTAAGATCACAGCCCAATGCGGCATTCATAATATCTCTACGATCTTCCCGATCTTCTATTTTTTCAATATTTGAACTACAACCGCCTATTGCTATAAGCATGGCAGTAATAATAAGAAATTGTTTAATCATGGTTCTCCTCATGTAATTGAAAGTATTGTTTCTTAGGTCTGTTTGGTTTCCTGTGAGTATGTCCATGGATTCCAGAAGTAACGCTTACTTCTTTATCAAGAACTAGGTCTCTTGGATTGGGTAGTTTGGACATGGAGTTAATATAACATCATGGCGCGGCGCCACGAATATTTTGGTTCACTGTGTAACAAAATATCGACGTCCGAATCACCCTCGATATGTTTCGTAAATAAGAACCTAGAGAACTTACCGGTTAACAAGA
>ERZ802830.2648-NODE-2648-length-15939-cov-8.0413_pt1 | contig 15939 bp, 19 predicted proteins | sample MGYA00345654_ERZ802830 | MGnify/ENA primary metagenome ERZ802830 (study PRJEB30503, sample SAMEA104212375) | marine metagenome | biome: Westerlies Biome; feature: [SRF] surface water layer (ENVO:00010504) within the epipelagic zone...; material: water...
GTTTTAGGGTTTTTTGATGAAAAATCAAAAACATACGGCTGTCCTTTTAGTAAGTCACCAAAAAGTGGATAAATATCACCTTCTTTTAATATAGATTTTAAATTCATTTTAAAAAAAAAGCCCATATTTATATGAGCTTTCTTACAATTAAATTCTGAGTTTATACTATTCTGTGTATAGTCCTCTTTTGGCAGATCCCCACCAAGAAAGTTTACGATCTACAATATAGTACCACTCTTCAAAAATCTCATCAGAAGCAGTTGTAAAACGAGCACTTACCCATTCACCATCATCGTTCCACTCTTCATTTTCAGATTCTGAAACTTTAACAGCAAATGCGAAATTCATAACCCAATCCCACTCTTTTCCTTCAGCAACCATTTCAGTATAATCGCTTTCAATTGCTGCAACAAACTCATCACCACCAGTAGAAACTCTACCATCGTCATGGAATAACTTAGCATCATCAGCGACTAATGATTTTAGTGTTTCATAATCTCTAGATCTCCATGCATTGTCAATATTTTTAACAACTTCAACTGAATCATCACTTCCAAGCATAATGGCTTGACCTGTTCTCTCAACAAAGCCATTGCTTTTCTCTTCACAATCACAAGGTGCATTTTCACATCCTGCAAGAATGATTAGTCCAAAAAATAAATAAATTAAATTTTTCATAATTATTCTTTTACAGCTTCACCTTTAGTTTGAGACCAGCTTATTAATTGGTCTCCATCAATTTGGTACCATTCAACCACTACAGATCCATCAGATCCAGTAAATGAAGCATTAACCCATTGGCCTTTTTCATTCCAAGTGTCATTTCCAGTTTCCGAAGGAAAAACTGCAAACGCATAATCTGTTGTCCATTCCCAAGCAACTTCATTTGCTAGGTCTTCTTGGTATGACTGTTCAACTTTAGCTACAAATTCTTCTCCATTTGTAGCAACAGTTCCATCATAGAATCTATAATTACCATCGTCAGCAATATGTGCTTTCATTGTTTCGTAATCTCTCGCAGCCCAAGCAGCATCAATTTTTTTAAACACATCGACAGTTGATTCAGAACCAATATTAATAGATTGTTCTGTTCCTTCAATAAATCCATTAGAACCACTATCACATTCACAAGGAGCAGTTGTCTCACATGATGTAAACAGGAATAATCCCATTAGTATATACATAAAATTTTTCATAATATTTCTTTAATTAGACCGCTAAATGTAATGATAATTAAATTTTGATGAAAATTTTTCTCTTATATAATTGATAAACGATGATATAAATAATCAGGGTGTAGAAAATAGCCCAATCTAGTGATACAAAATTTGCAGAAAGTCCAAGTCCAATTCCAGTGTCCATCCAAAATTGTTGAAAGCCAACTCCTTCAATTAAAGGAAACTGAAAAATTCTCCAAACAATACCATGTAAAACATAAGCGACTATTGCATTAGAGCCAAACACTAATCCAAATTTAATATTTGAATTGTATTTTTTTTCATCAATAAGCCACATTGAAGCTGCTAAAATAATCATTGCTAATCCTGAGGAATACAATACATATGAACTGGTCCATATATGTTTATTTATAGGAAAAATGTAATCCCAAAAATGAGCTATAATTAGTAAAATTGTTCCCCAAAAAAATAGTTTCGTGATTTTTTCAGAATCTTCCTTTATAATTTTACCACATAACATTCCTGAAATTCCACTAGCTATAGCAGGGATGGTGCTAAATAAACCCTCTGGGTCCCAGGTTTCTTGATACATTCTTCCTGGTACAATAAAGCTATCAACCCATGCTGCAAAGTTTTTCCCAGGCTCAAGAGTACCTGCAGGATTTCCATCGAAAGGAATGAACATCATAAAGACCCAATATGAAATCAGCAAAGCTATTCCTGTATATAGTTGTGATCTGAAATTGGAATGTAAATAAAGTATAGAACAACCTAGGTAAACAAGTGCTATTCTTTGTAAAACACCAGCAACTCTAAGATTTTCAAAATCAAAATTTGGAAATAATGAAAGAAAGATTCCAAGCCCAAATATTATCAGAGACCGTTTAAAAATCTTAATATATATCGTTGATGATGGTTTTGATTTTAATTTACTTAAAGACAAGGTAATAGAAACACCAACTATAAAAAGAAAGAATGGAAAAACTAAATCTGTTGGGGTAGCACCATGCCATTCAGCATGAAGCAGCGGTGCGTAAACATGAGACCAACTTCCAGGATCATTTACTATTATCATACCAGCTATTGTTAATCCTCTAAAAAAATCAAGTGAAATTAGTCTTTTCATAATTTAATTTCCAATACCTAGTAAATCATTTATATCTTCACTTTCGTCTTCGATTTCTATTGGCTTAAGCTTTGAGCAGTCGATAACTATATCCATATTTTCAGGTTTATCAAAATCATCTGTAGAAACATTTAATGTTTCACTTTCATAACATTTTTTCATGAACAAGCCCCAAATTGGCAATGACATAGTTGCACCCTGACCGTATGCAATTTCTTCAAAATGGATTGATCGATCTTCACCTCCAACCCACACACCAGTTACTAAATTGGGAACCATTCCTATAAACCATCCATCACTTTGATTTTGAGTTGTTCCAGTTTTACCAGCAATAGCATTATTAAACTTATATGGATATCCTGTTACAACATTTTTATATACATAATTTCTTTCATCTTCAGGAATATCATGCCTTAGCCTTGCACCTGAACCAAATTTTGTAACACCTTCCAATAAATTCAGCGTAACATAGGAGGATTCTTCACTCAATACATCTCTAGTTTCAGGTTTATATTGATAAATAAGAGTTCCATTTTTATCTTCAATTCTTGTAACCATCACAGGCTTTACATATATCCCTTTATTTGCGAAAGCTCCATATGCGCCAACCATTTCATAGACACTTAAATCAGGTGTTCCCAAAGCAATTGCAGGTACATTTGGAACATTAGATGAAACACCCAAGCTTCTAGCTAAATCTGCAACTGGTTTTGGACCTACTTTATCGATAAGTTGAGCGCTAATAGTATTTTTTGAATTAGCTAGTGCATTACTTAAGGTTCTCATTCCTCCATATTTGTCACTTGAGTTTGTTGGACACCATGGTTCAGGATTGCCATACTTGTAAGGCTCAATGCAATGAATCATATCCGGGAAAGCATCACACGGAGATAGTTTAAGCTGATCAATTGCAGTAGCATATAAAAAAGGTTTAAATGTTGATCCAATTTGTCTTTTACTTTGCATTACATGATCATATTGAAAGTTCTTGTAGTCAATACCACCAACCCATGTCATAACATGACCATTTTGAGGATTCATTGACATCATGCCCGCTTGTAAGAAATGCTTATAGTACCTAATTGAATCAATAGGCTTCATGATAGTATCTATGTCACCATCCCATGAAAAAATAGTCATATTTGTTGGAATTTCAAATGCGTTTTCAATTTCCTCATTTGTTTTACCAAGTAATCTCATTTTTCTCCATCTTTCAGATCTTCTCATAGTTCTTTTCATAATGGACTCTTCTTGATCTTCATCTAAATCCCTAAAGGGAGCAGTTGATAATGTATCATTTTGTCTAAAGAATTCTTTTTGTAAATTTTTCATATGCTCTTTTACAGATTCTTCAGCATATTGCTGCATTTCAGCATTTACAGTTGTATAAATTTTTAATCCATCTACATATAGATTATATTTTGATCCATCTTTTTTTAGATTTTCTGATGTCCAGTCTTTCATAAACCCCCTTAGATAAGATCTAAAGTAAGTTGCCAACCCTCTTCTATGTGATTGTGGATTGTATTCAAGTTCAAGCGGAAGTTGTTTCAATGAGTCCTTTACTTTAGTAGAAATAAACTTATTTTTTTCCATCTGATTAAAAACTAAATTCCTTCTATTTCTAGTTATTTCTGGTCTACGAAACGGGTCATAGTATGAGGAATTTTGAAGCATTCCAACAAGCATTGCAGATTCTTCAACTTTTAAATCTTTAGGTTCTTTTGAAAAGTAAATGTTAGATGCTGATTTTATTCCGTCTCCATAATATCCAAAATCATAAATGTTTAAATACATAGTTATAATCTCTTCTTTTGTATATTGCTTTTCAAGTTCAACAGCAATAACCCATTCTTTAATTTTTTGAACAACAGCCTGAAAAATGTTTCGAGATCTTACACCAACAAAAAGTTGCCTAGCAAGTTGTTGAGATATTGTACTTGCACCTCCTCTAGTATTTAAAAAAACAATTGCCCTAATAGTTGCTTTTAAATCTATCCCCGGGTGACTGTAAAACCTTTCATCCTCAATTGCAATTAAAGCTTCTATAGTTTTTGGATTTAATTCATCATAATCAATTGGAGTTCGATTATCGTTAAAATAATATTTCCCTAGCACTTTATTATCAGATGAAATGATTTCTGAAGCAAAATTAGTTTTAGGATTTTCTAACTGTCTGAAATCTGGCATTTCACCAAGTTTGCCAGATGAAGCCAAATAAAAAACACCATAAAAACAAAAAATAAATAATGAAAAGAATAACCAAAAAACTACAACTTGGATTCTATATTTTTTCATTTATTTGATTTTTCAACGATTAATCCTAAATCAAAGATACCATCTAATTTTGTTTGAGGCATTATGCTATCTAAATATCTAATAGCATGTTTAACTTTTAGGTTTGTTATTCCTGAATCAATTTTAAAAAGTTTTTTTACTGAAATCTTACTGTTTTTTATAGAGGATATTTGAGCATCGTACCATTTTTTATCATCATTTTCAAATGAATAATTTATTGTGTCTACAAAAATTCTATCACCATTTTTCATTGATGAAATCAAAAAAATATTAGAGAATGGATATGAATTGTCTGTTCTAAGTATTAAGCTTACATCAACTACTGATTCAGATGATTCAAAATTGAATTCAATTTCATTATTCTTATGCCAATTTCCATTTAAATTTTGAAAATCTAAGTAAAGAATATTTTCGTCCTTGCAAGAAATAAATAATATTAAAACTAAAATAAATGTTATGTAAAATTTTTGTTTGATCATTATTTAAATACTTTGTGTTTAAACCTCCCTTTCTTAAAAATTTTGTTGCTATTTTTTTTCCCTTTTCTTAACTTTTTTTGATCATCCACAGGTAATTGATAAATTTCTTCACAATCAGCACTACAACATCCATTATATTTTATTCTACATTTTTCACATTGAATAAAAAGAAGATGGCAAGCTTCATTGTTGCAATTTACATGATCATCACATTTGCTTCCACATTGATGACATTTAGATATTATTTTCTGAGAAATTCTTTCAGACCTTCTATTATCAAATACAAAATTTTTACCAATGAATTTATTTTGAATATCTTGTGATTTAACTTGTCGTGTATATTCAATTATTCCACCTTCTAATTGGTAAACGTTTTCATATCCATTTTGCATAAGGTAGGCGCTAGCTTTCTCGCATCTAATTCCACCAGTACAATACATAAGGATTTTTTTATCCTTTTTGTGCTTACTATACTTTTTATTTATTATTGGCAATGATTCTCTGAAAGTATCAACATCAGGCAGATTTGCACCTTCAAAATGTCCAATTTCACTTTCATAGTGATTTCTCATATCGATTGCTATAGTATTTTTATCATTCAATAATTCATTAAACTCACTTGCATTAACGTGAATTCCATTATTTTTTAAATCATACTCATCATTTCCTAAACCATCTGCAACAATCTTATCTCTAATTTTAATTTTTAGTTTAAGAAAAGACTCATTATCATGTTCAATTGCAATATTTAATCTTACGTTTTTTAAGAATGAAATTTCATCAAGAACTTTTTTTAATAAATAGATGTTTTTTGCTGGTAAAGATAATTGAGCATTTATACCTTCATTAGCAATATAAATTCTTCCTAGAACATCAATAGAATTGAATTGCACAAATAAAAAATTTCTAAAAATTTCTAAATTTTTAATTAATTCATACTTATAAAAAGACAATGTAAACCTTTTTTCTCCTGCCTTTTCTATAAGTTTAATTCTATCTTTTTTACTAAGCTTATTATAAAGATCCATTACTATTTAAATCAGATAAAAATTCTTTACAAATGTAGCTTTTTTAAATTATGATTTTTATTAAATAAACTGTACTTTTAGTACTTTAAATTTAAAATTTCCTTTCATGGCATCAGACAAAGACTCAAAACTAAAAGCACTTCAATTAACATTAGATAGATTAGATAAAACTTACGGAAAAGGTACTGTTATGAAGATGGGAGATTCTGTTCATGAAGTAGTTGAATCAATTTCAACAGGATCTATTGGTTTAGATTTTGCTTTAGGAGTTGGGGGTTATCCTAGAGGAAGGGTAGTTGAAATTTATGGTCCAGAATCCTCTGGAAAAACTACATTAACTCTTCATGCAATTGCTGAATGTCAAAAAGCTGGAGGTATTGCTGCTTTCATTGATGCTGAACATGCTTTTGATAGATTTTATGCTCAAAACCTTGGTGTCAATATAGATGATTTAATTATTTCTCAACCTGATCATGGAGAACAAGGCTTAGAAATAGCGGATAACTTAATTCGCTCTGGAGCTATAGACGTAATAGTTATTGACTCTGTTGCAGCGTTAACTCCAAAAAGCGAGATTGAGGGTGAGATGGGAGATTCTAAAATGGGTCTTCATGCTCGTTTAATGTCACAAGCTTTAAGGAAACTTACATCAACTATAAGTAAAACTAATTGTACCGTATTCTTTATTAACCAGCTAAGAGAAAAAATTGGTGTAATGTTTGGTAATCCTGAGACAACAACCGGTGGTAATGCACTAAAATTTTATGCATCTGTAAGGCTTGACATTAGAAGATCTACTCAGCTAAAAGACTCTTCTGGTACTGCTAAAGGAAATAAAACCAGAGTTAAGGTTGTTAAAAATAAAGTTGCTCCACCTTTTAGAGTTTGCGAGTTTGATATAATGTATGGTGAAGGAATTTCTAAACTTGGAGAAATTATTGATATTGGAACTGAAGCTGGGATTATTGATAAAAGTGGATCATGGTTTAGCTATGGAGAAACCAAGCTAGGACAAGGGAGAGATTCAGTCAAAACCTTATTAAAGGACAATCCTGAGTTGTGTGATGAGTTAGAAAAGAAAATTTTTGATTTGCTTAATTCTGAGAAATAGTTGCTTCTAAATCATTTTTTAACAATCTAAATACTCTTTCTTTTAATTGCGGTTTATCTTCTTGCGTTAAACCTTTTGTTTCAATAAAGCTGTGAACATTAGCCCTTAGCTTACCTGGACTCCCCACAAAATAATTATAAGCAAAAAAATATGGAAATTTTCTTTCACAATCATAGAAACTCATAGGAACAATTGGAATTTGAAATTGTATTGCAAGGCTGAAAGCACCATTTTTAAATTCTTTTAAAATTACCCCGGGCTCAGGAATGCCACCTTCAGGAAAAATACAAATTGACAAACCTTTACTAAGTCTTTTAACTGATTTAGCATAGACGTCTTTTCTGCTTTGAGGATCATCTCTGTCAACAAGTATGCATACTTTGCTATAGAAATAACCAAATATTGGTATTCGATCCAATTCTTTTTTTCCAACAAATACGACTGGATGGTCACAAGCGGAAAGCATTAACATAATATCAATCATACTTTTGTGATTTGAAACAAGCATATAGCTTTTCCCTTTTTCAAATTTTTCCTTCCATTTAATAGATGGGTAAAAACCCATTCCATACATTACAGTATTTGACCATATATTTTTTGCTACCCAAAAAAAGTACGGATACCAACTTTCTTTCAATGAAAATAAAATTAAGAATGGAAAAGATATTACAATACCTATAAAAGCTAGAACGTAAAACCAAACGTTCCATATGCCTAATAGACAGATTTTTATAATTTTAAACACTGATCAAAAGTAGTTAATTGTTATTAATGTCTGTAAAACTATTACTTTTGTTTAGTATGTCAAGAATTTTAACCGGTATACAAAGTACGGGAACTCCTCATTTAGGAAATATTTTAGGTGCGATTATACCTGCAATTGAAGCCTCTCTAAAAAATACTGATTCGTATTTATTTATTGCGGATTTGCATTCTTTGACCCAGATTAAAGATCCCGAAGAATTAGCTAACAATACGCATTCAACTGCAGCTGCTTGGTTAGCATTCGGCCTTGATCCATCAAAAACAATTTTTTATAAACAATCAGATGTTCCAGCAACTACTGAACTTTCCTGGGTTTTATCTTCAATATTCCCTTATCAAAGATTAACATTAGCCCATTCATTTAAGGATAAATCAAGTCAATTAAAAGATGTTAATGTTGGACTTTTCACATATCCAATGCTGATGGCAGCAGACATATTATTATATGATGCAGAAATAGTACCAGTTGGTAAAGATCAGTTACAACATCTTGAGATTACGAGAGATGTTGCTATTAAATTCAATAATCAATATGGTGAAACATTAGTTGTTCCTGAATCTTCAATTAACGAACAGACAAAGTATGTTATTGGAACCAATGGAGAAAAAATGAGTAAATCAAAAAATAATATTATTAATATTTTTTTGGAAGAAAAGCTATTAAACAAGCAAATAATGTCAATAGAAACAGATAGTAAACCTCTAGAGTCTCCTAAAAATCCAGAAAAATGTAACGTATTTAAAATATATAGTTTACTAGCTTCAAATGAAATGATTGAAGATCTAAGATCAAAATATAAAAATGGCGGTTTTGGATATGGACATGCAAAAAAAGAATTATTAGATCTTATTTTGAATAAATTTTCTAAGCCAAGGGATAAATACAATTATTTAATGTCAAATAAAAACGAGATTGATCAAATTCTAAGCGAGGGATCTAAAAAAGCATCTAAAACAGCTAATCAAGTTATGGATAGAGTTCGTAAAAAACTTGGTTATTAATTACTACTTTTTTAATAAAATAGTTTAAATTTATTTAATGCAATTAGCCCAAGCAATTAATGTTTTACTTTACACAAATGATTGTGTCACAGTTCCTGGGTTTGGTAGCTTTATAGTAAATAAGTTTTCTTCTGTATATGACGAAAATAAAGGAAAATTTTATCCTCCCTCAAGAAGAATTTCTTTTAATTCTAAAATAAAAAATAATGATGGTTTAATAGCAAATCTAATTTCAAATAAACTTGGAATTGAATATAAAGATGCTGTAAAAAAAATCCATAATCAGGTAATTAGTTGGAAAAAAAAGCTTAATAATGAACCGCTAATTATTAAAAACATTGGTGAATTAAGCTACAATAATGATGAAAATATTGTTTTTAACCCAGACTTAGAATCTAATCACTTTTTAGGATCATTTGGTTTACCAAGCATATATCATAAAAAGAATTTAAAAATAGTTTCAACATATAATGATTCAACATTAAAAAAGTATAATGACCTTAAATTGAGATCAAGTAATAGAAAGGTCCCTGAATTTTTTAAGTATGCTGCAGCTTTTGTTGTAATTATGGTTTCAACAATTTTTTTAAGTAATGAATATGATGAGTATAGTTTCCAGCAAAAATTAATTGTCGAACAAGAAAATAGACAAAAAACAATTCAAAGGGTAGAAAGTGCAATTTTTGATTTTGGCTCAATCCCAGCTATTAAGCTTGAGCTTGAAGTTGAAGTTAGATTAAATAAATATCATATTATTGCAGGTGCGTTTGGAGTAAAAGCTAATGCAGATAATTTATTTAAAAACCTTAAGTTAAAAGGATATAATCCTACAAAATTGCCACTGAATGAAAAAGGACTTTTACCAATATCTTTTGATAGTTTTTCTAACAGAAAAGATGCGGTTATTGCTCTTAGACAACTTCAAGAAAATGAAAATAAGGACGCCTGGATCTTTATTTTAGAATAAAAATTTTCTAATGAAATCAAAATTTCCAGAGGAATCAAAAACTATCCAAACCGATTTTGTTTTACCTGCTGATACTAATAGCTTGAATAATTTATTTGGTGGTGAGTTATTAGCTAGAATGGACAAGGTAGCAAGTATAGCTGCCATAAAACATTCTGAGGAAATTGTTGTAACTGCTTCAATAAATAATGTTGCATTTGGCGAGCCAGTGCCCAATGGAAGTATACTTACTTTAGAAGCAAAAGTTTCGAGAGCTTTTAATTCATCAATGGAAGTTTTTATTGATGTTTGGAAACAAAACAAAACTGACAAAAAGAAAGTAAAAGTAAATGAAGCGATTTATACATTTGTGGCAGTTAATCAAAGGGGAAAGCCAGTAAAAGTACCATTGATTATTCCCCAAAGTGAATTAGAACAAAAACGTTATGATGCTGCTCTAAGAAGAAGACAATTAAGTTTAGTATTAGCAGGAAAGATGGACCCGAGTGAAGCAACAGAACTTAAGGCAATTTTTGATTGATTTGAATTTTAGAACATATTTAATATTATCCATTACTCTATTTCCATTTTTTGCATTTAATCAAATTAAATCAGATTATACTTTAAAAATCTTAGGAGTTGTTCAAGATGGTGGTTTTCCACATTTAGGAAATAATAAAACATGTTGTGAAAATATTAAACAAAATAGATATGTAACATCAATCATGTTGATTAACAATGAAAATAACGAATCATTTCTTTTTGATGCTTCACCTGATATTAATAAACAACTTAATTTTATGGGTAATAGGATTAAAAAAGATCTTAAAGGTATTTTTTTGACTCACGCTCATATTGGACACTACACAGGTCTGATGTATTTTGGACGAGAAGCTTTAAACTCCAAGCTGATTAACGTTTATGCAATGCCAAGAATGAAAAAATTTCTTGAGGACAATGGTCCTTGGAGTCAATTAGTATCGTTGGAAAATATTTCAATTAAAGAAATAAATAATAATGCAATGCTCTCTATTGATCCAAATGTTATTATTCAACCAGTTGAAGTTCCACATAGAGCAGAATTCTCTGAAACGGTTGGGTATAAAATTTATGGACCAAATAAAACTGTTCTTTTTATTCCAGATATTGATAAATGGTATTTATGGAAAAAATCAATCATTGATGAAATCAAAAAAGTTGATTATGCATTAATTGATGCTACTTTCTATGACTCAAAAGAGGTTAATTATAGAGACCTTTCCGAAATTCCTCATCCTTTTGTTGTTGAAAGTATGGACCTATTTGATTCAATAAAAGAGAAAGAAAAAAATAAAATATTTTTTATTCATCTAAATCATACAAACCCATTACTTAATAAAAACAGTGATGAATATAAACTTGTTATTAGTAAGGGATACAATGTCGCTGAAGAGGGAATGAAATTAAAGCTTTAAACTAGAGAAGCATTTAAATTAATTTCACAATTCAACGCCCCTGATATTGGACAGTTAGCTCTTGCATCTTCTGCTAATTCATCAAACTTTTCTTTATTAATTTGATCTACTTTTGCTTTTAAATTTAAGACTACTGAAATTATTTTTCCATCCTCAAAAGTTAAAATTGCTTCAGTATTTAGTTCATCAGGACTAAAGTTAGACTCATTTAAAACAAAGCTTAATTTCATATTAAAACAACCTGCTAGAGCTCCTGCAATTAACTCCTCTGGATTTGTTCCCAACTCTCCATTATCATTTTCAAACCTTGTCTTAAAAGTGTAAGGCATATTATTGAAAGCACCGCTTTGTGCTGTTAAAACTCCATTACCATCAGCTCCATCTCCTTTCCAAATTGCAACTACTTTTCTTTTCATATATTAAATTTTTTGAATTAACGTATTTCTAATTTAATAAAATTTATCATGGCACTAAGTTTGAATTCATAAAATAAAAGATATGAACAAAATCATTTTATTTTTCCTTCTATTATTTTTTAATATTTCTCATTCCCAAAAAATATATTCTACAGATTACAGCTCACAATCTGATATAAAAGTTTATGTTGTAAATTATGAATCTCAGGCAGATTTAAATGTTTTTAAAGTTGATTATAAATCTCAGGCAAGTGGCAACGAAGGCTTATGGTATTTTGTTGATTACTCTTCACAAGCTGTCAAGAAAATTTATTTTGTGGATTATTCTTCTCAGAGTGATTTAAAAATATATTTTGTAAAATATAAATCTCAAGCTGGATGGAAAAATAAGAGTAAAAAGTTTTTATTGTATTAATTAAAATCTTTTTCCAATTGAAAAACCACCTTTAAAAGCTGCTTGGGGTCTCAATGAAGTGATTTCTTGTCCAATTGTTGATGTTTCATCCTTATTTAATAGAAATCTACCAACCCCTAAATTAATTTCAAATGTCCATCCTTTTTTATTTAGCCATTTTTGACCGATTCCTGCTCCGGGTGCGATGTCAAAGAAATTCTCTTCAACTACTTCCCAATAATCAATACCAGGGTTAATTGGGTCTGGATTATAATTGTAATATTCAACATCATGTTTGCCAAAAGAGAATTTTGTAAATATTTCAGCAAAAAATCCAGCACCACCATAATCTCTTTTGTTAAAAAAGTAGAAACGATAAAATGGAGTTATAGAAACTTTATCAGTCCAATTTGTATTTCCTGAATCATTGTCACTTACATTTAAAAATAGGCTAGTTCCAAAAGAAGAGTAAGGATCTTTAATTCTTTCATAGGTTATATCAAATGCTGGCAAAGCTATCATGTCAATTAAATCTAATTTTAATTCATTAGCACCTAGTTCATCAAAAAGTTCATTTATTTGATTATCATTTTTTAAAACTTCAACTTTTTGAACTTCTTGGGAATTTATTGATATAGAAATTAATAGAATTAGTAAATAAGTATATTTCATAGTTTATTATTTAATGCAATATTCATCACCAACTCCAAAAGATTCGTAAACTTCTCTTGTAACTTCTGCTTGCCCTCCACCTTCACTATTTTCATTTGAAGGTGACCCTGAAGATGAGACAAGAGTAAAAAAATATTTTCCATCAGTAAAATATTTATCTACTATATCACCACAATTATTGTCTGCACATGAGATAAAAAATAAAGAAATGATAAATAAAAATTTTTTCAAAATGAAGAACTTATATTAATATAAATTTAGGTATATTTTAAACAACTAATAAATTAGATTTTGAATAATTTAAAAATCAATTTACACCCCAATGATGAAAAAATTCATTTTAATGAAAAAGATCATTCTTATAAAATTGACGGAAAAAGCATACAATTTTCTGTCAGTCAAATAATAGATGATTTTTTCCCAAAATTTGATTCCGAATATTGGTCTAGAGTTAAAGCAAAAGAAAGATTAGACTTCCTAGGTAAAAGTTATAGCATTGAAAAATTAAATGAAACTCAGAAGGAAATTATTGATGAATGGGAATTAAAAAGAGACGAAGCTGCCAAAAAGGGTACTCTATTGCATGAAGCCATCGAAGAATATTATAATAGAGGAGAGCTAAGTGACTTAATACCTGAATTCAAATTTTTTCAAGAATTTTTAAAAAAGTATCCAAAAATACAACCTTACAGAACAGAGTGGAGAGTGTTTGATTCTAAAAATTCAATAGCTGGAACTATTGATATGGTTTATAAAAAAAAGAATGGTGATCTATTTATTTTTGATTGGAAAAGAAGCACTAAGCTAGTTAATGATATTGGGACTGTAATTAAAAGTGATTTTGACTATGGCTTTGATGAATTAAGTAATATTTCTAATAATAGTTATAATAAATATTGTCTGCAGCAAAACTTATATAAATATATTTTAGAAGACAACTATGGAAAAAAAGTTAGTTCGATGAATTTATTAGTTCTACATCCTAGATACCACACATACTTTCATCTTCAAGTACCTGATTTAACAAAAGAAACAGAATTTTTAATTAGAAAGGCTAGAGAAAAAGTTATTTAAAAAAATACATTAAAACCCTTGATAAAATTCCAATTACAAAAATTATAAAAATGAATGTAATTGCTATTTCAAAAATTAGAAACAATAAAACTAGTAGACATATCAATCTAACTATATCTTTTGTTTTTTTAGGGAGATATCCAAAAAAATATTTATCAAAAAAACTCATGAGTTTTACTTAAATTACACTACAAAATTATGAACAATAATTTAAAAAACCATTGGGAAAATATATATAAGAATAAAAATGAAGATGAGGTTAGTTGGTTTCAGCAAATTCCTGACTCTTCAATAAAATTGATTAAAAGTGCTGGAATTGATAACCCAAAAATTATTGATATTGGAGGTGGGAGAAGTAAATTATTAAAAAGTCTAATTGATATTGGGTATAATAATTTGACTTACCTTGATATTTCAGAAGCAGCATTAAAAAGGTCAAAAGAATTTTTAGGGGACCAATCAAATAAAGTTAAATGGATTGTGGAAGATATTTTAAATTTTAAGACTGAAGAAAAGTTTGATATATGGCATGATCGAGCGGTATTCCATTTCTTAACAGAGCAAAATTTAATCGAAAAATATGTTGATTTAGTTTCAAGAAATATTTCAAATGATGGACATTTAATAATTGGAACTTTTTCTGAAAATGGACCTTTAAAATGTAGTGGACTGAATGTTAGTAGATATTCAAAAAAATTAATTCAAGAAACATTCATTAGAAATTTTGACCTTAAAGATACATTTCACATTGATCATATTACGCCTTTCAATACAACACAAAACTTTCTATTTTCACTTTTTAAAAAGCATTAATTATTATAATGAACAAAGGAAGTAATCTAAATAAAGAAATGTTTGATTCTATTTCAAAAGAATACGATTTTATCAACAATCTAATAACTTTTGGATTTCATAAAAAATGGAAAAAGGAAATTGTGGAAATTTCAAAAAAAATTAAACCGAAAAAAATTTTAGATCTAGCTACAGGAACAGCTGATATTGCTATCGAACTTTCAACAATAGAAAATTGTAAAATTATAGCTGTAGATCCGTCTTCTAAAATGCTCAAAATTGGAGAAAGAAAAATTCAAAAGCATAATACAAAAAGTAATATTTTTTTAGAGGAGGGTAATGCAGAAAATTTAAAGTACAACGATGGAACATTTGATATAGTAACAATTGGCTATGGTGTTAGAAACTTTACAAATCTCAACAACTCACTAAATGAAATTTACAGAGTTTTAAAAAAAGATGGTTTATTAATAATACTTGAAACATCATTGCCTACAAACCCATTGATGAGTTTTTTTTATAATATCCACACTAAATTTTATGTTAGATTAATTGGAAAGATGTTTTCAAATAATTCAAATGCTTATCAATATTTAGAGTCTTCTGCAAAAATATTCCCATATGGCGAAGAATTTAAAAAAATACTTAGGGATGCAAATTTTAAAGATATAATAGAAGAAGTAAAACTTTTTGGGGCATCAACTCTTTACATTTCAAAAAAATAATATTAAATAATTAAAGTAAACATTACATTCTTAAATTATTTTTATATCATTGTTAATCTAAAAAATAATTATGAAAAATTTTATTATACTATTAAGTTTAATTTTTGCATTTAACTTAAATGCTAACACAGATCCTAATGATTTTGAGACATTAAAACAGCTTGAAGGTAAATGGGTCGGAACATTGGAAAGAACAGATGACTCATCAGATAGTTTAATTCTAGAATTTAGTATTGCATCAAATGGCAGTGCCATTTTAGAAGAAAGCAATACCGGAGGAATTGAAATGCTAAGTATATTTAATTATCAAAATGATGAATTGCTTTTGACTCACTATTGTGGATTACAAAACAAACCTGTATCTAAACTTACATCAAATGAAAATGGAAAGTTAATTTTCAAAACGGATGATGATATGAGTGGCTTAAGTTTGAAAAAAGACACTTATGTTACATCTTGGGAAATTGATTTAGTTCCTG
>ERZ802830.2649-NODE-2649-length-15937-cov-29.8879_pt1 | contig 15937 bp, 17 predicted proteins | sample MGYA00345654_ERZ802830 | MGnify/ENA primary metagenome ERZ802830 (study PRJEB30503, sample SAMEA104212375) | marine metagenome | biome: Westerlies Biome; feature: [SRF] surface water layer (ENVO:00010504) within the epipelagic zone...; material: water...
CTAAAAGAAATTTTATGAATAGATATAATGGATATCTAAATTCAGATTGTTTCTCAAAAAATTCTGAAATGAAATATCTGTATGAAACTGAAGAACTATTGAAATTTGTATCTGCTTGCTTGGGAGTTTCCCCAATATATAGGTGGGCAGACCCATTAGCTTGTCATGCTTATAATGTTATGAAACCAGATGGAATTCTTCCATGGCATTTTGATAGTTGTGAATTTACATTGAGCTTAATGATACAAAAACCAGAAAATGGTGGTGTTTTTGAGTATTGTCCAAATATAAGAGAACCAGGAAATGAGAACTTTGATGAGGTTAAAAAAGTCTTAGACGGAGATAGAGCGAGGGTAAAACAATTAAATTTGGAACCTGGCGATTTACAAATATTTAAAGGAAGATTTACATTGCATCGTGTAACTAAAGTAGAGGGTCAAAAATCAAGATATATGTGTATTCCAGCATATGTTTTAGATCCGTGGAGAGTTAACACTCCAGAACATTCCAAGGCTATCTATGGTAAAGTTTTACCAATTCATATAGAAAGAAATCAAGTTAGATCTGATGGATTAGCTGATTAAAATGACAAGTAACATTAAAATTAAAAAAATAACCAATGACATATCATCAATAATAATTGATGAACAAAAAACCTATAATTCTCTATCATTTAAAAACCTTTCCGATTTATTAAAAGCGTTTAAAAAATTAGATGCCGACAAACAAGTAAAAGTAATAATTTTAGAAGGTGCAGGAAAAGGTTTTAGTGCAGGACATAATTTAAAAGAGGTAAGGGGACTAAAGAAAAGAGATAAATATCTTAAACTATTTAACCTTTGCTCAAGTGTAATGACCCAAATCGTTGAGGGAAAAAAACCAGTTATTGCAAAAGTTCATGGCGCAGCTTTTGCTGCTGGCTGTCAATTAGTTGCAAGTTGTGATTTAGCATATAGCACGAAGGACGCTTTGTTTGCAACACCAGGAGTAAATATTGGTTTATTTTGCAGCACGCCTATGGTTGCTGTAAGTAGAAAAATTAATCGAAAACCTATGATGAAAATGTTGTTAACAGGTGAACCAATCCATGCAAATTATGCTAAAGAGATTGGGTTAATTAATGATTGTTTTTTAAAATCAAAATTAAATTCAGAGGTTATAAAAGTTGCGAAAATAATTGCTTCTAAATCAAATCTAACAATAAAAATTGGAAAACAATCCTTTTATAAACAATTAGAAATGCCACTAAGAAAAGCTTATGCCTATACAAGTAAAATGATGACAATTAATATGATGGCGATGGATGCAAAAGAGGGAATATCAGCGTTCCTTGAAAAAAGAAAACCTGTATGGAAAAATAAATAGTGTTTAATAAAAAAAATATTTTAATTATTTTTTTTATATTTTTAGGAATGTATATTATTTTAAATTTTAAAGATTATAATTTTAAAAGAGCTGTTGATGCATGTCTGGCTGCTAGCCAAAAATTATCAGAAGCTAAAATTACTGATTTAGACGAAGCTAAAAGATTTTGTGAAGATCAAATAAAAAAAAATAAGTAAATATTATTGTAGTGATGAAAAGGTTTAAAATAAAATTGATTTATTATAAAGTTTTAAATAGGATTAATTAATGAGTGAATCGTGTTGTGGACCTGGATATGCAAGCCCTTCTGCTGCTGTAAAAGCTCCAAATGAAAAGCTATTATATACAATAGCCATTTATACTGGAACTGGAATTCAAAAACCTGATTACTTGGCCACTATAGATGTAGATCCAAAAAGCCCAAATTATTCCAAGGTTATCCATCGTTTAGAAATGCCTGGTATTGGAGATGAACTTCATCACATGGGATGGAATGCTTGTTCTTCATGTCATGGTGACGCTGAAATGAGTAGAAAATACCTTCTTGTTCCTGGTGTTAGATCAAATAATATCCATGTAATTGATACCGCAACAGATCCTCACGCACCAAGAATACATAAAATAATTGAAGGTTCGGAAATCAAAGCAAAAACTAATTTATCTGGACCCCACACTGTTCATTGCTTAGGCTCCGAAATAATTATTTCATTCTTAGGAAATGCAAAGGGAGAGGCTCCGGGTGGATATTTACATTTAAATAAAGATTTTGAAATTGTTGGAAGATGGGAAAATTCCATGGGAGATATACCATTTAGTTATGATTTTTGGTATCAACCTAGACATAATGTAATGGTCAGCTCTGAGTGGGCAGCTCCAAATACTTTTATGCCAGGTTTTGATCTTGAGGAAGTAGGACATTTAAAATATGGACGTAGGTTACATATTTGGGATTTTAAGAAAAAGGAACCTATAGAAACCATGTATCTTGGAGAAGATGGACTAATACCTTTAGAGGTAAAATTTCTGCATAACCCTGAAAGTAGTCATGGATTTTGTGGCGCAGCTTTAAGTGCAAACGTAATTCATTTTTGGAAATCTAAAGAGGGTAAGTGGGAATGGGAAAAAATAATTGATGTTGATAATGAACCACATCCAGATTGGCCAATTCCTATACCAGGTGTTATGTCGGCAATACTTGTTTCAATGGATGATAAATATCTTTATTTAAATAATTGGCTTCACGGTGATATGAGACAGTATGATATTTCCGACCCACATAAACCTAAATTAACTGGACAAGTTTGGATGGGTGGACTTTTAGGAAAAGCACCAGTTGTTAATGGAGTAAAGATTGCTGGTGGACCACAAATGTATCAACTGTCATTAGATGGCAAACGTATGTATGTAACAACTTCTTTATTCTCTACTTGGGATAATCAATTTTATCCTGAAATTAGAACACAAGGTGGAGCAATGATAATGATTGACTGTGACGTTGAAAATGGCGGAATGAAAATTAATAAAGATTTTATAGTAGACTTTGGCAAAGAACCTAATGGTCCCAGCAGATGTCACGAAAGTAGATATCCTGGTGGAGATTGTACCAGCGATATTTGGCTGTAATGCAAATTAAAATCGCGAACCGTAAAAATACTGTTTATAAAGTTTCGGGACGAATGCCCTTACTTCAAGAATTGAGAGAACAAGGAGTAGATTTACCTTACGGATGTCAGTACGGTGGATGCATTACTTGTGCAGCCAAACTAATTAAAGGTGAAGTAGATCAACGTTCTCAAGTAGCATTAAATAATCGTCAGATAAATGATGGCTACGTAATATTGTGTGTTGCAAGACCAAAAACAGATTGTACAATTGAGATTGGAGTTGAAAGTCATGATAAACTTTATCGAAATCCTTTTCTTGACCCACTTGCACCTCATGAGTTAAAAGCTGATATAGCTACTCAAAAAAAATCAAAAAAATGAAATACATGAACCATAGTGAGCCTTATAGTGATGACTATCTTAAAGGCATTTTGACATCAGTTAAAACAATTGCAATGGTTGGTGCCAGTCCAGATAAAACAAAATTCAGTTATGGTGTGCTTAGAGTTTTAAATGAAACTGGTTATGACATGATACCTGTAAATCCTCGTCCAGATATAACTGAAATAAGAGGATTAAAAGTTTATCCAAATTTAAAGTCAATCGACAGACCTGTAGACATGGTTGAAGTATTTAGAAAACCAGAAGACCTTTATGAAATCGCCAAAGAAGCAATTGAAATAAATGCAAAAGTTTTATGGGGACAAATCGGAGTTATAAATGATGAGGCTGCTCGTTTAGCAGAGGATGCTGGACTTAAAGTAGTAATGAATAGATGTCCAAAAATAGAGCTTTTCAGACCTTTCTGGAAACCCCGTCTTGATCTTAAAATTTAAAGCATTTAAATTTTAAATTTAATTTTTTTTATGAATAAAGTAATTAAATTTTTAGACAGTACATTTTTAGATTTAGGACGACAGTTTAAATGGACTTATTTACCACCATTAATGGTTTATGTTGCTGCAGGTATTTCTGGTTTAACAGGAATAGTTGGAACTTTTTTTGTTAAAGACTACCTTAATTTATCAGCAGCATTTCTAGCAGGATTGGGTTTTTGGGCAGGTATTCCTTGGGCTCTAAAGATGCCTTTAGGACATTTAGTTGATCTTATTTGGGAGAAAAAAAATTACATGGTTTACTTTGGGGCAACCTTAATTGCTCTAAGCTTATTAATTATGTATGGACTTATTATTCATACTGAGGATATGTCAGAAATATATTCAGTAGAAACATGGTTTGTAATAAGTGTGATATTGGCACCAGTTGGTTATGTTATTCAAGACGTGGTTGCAGATGCAATGACGGTTGAAGCAGTTCCTTTAACTAATGACCAGGGCAATCATTATAACAAAGAAGAAATTAAAATAATGCATACCACAATGCAAACACTTGGTCGTTTTGCGATAATTGGTGGTACAGTTTTAGTAGCGTCAGCTAACGTAATCTTATTTAGAGATATAGAAAATCTAGAACAAGTAGATAAAATTCAATTATATGGATCAATTTATATTTATGCACTGATTATTCCTCTAGTTTCTATTTTTGGAGTTGTATTAGCAAAATATTTAAAGAACAGAAAAATAAAATATTTAAAATCGCAAGGATTAAAATTTATAACTGAGAGAGGTAACGAAAAAACTAAAGTTAATTGGTGGATATTAGGTGGAAGTTTAATATTTGTAATTTTTACATTATCTATTGGATCCTTAAATGCTCCATTCGCACAAGAAATAGTTTTTATGGGCTCTGTTGTGATAATTTTATTCCTAATGTTTAAATTAATTAAGGAATTACCTCAAAACTTAAGACTTACAATTGTAGGCACTGCTGTAATAATTTTTATTTTCAGAGCTATGCCAGGGCCAGGGCCAGGATTATCTTGGTTTGAGATTGATGTATTAGGATTTAATGAACAATTTTTTTCAATATTATCTTTATTAGCCTCAATCCTTACTTTAGCAGGAATTGTATTATTGAGGCCGTTTATGGCTAACAATTCTATTGCTAAAATTATAGTGATATTAAGTATTGCTGGTGCAATTTTATTTCTTCCAAGTGTAGGAATGTATTATGGTTTTCATAATTGGACTGCATCTTTTACGGGAGGAGTAGTGGACGCAAAATTTATTGCGTTAATTAATACCGCTTTAGAGTCTCCATTAGGTCAAGTTTCAATGATACCCTTGTTAGCATGGATAGCTAAAAATGCTCCTGCTCATTTAAAAGCAACATTTTTTGCGGTTTTTGCATCATTCACCAATTTAGCATTATCTGCAAGTGCGTTAGGCACTAAATACTTAAATGAAATTTTCACAGTTACCAGAGAGGTTAAAGACAAGGTGACCAATGAAATACAAACAACGGCTGACTATTCTGAATTAGGGATATTATTGATTGTTGTAACTGGTTTAACCTTAATTTTGCCAATTTTATTTGTGTTTATAATTAACAACAGCAAATACAAAACTGCAGAGTAACTATTACAAATATTCATTAGTTATTTAACCTATTTTAGTTATTACAAGATTATGAAAAAAATATTTTTAATTTATGGTCATTACAGTGAGAATTCTTTTAATGCTGCAATTAAAAATGCATTTATTAAGGAATCTGAGGCAATAGGTAATAAAGTAGATGTGGTTGATCTATATAAGGAAAAATTCAATCCTGTCTTTGCTGGTGAAGATCCAGACAATGAAGTTTTAGATCACAGAAAAAGAATAGAAACTTGTGATTCTATTGTTCTGATTGCCCCTATTTGGAATTTTAGGATGCCAGCTATTGTAGAGGGATGGATTGACAAAGTTCTAGCTCCACCTTGGGCTTTCAAGTTCAAAAAATTGGTTGGAAATTATGGGTATCCCATTGGTAACTTGAGGAATAAAAAAGCTGTTATCTTTTGTACATATGGCTCACCAAGATTAGCAATTACTACTTTTTTTTTAAACTTACCTATCAGAAGATTAAAGAGAGGAGTATTTCACATGTGTGGCATATATAACATTATCTATAGAAGATATTTTGCAGTACCATTTGTTGGTGATGCGAAAAGACAAGAATTCCTAGAAGATGTTAAAAAAACTGCAAACAATATTTAAAGTATTTGTTATTATAATTTCGTTGACTGTAGTTTCAAAAGCAGAATTATTAAATCCTAATAGCAACATTGCACCTTCAGAAGTTGTCAAAATCCAATTAACAGGGCTTCAGAAAAATGATCTTAATTTCAAAGATAGCGGTATTGAGCAAACTTGGAAATTTGCACATCCAAATAATAAAAAAGTAACTGGACCTTTAAATAATTTTAAAAGAATGATTAAAGGAAATGCCTATCAAATGATGATTAATCATCTAAGTCATACGATAACGGAGCTAGGAAGTGGTGACAATTGGGCACAATTTGAAGTAATTATTCTTGATAAAAATAAAATCTACCACAAATTCAATTGGCAAGTTGAAAAGTACACGTTGGACGGTGATTTAAAGGACTGTTGGCTAACCACAATGGTTTCAAGTCCCATACCTCTTGGAAGCTCGATATGATTATTCATATATACATTTTTGTTTCGGAATTATTAAAAATTTAGTAGGAATCCTCAGATGAAAACAAAAACTAAAGTTGTGGTAGTTGGCGGTGGTGTAGTTGGGGTTAGTGCTCTTTATCATCTAGCAAAAAAAGGATGGTCAGATGTTGTTCTTGTTGAAAGAAAAGAATTAACTTCAGGGTCAACATGGCATGCTGCTGGATTACTTCCTTTGTTTAACATGAGCTATTCGGTAGGACAACTTCATAAATATGCAGTCAATCTTTATAAAACTTTAGAAGAAGAAACTGGAAAAAATGTTGGATTTAGTGTTGTTTCAAATATTAGATTAGCAAGTAACAAAGATAGAATGGATGAGTACCATCAATATGCGGGTGTTGCACAAACTATTGGGGTAGATGTAAAATTTCTAACACCAGATCAAGTCAAAGAAATTTGGCCTTTATGTCATACAGATGATTTGGTTGGTGCAATTCAACATCCAGAGGATGGATATATTCAACCAGCCGATCTAACTCAGGCTCTAGCAACTGGTGCGAGGAATAGAGGAGCAGAAATTTATAGAAATACAGCTGTGTTATCTATGAAACAGACAAAAGAAGGATGGGTTGTTGAAACTGATAAAGGTTCAATAGAATGTGAACATGTTATTTCATGTTCAGGAAATTTTGCAAGACAAACTGGCGAGATGGTTGGATTAGATATTCCAGTAATACCTGTTGAGCACCAATACATTGTAACGGAACCACACCCCGAAATTCAAAAAAGAAAAAAAAATGGTCTTCCTGAAATGGGAGTGTTAAGAGATAGTGATAGCAGATGGTATATGAGGGAAGAAGCGGGAGGATTAATTCTTGGCCCTTATGAAGATGGTGCTCCAGCATGTTATGTAGAAGGACCGTCAAAAAATTCCGAGTATGAATTATTTCAAGAGGATTTAGATAGATTAGCACCTCATATAGAAGGCGCTATTCATCGTGTTCCTGCTTTTGGAGAAGTGGGTGTTAAAAAAGTCTATAACGGTGCAATCTGTTATACACCAGATGGAAACCCAATTGTAGGACCTGCTTGGGGACTTAAAAATTTTTGGATTAATGAAGGGCATAGTTTTGGAATTACAGCTGCCGGTGGAGCTGGCTGGCAATTAGCAGAGTGGATTGTAGATGGAGAACCAACTATCGATATGCTTGGAGTTGAACCAAGACGATATGGAAATTATGCAACTAAATCATATTTAAAAGCTAAAAATGAAGAGGCTTATAGTCATGTTTTTATTACTCATTATCCCGATGAAGAAAGACCAGCTGCGAGACCATTAAGGACAGCACCGTGTTATGAGAGAATGAAAAAACTAGGAGCAGTTTTTGGTCAAAAATTTGGATGGGAAAGACCAAACTTTTTTGCAACTGACGGAATGGAACAAAAAGATGATTGGTCATTTAGAAGATCAAAATGGTTTGATGCTATTAAAAAAGAATGTCAAAATGTAAAAGAAAACGTTGGTCTTTTAGATATGACAGCATTTGCTAAATGCAGAATTAAAGGACCTAAAGCAGAGGAATTTTTAGATTATTTAGTAGCGAATAAACTGCCTAAAAAGATTGGTAGGATTAACTTATGTCATGCTCTTAATACAAAAGGAGGTGTACACTCGGAATTTACAATCATGAAGGAAGCAGAAAATTGTTACTATCTTGTTTCTGCAGGAGCAAATTTAAGATTAGACCATGATTGGATACAAAAATGGATGCCAGATGATGGTTCAGTAATTTTTGAAGATTTAACAAATAGTACAGGTGTTTTGGTTGTAGCTGGACCAAAATCAAGACAACTAATGAAAAAAGTCTCAACAGACGATTTTTCAAATGAAAACTTTAAGTGGTTAACCGCCAAAAAGGTAGATGTGGGGTATGCACCTGTTAATGCTATGAGAGTAAATTTTGTTGGCGAATTGGGTTGGGAACTGCATCATCCAATTGAATATCAAAACCATATATTTGATAAATTGATGGAAGCTGGAAAAGATTTAGGTATTAAACCATTCGGAATTAGAGCAATGAATAGTTTGAGACTTGAAAAGTCATATAAGTTGGTTGGTACTGAGCTATCAATAGAATATTCGCCATATGAGTCGGGCTTAGACAGATTTATACATCCTAATAAAGGAAATTTTATAGGATTAGATGCCCTAAATAAATGGAGAGAAAAAGGTTTTGATAATAAATTAGTTACCCTAGAGGTTCATAATACCAAAGATGCTGATGTTCTAGGAAATAATCCTATTTTAAAAGATGGAAAAGTTGTTGGAAGAGCTACCGGTGGAGAATTTGGTTTTAGATTAGATAAGTCAATAGCGTTAGCAATGGTTAAACCAGATTGCTCTAATGTGGGCGACAAATTACAAGTTGATATTTTAGGAGAAATGTACGACGCTACTATCTTGGATGAGAGTCCATATGATACAGAAAACAATTTATTGAGAGCTTAATGAAAATCTTAGTCGCTGTAAAAAGAGTAATAGATTATAACGTTCAGATAAGAATTAAAGAGGATGGGTCAGGTGTGGTTACAGACAATGTTAAAATGTCAACCAATCCACCAGACGATAATGCAATAGAGGAAGCGGTAAAAATTAAAGAGGCCGGTAAAGCAACAGAGGTTGTTGCTGTAACAATTGGAGAAGAAAAAGCTCAAGAAACTGTGAGAAAAGCTTTAGCAGTTGGTGCAGACAGAGGAATTCATGTTAAAGTAGATAATAGTCTTGAACCTTTGGCTGTTTCTAAAATTTTAGAGAAAATTGTAGATAAAGAGAAACCCGACTTAGTCTTTATGGGAAAACAAGCAATTGATGATGATTGCAATCAAACTGGTCAAATGTTAAGCGCACTATTAAATTGGCCGCAAGCAACTTTTGCATCTAAAATTGAAGTTAAGGAAAAAAGTTTAGAAGTTACAAGAGAAATAGATGAGGGACTAGAGACAATAGAAATTAATGTTCCAGCAATTGTAACGTGTGATTTAAGATTAAACGAACCAAGATATGCCTCTTTACCTAATATAATGAAAGCTAAAAAGAAACCTATTGAGGAGATTAGTGCTGCTGATTTGGGTGTGGATACTGCTCCAAGAGTGGAGCAAATAAAAGTAGAAGAGCCACCAAAGAGAAAAGCGGGCATCAAAGTTGCAAATGTTGCAGAATTAGTTCAAAAATTAAAAAATGAGGCAAAGGTTATTTAATGGCAGTTTTACTCATAGCTGAACACAACAATAAAGATTTAAAAGCATTTACATTAAATGCAGCAACTGCTGCATCACAAATGGACGAAGATGTACATGCAATAATTATTGGTCATAATTCAGGTGATGCATCAAAAAAATTATCAGAATTACCAGTAATAAAAAAGGTGATAAGTATAGATGCACCTCATTATGAAAACTTTACAGCAGAAAATTTTGCACCAGTAATAACTAAAGTTGCTGAAAATTATTCTCATATCGTTTGTTCAGCAAATACTTTTGGTAAAAATTTAATGCCCAGAATAGCTGCACATTTAGATAGTTCTCAAGTGAGTGACATTATAAAAGTAATTTCTAATGATACCTTTTTAAGACCTATTTATGCGGGTAATGCATTTGCAACAGTCAAAACCAATGATTCTAAAAAATGTATAACAATAAGACCTACATCCTTTGACCCTTGCGAAAGTTCAGGTGGTTCCGCACCAATTGAAAACGCTGAAGCAGGTGAGGAATTTACAAATACTAAATTTATAAAAAGAGAAGAAGTTAAATCAGATAGACCAGAACTTGGCACTGCTAGAATTGTTGTTTCAGGTGGAAGAGGTATGCAAAGTGGAGATAATTTTAAATTAATCACAGAGGTTGCGGATAAACTAGGTGCCGCAATAGGTGCCTCTAGAGCAGCAGTTGATGCAGGCTATATTAGTAATGATCATCAAGTTGGACAAACTGGAAAAGTAGTTGTGCCAGACTTGTATATCGCAATAGGGATTTCTGGTGCCATACAACATTTAGCTGGTATGAAGGAAAGTAAAATAATAGTCGCAATCAATAAAGATGGTGAAGCCCCAATATTTAGTGTGGCAGATTATGGCTTAGAGGCTGATCTGTTCGAGGCTATTCCTCAGTTCATGGAAGAACTGAACAAATTAAACACTATACAAAAATAATCCTTACAGTTAAAAACTAGATTATGTCTAGAGAATCAATGGAATACGATGTTGTAATTATCGGTGGAGGGCCATCTGGTTTATCTACTGCAATTAAGTTAAAACAACTAGATCCAAATATTAATGTATGCTTGCTTGAAAAAGCTTCTGAAATAGGAGCTCATATTTTAAGTGGTAATGTTTTTGAAACACGTGCCTTAGACGAACTTTTACCTAATTGGAGAGAATTAAATTCACCAATCAAAACAAAAGTTAGTAAAGAAAAATTTTTATTTCTTGGAAAATCAAAATCATTGAGTTGGCCAACATGGTTGCTGCCAGCTGTACAACAAAATCATAAAAATTATATAATTAGTCTTGCAAATTTATGTAGATGGTTAGCAGAACAAGCAGAAGCATTAGGTGTAGAAATTTTTCCAGGTTTTCCAGCAAGTGAAATTTTATATAACGAAGATGGATCTGTTAAAGGTGTTGCAACTCAAGACATGGGAATTGATAAAGAAGGAAATAAAAAAGATAGTTTTGAACCTGGTATTGAACTTTTAGGAAAAGTAACTGTTTTTGCCGAAGGATGCAGAGGTCATTTAGGAAAAGAACTTATTCAAAAATTTGAACTAGATAAGGGTAAAGATCCTCAACAATATGGAATTGGTTTTAAAGAAATTTGGGAAATCGATGAAAAAAATCATGAGGAAGGTCTAGTGATGCATACCGCAGGATGGCCTCTTGATAATAATACTTATGGTGGAAGTTTTATGTATCATGCAGAAAATAAACAGATTTTTTTAGGGTATGTAATTGGTTTAGACTACAAAAACCCTCATTTATCTCCATATGATGAATTTCAAAGATTTAAAACTCATCCAGCAATAAAAAAAATAATTGAGGGTGGAAAAAGAATTTCTTACGGAGCAAGAGCATTGATAGAGGGTGGTTTTCAAAGTTTGCCTAAAATGTTTATGCCTGGAGCTTTACTGGTGGGTTGTGATGCAGGTACTTTAAATATGCCTAAAATTAAAGGTTCACATACAGCAATGAAAAGTGGAATACTAGCAGGAGAGACAATTTTTGAGCATTTAAAAGAAAATAAAGATTTATCAATCTTTGAGGAAAAATTTAAAAATAGTTGGTTATATAAAGAATTATTTGAGGCAAGAAATGTAAAGCCTAGTTTTAGCTGGGGTTTAATTTTAGGAATAATATTCACAGGAATTGATCAAATACTTTTTAGAGGAAAACTTCCTTTTACTCTTAAACATAAACATGCAGATCATGAAACTTTAAAACCCGCAAAAGAAATGCCTAGAATAGATTATCCAAAATACGATAATGTTATTACTTTTGATAAAACAAGCTCAGTGTATTTAACAGGAACCAATCATGCGGATAATCAACCTGTTCACTTAAAACTCAAAGATCCAGATTTACCAATTAACTATACATTAGAAAAATTTGATGAACCTGCTCAGAGATATTGTCCGGCGGGTGTGTATGAAGTTCAAAAAGAAAATAATATTAATAAATTTGTAATAAATTCTCAAAATTGTATTCACTGTAAAACTTGTGACATCAAAGAACCTTCACAAAATATTATTTGGGTCACTCCAGAAGGTGGCGGTGGGCCAAAATATGGAAATATGTAAGTTACGATAAATCTATTGCAAACTTTTTCAAAGTTTCAATAGGCACATGTTTAAGAGTATTTTCATGAGTTCTTTTCAAAAAAATCGGACATCCTTTACCTGCCTCAACTGCTCTTGCATACCAACTCGCGCACAAACACCATCCATCGCCATCTTTTAACCCTGGAAATCCAAACTCAGGATGTGGAGTTATTAAATCGTTACCTGCTTCTTTCATCCACTCTAAACATTCGTTAGTAACCTTAGCACAAACTGTATGCAGTCCATGATCATTTTCATCTGTATTACAACAGCCATCACGAAACCATCCTGTTAATGGATCATTTGAGCATTCTTCTAAGTCTTCGCCTAGAACATTTTTTTGTCTTTCACTCATTTAAATTTTTGTTGGATTAGGTTGGCCTTTGTATACTTTTTCTGGATCAAATTTTTTTTCTTTTTCTAGAAATTCCATTTCAATTTTTCTACCATTATCTATTGGTCCTAAGGGAATAGATCTATAAAAACATGATCGATAACCAACATGGCAGCTAGCTCCATCGCCGATATTTACAGTTAACCATATAGAGTCTTGGTCATCATCTATTCTAATTTCTGTAACTTTTTGAGTAAAGCCACTTGTTTTACCTTTGTGCCAGATGGCTTTTCTAGACCTACTAAAGTAGTGAGCTTCTTTTGTTTCAATTGTTTTTTTTAATGCCTCAATATTCATATACCCATGCATTAAAATATCTTTAGTTTGAGAACACATAGTAATAACTGGAATTAAACCATCATTATCGAATTTTGGAGAAAGTAGGTTCCCTTCCTCAATTTCAACTACATTTTCTCTTTTTTTGAACATTTAAGGTGATTATGTAGCACATATCTCAATATATTAAATATTTTTAAAATGAAGTATTTACTGTATAAAAAAGCGCTATGAAATTAGTAAAAGATACCGACACCAAAAATATAAATCTAGAAGTTTCTGACAAAGAAGCAGAGGAAGCGTTTAGGACAATCTTAACTTGGATGGGTGAAGACGCAAATAGAGAAGGCTTACTAGAGACGCCTAAGCGTGTGATGAAAGCTTACAAAGAATATTTTAAAGGTTATCATGAAGATCCCTCAAAAATTTTAGATAAAACCTTTGGTGATGTCGAGGGTTATGATGATATGGTTGTTCAGAAAAATATTTCTGTTCAAAGTCATTGTGAACACCACATGGCCCCAATTATTGGTAAGGCTCATGTTGCTTATATTCCAAAAGAAAGAGTTGTGGGTTTAAGTAAACTTGCAAGAGTTGTTGAAGTATTTTCAAAACGACTACAAACACAAGAAAGACTAACAATGCAAATTGCTAATACTTTAATGGAATCATTGGATGCTAAAGGAGTAGCAGTAACAATAGACTCTACTCACCAATGTATGACAATGAGAGGTATTAAAAAAGAACAAGCAACAACTGTAACAAACTATTATTTAGGTCAATTTAAAGAGGACCTTAGTTACCAAAATAGATATTTAAGATTTATAAGTATACCAAAAGATTAAAGTGTCTGATCAATTCAAAGCATTAATCGTAAATCAAGAGGGCGAAAATTTTACGAGAGAAGTTAAATCAATTGATAAAAGTTTTTTAAAACACGGCGATGTAACTATTCAAGTAGATTATTCTGATTTAAATTTTAAAGACGGAATGATTTTAAAAAATGGTGGTAGATTAGTAAAAGAATTTCCTCATATTCCAGGTATTGATTTTGCAGGTAAAGTTTTAGAAAGCGAAAATTCAAAATTTAAAGAAGGGGATGAAGTAATTTTAACAGGTTTTAGAGTAGGTGAAATTTTTTACGGTGGTTATTCACAAGTTGCAAAAGTAAATGCAGATTTTTTAGTAAAAAAGCCTGATAGCTTAACAACCAAACAAGCAATGATCCTAGGAACAGCAGGATTTACTTCGTTAATGAGTGCTTTTGCAATTCAAGCAAGGGAAAGTATTTTATTAGGTGAAAAAGTTAACGATGTATTGGTAACAGGTGCTACTGGAGGGGTAGGGAGTGTAGCAATCATGGCTTTAACAAAACTAGGATACAACGTAACTGCAGTTACAGGAAAAGATTCTAAGACAGATTACCTTAAGTCACTTGGAGCTAAAAACATTGTAAATAGAGCAGAATTTGACAAAGATCCTAGACCTATTGATAAAGGTTTGTGGGATGGAGTAGTTGACACTGTAGGTGGAAAGATTTTAGCAAATGCAATCGCTCAAACAAAATCCAATGGTATTATTGCTGTATGTGGCAATGCGAATAGTAACGAGCTTAATACGAATTTACTTCCGTTCATGTTAAGAGGAATAAAAGTTTGGGGAATGGACTCAGCAAACGCTAGTATCAAAAGAAGAGAGTTTATTTGGGGTGAAGCTTCAAAATTAATTGATTTTGATTTATTAGAAAATTCAATTTTAACATTGAGTTTAGAAGAATTACTAGAAACTTATCCAAAAATCTTAAAGGGTGAGATTTCTGGAAGAGTAATAGTTGATTTGAACAAATAATGGATTGGGATAAATTAAAAATTTTTCATGCTGTAGCAGAAGCTGGTAGCTTTACAAATGCTACAATTAACCTAAATTTAAGTCAGTCTGCAATAAGTAGACAAATACAATCATTAGAACAGGATTTAAAAGTACAATTGTTTGAAAGACATGCAAGAGGCTTAACACTTACTGAGAATGGAGAATATGTATTTAAAACAGCTCATGAAGTAATTAGTAAGTTAAAGGAAGTAGAAACATCTTTGGGTGACCAAAAAAATAAGCCCACAGGCAAATTAACAATTACGACTGTCAGAAGTTTTGGTACTCATTGGCTTACTCCAAGGATTCAGGAGTTTATGAGACTAAATCCTGAAATTGAAATAGAATTAGTGTTTGATGATAAAGAATTAGATTTAAGTACACGCCAAGCTGATATAGGAATTTTTATGAGAAGGCCTAAACAACTTAATTATATACAAAAAAAATTAGTTGATATTAAGTATTATATTTATGGATCAAACAAATACTTAGAAAAATTTGGAATGCCAAAAACTATTGCAGATTTAAATAAACATAAGTTTGTTTCTTTTGGAAAAGGAGCACCATCACCAGTATATAACCCTGACTGGGCTTTAAAACTCGGAATGCATGATGGAAAGAAAAGAAAAACAATAATGAAAGTAAATAGTGTTATGGGATTACTCTTAGCAGTAGAGTCTGGAGTTGGTTTAGCTGCTTTACCTGAATATTTAGTTTCTAATTCATCAAACGTTATAAAGGTTTTACCAAAATCAGAAGGACCAATTACAGAAGCACATTTCGTTTACCCTCAGTCCCTAAAAAATACTGCTAGAGTTCAAGCTTTTAGGAACTTCTTATTCAGCAAGATTGGCGACTGGAAATAAATCTAAAATATTAAAAAATTCATTGTAATCTGCGACAAAATATGCGATTGATAATCATTCGCATTGAGAATAATTCTCATTCGCAAATCAATAAGGGTAAAGAAAAGGAAACAAGTGAGAAAAATAACTATTTTAACATTAATTTTAACTTTTTTTGCCCCAGC
>ERZ802830.2650-NODE-2650-length-15935-cov-13.1244_pt1 | contig 15935 bp, 19 predicted proteins | sample MGYA00345654_ERZ802830 | MGnify/ENA primary metagenome ERZ802830 (study PRJEB30503, sample SAMEA104212375) | marine metagenome | biome: Westerlies Biome; feature: [SRF] surface water layer (ENVO:00010504) within the epipelagic zone...; material: water...
AGCCCTGTGTTTCAAAGCCTTCTTGTTTTAATATAAAATCAAAATCTATGTTGCTCATTATTTAGCCTTCTTGTTTACATTTGTTTGAACATCTGAATTTAATTTTTTCATTATTTCAGAATTCTTTAGTATTGTTGATAATTCGTCTTTGTTATATTTGGACTTAGCTAATTTACCATCATCCAAAATAAAATCTTTTGTACTTAAAACTACAAAGTTTCCATCTGGTGTAGTTACTGGTAAACCATTGTCTTTTTCTGTTAAGACAAAGAAACCACTTTTAAATGGTCTCATAACTAAATCTTTAGCATAATGTTTTAATTGTCCTCTTTCATTTTCTTTAAAAGGATTAAGTGAACCTTCTTCAAAGAAACCGTCAAGTTTTCCTTCTGCTTTGTATTTATCTTCCCAAACTTTTGCGAATTGTTTAGCAACATATCTACTGTTTTCTGTAAATGTTTGACGTGAAACATTTGGAAAAGATGAGTTGTTAACCATAACTCCGTCTATTAAAGTATGTCTAGAAACAACTTCGTTAATTCCATATGTAACTGCGTCCTCTAATTTCATTGAACCAGACTTGTACATTGTCATAGCTGTCATAATGGCTCTTTGCTGTAACATACTCATGTTAACATCTTCCCATCTAAACTTTCTATTTTCACCTGTTAAAAATTCTGATTCATCTTCTTCATTAATAAAATAAATTCCACTAAAGGGACTATCTCCCCAATTAAGTTCATCTCCCCAACCATTAAATTTATCAGTTATACTTTCTGTAATTTTTGCTTTATCTAAAGCCTTGTCTGCATGATTAAATGCAGGATTTGTTGTAGCTTCATAAGCTTTCATAATCGCAGCTTCTTTACCCATGTTAGTATTACGCATAAGATTATCTACTGCTGTATAAAATGAAGCTTCTTCTGTTGATAAATATTTACCTGGAATTTTTCCACCGTAGTTTAAATTAAGTTTTCTAAAACGTTCTAATCCTCTTTCAAAAATATTAATTCCATCTGGGTCTAGTGTATCTGGATTACCTGCTACTTTAATTACATTAAGAGAAGTAAATCCCATTGATAATTCATTTTTCCATGTAGGATGTGTTAGACCATTTGAGTCTAGCATTTGTGATGTAAGTTGAAATAAACCCATTTCTGCGTATTCTTTAGGAACATCACCGTTTGCAACTTGTTGATTGATTAAAGGTCTAGCATATTGTGTAGACCATAGAACAATTGCGTCAGCCATATCTTCATCACTTAATCCAATTTTTACTTCACCACTTTTATTTACCCAAGTAACTTCATCTTTTTTATAAGCATGACCTTTACTAATTAAATCCATAGCAATAGCCATTTTACTTGAACCTGCTACTTTACCTTTAATATCATCAATAATTTTTGTTGCTTGTTCTTGTGTTGTAGGTGTTCTTAAATAAGAAGGTAAATCTTTTTTACTTCCTCTTTTCATTGTAAGATAAGTAACAATGTCTTCTAACATTCCAGGGTCAGTAATTAAACCAGTGTCTTGTAAATCAACTACTTGTTCAAAATAATTTAATACTTGTTTGTTCCATTCATCTTTATTTATAAATTTTTCATTATTAACTTTATCAGTTCTTAATTTTTCTAAATCTGCAACTCTACTTGATGAATGAAAGATTTTTTCTGTTGTGTAATCTGGAGTACCTTCATCTACTCCTTTTTCTTCTACCCATGCACCACCTTGTTCCCAAGACTTAGCAATAATTTGAAAAGCTGAAGCATTAGTTTCTCTGTTTAATTGTAAACCTTTTGCTATAGATATTTTTCCTTCTAACTGTACTCTCATTTGGTTCATAGAGTCAGTGTAGGCTCTAGTGTAAGATTTATCTTGTGTACTTAAATCTCTTATAGGATTACCTGTAGGCTCACCATTTTCATCAACTGATTGAAATAAGCTATCTATATTTAGATTAGCCATAGCGTCACCTTTTTCATCACCACCAGTTATGTTGTTAACTTTAGTTTGAACTGAGTTAAAATCTTCAATAGCGTGTGATAAACCAAAGTTAGAATTTACAACTGCTTGAGTGTAGTAACCTTTTAAGTTAGCAACTCTAGGGTCACCCTTATCAATTAACTTTTTGATTTCATCTGGGTCTGTAATACCTTGTGCTTTTAAATTATCGAAAACATCTTGTGCTTCGTTTTGTTCTTCTGTTTTATAATTTTCAGTAAACTTGGCAAAAGATTTATTAAAGTTTTTTAGCGAATTTGAAATTTGATTTAGTTCACTATCTTTAGCTTCTCTAGGTCTACCTGTTGAAGTTCTTTGATAATATACTGGTTTGTATTGTGATTCGTATGCCATTATGTTGTTTTCGCCTTACTGTTAAAATATTTTCTATCTGGGTTACTTCCATATTCAGTTGCACCACCAGCAATGTTAATTGCTAATGCCATGTTACTAGGCTCTACTGGTACTGGAAGATTGTTAATAGTATTTGCGTAAGAAGCATAAGCTTCGTTTTCTTGTCTGTTAAACGACATCATGTCTTTAGTAAACGCCATGTTAACATCCATAAATTCTTTATCTGTTCCTGTCCCTACATCTTTATAGATTGCTGTAGCGTTACCAACATTAAGTGCCAATTGTTTTGACATCTCTGCAATCTTTTCAATTTTGATTGCGTGTTTCTCTGCTGCTTTTTCTTTACCTGCATTAATTTTATTATTATCTATTTGTCCGTAGTCATCAAACAAAGCCGCACTCGCGGCATTTTTAGCATGAAAGTTTGAAACAGAAGTTCTATAGGCTTGTTCCTTTTTAGCGTTATGGTCAGCTATCGAACTTACCACATTTAACGCAAAGCCTGCTTCTGCTGTACACATATTATTTTAACTCCTTCATTACTAATATAAAATTTAATTGTTCATGTCCGTAGGGTAACTTTTTCTTTGGTTCAAATCCTAAAAACTGTAACCATTTTAAAGTTTCCCAATTTCGTTCATCTACGAAGTTGTAAAGATATTTATAACCTTTACCCATTTCGTTTACCCAATGAGGACATTCTTTTAAGAATTGTCTTACATGGTTTCTTAATTGGTCGCTTGATAACATCCAAGCTACACCATAATCTTTTTCGTATGCACATGGGGTTGACCCAAACATACCAATAACACCTTCTTCTTTTGTTCCTAAGATTGAGTAGTTTTTTGCACCTTCATAAGTGAAGGGAAGAACTAATGCCTTTAATGGACTTAGGTTGTCCGAAGCTTTAATTTCACGTCTATCTGCTAAACGCATTTTTGGTGCTAAGTCGATACAATCATTAATGACTGCTTCTCTTACGCATTTTTCCATATTACATCCTTCTATTTCTTCTATGATAAAATCCTTCAATTTCTGCTGATATAAAGTGACAAGGTAAGTGAGAACTTGAAAGTAACTTACAAACAAATCCTGTGTTTTTACTTTGTATTGGAATAGTAAATGTACCACTTGCAATGTTAGGAACTCCAACTACTGATGAAGCTGAGTTAATAACATTTCCTGTCATTTCATAACTAGTTAAACTTCTACCGTCTGGTAAAACTGTTGCTTTAAAAAATCCACTATCTTGAAAGTCCACATTTAAAGTTCTAATTTGGTATCTTCCAGAAGTTATTGCTACAGCTCCAGTTGCACTTTGTTCTCTTACATATGGTTTAGAAAACTCATACAAAGATTCAAAAACACTTCCAAAAATACAAGACGTATGATTACCTTTAACGACAACTGTAGTTGTACTTTGACTATCAATTGTTAAGTCAGCACCATTTGTTGCGTCTATAGCAATTAATGTTTGGTTATGTGTGTACGGTATTGTAAATGTAGTTTTATCTGTTCCACTGTTATAACTTCCAGATAATATAGCTGTTTGCATATCAATATTAATTGGAAAGTTTAAAGAATTGAAATTAGGATTTCTTAAATCTATTTTTAATAATTTTAAATTTCTTTTTTCATTTGCTAATATGTAAATAAAACTATCGTAAGCTTCTGCTGAAACTATTTGCATATTATTAAATGTAAATTTGGACCAGGCTGATTGTACTTTTTTATCAGCATCCCAAAAATATTTATAAACAAACATTGTGTTTGCATTTGTAGCTGTAATATCTGAACTTGCTGTATAAGGCGCAGTGTTACTTCCGTCTAACGTATCGTGACATAATACAACCATTGTATCTTCAATGTTATTTGAAACAATTTTATATGCGTTGTTAGGAATTAAAGTATTAACTCCAATTGTTATGTCTAGACCATCATTTGTTAATGTATCATCATCTGCAAAATATTCTGTTATTGCAGTTTTATCATTTCGGTTTTGTGCAAAGTAAACAAATTTACCTGCCGCTTTAGGTTCAACTTTAGTGTCGTGTGCAAACGTACTTGTTTTAGAAAGTACGGCTGTTGTTGGTGTAATACTGTCACCAGAAGATTCTAAGATATATTGTGCTTCTGCTGAAAATAATAAAAGTTGTTCGTTAAAATCTATAGTGTTGTAAAGTTTGTTTACAGTTGTACCACTTGCTGCAATATCAATAGGGTCAGTATCTAATACATCTGTACCAGTTGTTACATAAAAATTATAATACTCACCATTTTCTGTCATAATTAAATTCTGTCCAGAAATAATTCCTAATCTGTTTTGAAAGAAAGTTAAGTTAGTTATTTTTTGTCCAACAAAACTTGGTGCAGGGTTAGTTGTTTCATCACCTGCTACTCTGTTAGTGTAAGTTTGTTGTGCAAAAGTAAATGTACCATTATTATTGTTAACTAATGCGTGTGGCATTGTACTGTTATCTAGTCCAAGTTTTACACCTGGTCCTACAGTTTCTTTCCAAACACCGTTAGCTTCAAACTTTACATAGTAATCTGAAAGTGTATCACCTTCTTCACCAGTAATTTGAAGTATCATATTTGGTTTTGCGTAATAAGGTAAATCTGTAAAATCTTGTATAGCGTCTTTTACTGCATACATAGCTTGGTTACCAAAACCGTCTGTAGTTTCAATTCCAAAAGTACCACTACCAGTCGTAAGATAAATAGTGTTACCGTATTGTGTGCTAGTAAACGTTCCTGTAATTCCAGAATAGTTTGCTAATCCTTGTGACGTACTTAATGTTGCGCCAGTATCAGTTCTAATAGTTTTAAATCCTATACCGTCTGCACCACTAGACCAATGTGAAGACGCAGTTCCATATAATAATATATGTGCAATCTTTTCAGTGTCTCTAAATTTACCGTCTGTTGAAGCGTCATTACCAGTAGGCATTTGAAATAATACTTCTATTGGATATGACCAAGTTGAATGATTTAAAGTAACACTATACTGTCTACCGTATTGTGAACTTTTAACATAAACTAAAGCTTCTTGGACTTTTGCTGCTGTTGTACTAGAATTTTCTGTTACTGTTTTTTGTGCATTAGATACAAAAGTATAGTCTGCAATGTTTGTAAATTTTAAATCTTCTAAAGCATTGGTAGTAGTTAAATAAGAATTACCATTTGGAAAACTTACTGTCTTTTCATTTCCTGCTAAATCAAAAACTTTTACACCTTGATTATAAAATATAGCAACATACTGATTACTACTATCTCTATTAATCCATTGCACTGCACAATTATTTGGTATTGCTTGTGATGATAATAAATTAGCAACAAACTGTGTTCCTGCTCTTTTAGATAATCCGTCTATAATGTTTGATTGGAAATTTACTTGGTTTTCAGCTTGAGATACATTTCTTTGAACTGCATTCTGCTGACTAATACCATTAATAAGATTTGGAATTGACTGCGATATAACTGCCATTGTCTAACTCCTTGATGAACGTTTATTGCCACGATTAGTAATGTAATTCATGTTATATTCATCTTTAAGAATATTAGCGTCCATTGCTCTTGAGTCAGCTTGTTCAAACTGAACGTGGGCTTCTTGTTCATCTATGTTTGCTAGTTTAACTAATTCACTTGCACCAATATATCGAGCTGCAAAACGTCTTGACGCTTTAACTACAATATATCTTCGTGCATATTCTGGAAGATGTTCAAATTGTTGTACTAAAACTTTATCTATTTGTGGGTCCAGGGTAAATACATCTGTATGATTTTTTAAGTCATATAAAAAACCATTACGAATAGTGTATTGATATAAATATTGATAAGGTCTAGACGCTTCTGCTTGAACACAGTTAGAGTCTAGAGGAACTTTATTGTCTGTGTTCCTTGTTTGTGTAACTTCAAATTCTCTATTGAAAAACCATCCTTGTGACTGAACACTCATAGAAGTTTCATCTAAAATATTTACAGCGACAGCTACGTCTGTTCCTATATTTCCTGTTATAGAACTGACTGGGGCTTCCCCTATGAAACTTAGCATAGTATTAATAGCTTGAAGTTCCGTTGTCGGTGTAATTTGTGTTGTCATGATTTTCCTTTTTTAATAATTAAAGTAGGGGATTTAGTCTCCCTCGTCCCCTACTCCTATATAGTATAAATAAGCCTAATGAATATTAAGCGTCTTTAATTCCTACTGCACTTTCTGGTCTTAATACACCATGTCCCATAGCGTATTTAGCAACCATTAAAGTACCTTGTCTTCTAATGTCGTATTCCATTTCAGTAGCTAAATCCATTAACTTAACAGTTCCAACTGCTGAAGGGTGACAAACTAAAGCTTCGTAGTTAGACAAGTTAACTGCTTGAGGTGTTGAACCACCTTGAGTAGCTGAACCTGCGTCTGCACCAGAAGTTACGTTTGCAGCAACAAAGTGAGGTACTGCGATTAATCTAATACCTGCAATTTGTAATACTCTTCCTGAAGCTACACCACCGTTAGCACCACCACTGAAGTCAACATTGACTGCGTTTGTAGCGTTTGCTAATTTGTAGTACATTTCAGGTTTTAAGAAACAAACTCTACCGTCAGCCGGTACATATTTGTCGTCTAATGTTTTCGCAGCATCGAACAATGAATCTATCATTCCGTTTGCAGATGTTGCTGCTGTTGCAGAAGCGATAGCAGTATTAGTTAATACTGTACCTGCGTCTCCACCAGTAACAGAAGCCGAAGCTTGTGCAGCTTGACCGATTGTTTGTAGAACGTGTTTGTCTTTTTGGAATGCTAATGCTCTACCGATTTCAGTAGAATATGCACTTCTTACATCCCAATGGTTCTTAGCTTCTTCAATGTTTGAAAGAAAAGCTGAAGAAATTAAAAGGTCATTAATTGTAATAACCTTTTCGTTGTGGTTTACATCAGACCCAAGTATTTCTGCACCTGGAGTATGGTAAGCCGCAGTCGTTCTACCCATTACTGGGAACGTTGCAGATTTACCGTTACTAATACTTCTTACTGAATCAGCACCTTGTGTTTTACTCGCTCTGTCGAATGAAGTAATAACTTCACCGGCAAAAACTTTTAAAAACAATGCGTCTTCTGAACCAGAAGCGTTTACTCGTCCAATGGAAGCCGGAGTTGCGTTTGACATAATTGTCTCCTTTTTCTATTGTTATTGTTTAAAAAGCTTTCACAAATTTCAAGTATGTTTCACAAGATTGTCGTTCCTCGGAACGGTCAAGTTAATGGACTTTAACTTTGTGTTAGCAGTTGCTACCTAAATAGGTAACACAACTATTTTTTATTTGGTTTTGGTTTCGGCTTTGGTTTCGGTTTTGGTTTGTACGGCATTTATTATTTTCTCCAGTTCTTCTAAACAGTGTTTTGCACACGTTAGTTTTTCAAATCGTTCATCTATTACTTTTAATAAATTATCATGGTCACCAATACCTACTGGTTTCTGTAAATAAATATCTATAATAGATGTATGTTCAGCTATACGAGCTTCGTATAATTTTTTTAAAGCTAGTAACATTATAACTGACTATTTTTTAATTTAGCTTGTACGTCAGCTCTGTAAGCATCGTCTGTCGTATATTTTGCGTCAGACATTGCTGCTGTAACTTCTGCCCAAGAACGATAACCAGGTGCATTACTTGTACTTGGTCTGTTCCCAGTTTGTAAATTAGGTTCAACACCTTCAGCATTTTTAAATCTAGCATTCAATCCTGCGATTGCTAATTTTGTTGCTTCAATGTCTTTACCATTTACTGTTGAGTTATACGCATTTACTTCTGCTTCACTTAAATTGTCTGAAGCCCAAGTCATCATATTGTTATAAGCTTCTGCGCCACCTACTTCTTGTTTAAGTGTATTAGAAGTTTGTTGAGCAATAGCTTCTTGTCCTTTAATAAAAGCGTCTACGTAATCTTTAGGTATTCCTGCTTTTTCTAAAGCGTTATAAGATTTTTCGTTTAATTCACCACTTTCATTATATTCACTTTGAAGAGTTTCCATACTTAGCCCTGCGTTTTCTACAGCTTTTTCTGCTTTATCAATTGATAAGTCAGAGTCTTCTTTTTTAGTCTCTTCCTTGTTAGGTTCTGAGTCTTTATTATTATTATCTTGAGACTGTCCTAATTTGTTTTCAAGTTCACCATAGGCTTTAGCCATGTCTTCAGCGTTCTTAAATTTTTCTGGTAACCACTCAGGTCTGCTCTCGTTCTCATAAGTTTTATCTTGAGCTGCGTCTGGAGTTACTGGTTTTTCAGAAGTTGTTTCAGCTTCTTTTATTTCTACTTTTTCTACCATTGTTTATTATCCTTGAGGTTTTGTAACGTTATCAGCAACTTTAGGTGCAACAGCTTGTGCTGTTTCCATCATTTGTTGTTGTTGCTGCATTTGCATTTGTTGTTCTTGTTCTGCTTGTAGTTGTTCAGGAGACTTAATTAAGTTCTCAGTTTCAATTCCATGACCTGTTGCTAGTCTTTCAATTAAATCACCTATGTTTAATAATTGAACTGCTTGAGGATTCATTTGTGCTAACTGTCCTATCTCACCTACAAACTCTCTTAGTTTCTGTAAGTCATTCCCTCTACCTAGTGCTTCAACACCAGTTATAATAGTTGGTCTTACAGAACCTTTTGGAAGTTTTGGTATTTCGTTTTTACTTCCCATTCTTGTCATAAGAAGAGCGACTAAAGGTAATTGTAATTCTTGTGATAATAAAGAATAAATTCCACCCATAGCAGTCTCAAGTTCATTAGCCATATATCTAATTTCTTGAGCCGTAACTCTTTCTGCTTGACGTTGAATTGCTGTGTTAAGTAGGAAAGCGTATGCTAGTCTTTCTTCAAGTCTACCAATTGATTTCTCTACTGTTTGTAAATCATAAAATTTCTCTGCTTGTAATACTGATACATCGTCTCTACTTCCAGAAATAATGTCACCGTTTCTAGATTTTGCAATGTCCATTTTCTTTGTAGTAGAATTAGGTTTTACTAAGAAAACCATTTTAGCTGACGCAGCGGCACTTTCTACAAGCGCTTGTGATAATCCTTCTAAAGATTTTAAGTCACCAATAAATTCTTCAACGTAACTTCTTCCATAGCTTTCAGAATCTACACGTACCATTCTTAATGCTAACCATGGAAGTTGGTCTGCGTTGTGTTCACCAACAGATGAAGGTATTTTAATTCCTTTAACTTCTTGGCATACATAAAATTTCTTATCACCTAGTTTGTAAATATGTGTATATAAGTCACAATGAGTTTCGGACTTAGCGTCTTCTTTACTCATTTGTTGTAAGACTTGTTCTCTAACTTCTTCATCTAGTCCTAAAACAGATACAGTTTCTTTTACAACTATTTCTAATAAGTTTCCCTCACCGTCTCTTTTACATACATATTGGTTAAGAGGAAAAACTCTCATACTACCTTCTTTAGGCATATGACATAAAACATTTCCACCAACAATTAGATGTTTGATTGCTTCAAATATTGGAACTCTAATTGCAAGTGACTCAATTTTACCCATAACGTCACGTTCAATTTTTGCTAATGATTTTTCAATTAACGTTTTAAGTTCTGGTTGTTCTTGTACTTGCTCTTTAGCTTTGCCTTGTATCGCTAATCTAAAGAATGGTTGATTTGGGGGGAGTAGCAACAGTAAGAGTTTACTTGCTAAATTGTTTACACCTCTACTTCCAACTGATTGAAAGGGGCTATAAAAATCTTGTGAAGGGGTATGTGAATTTTCAGGAATTAAAGTTGGTATCGTCAATTCAGAACACTGTCTTCCACGATTTAAAAAGTGTTCTCTTTGTTCAGACAGAGAATTGTATCGGCTTTCTGCCGTGTTGCTTAAATTTTCTGCCATTTTAAATTACCTATATAATTGTTCCAGAACTACCAGGGATGTTTAAATCCGTTTGCATACCTATTGTTCCTTTTTTCGACTTCTTCTTCTTTGCTATTTCTAAAGCGTCTTCAGAAGCTAGTTCGATAGTAGGTGCTAATTCATCTCCTGATGAAACTGCTTGTCTTACTGGCTGTATTGCTTCCTGCACTGGAGGTGCAGAAGGTCTTCCCATACACATAATTGTTTCCTTCCTTTAATATTTTGGTATTGTTAAATCACTAGATTGTGTTGTAGTAACATCTGATGATTGAGATACACTGCTTTTTTTCTTTTTATCGCTGACCACTGGAGTAGTATCTATCTCTTGTGGACTGGCTTTTGGGTCGAATGTATTACCGTCTACGTATTTAATATTAGGGTCAGGTCTTGTAACTACAGGTGGGGTTTTCGTTGATGAAAAGCACATAGTTATTTCTCCTATCCTAATAAGTTATCTTCGTTACGTTTCTTTAATTCGACTAACCAATTAACCACACTTCTTTGTCCTGCTTTGAACCAAACTGTACGTTCATCATCTTTCAAATCAGCACTTTTTTCTGGAAAAACTTTGTCTAAAGTTTTAACAAGTTCTTCCACTGTGTATGGTAATTGTATATCATCTAAAGGGTTCATATCTTTTTCCTTCTAATATGGGTACTATTAGCCCCACAAATTTCCAGTCATACTACCTTTTGCATATTCAGTAGCACGATTTTCAAAGAAATTTGTATGTTCTACGCCATTTAAAACCCAATCAAGCCAAGGCAATGGGTTATCTTTGACAGCAAAATTAGGTTTTAATCCTAATTGTAATAGTCTTCTGTCAGCTATATGTCGTATGTATTGTTTAATTTGGTTTGGCTCAATACCTTCTACTCCACCTTGTTCAAAAGCTAAGTCAATAAATTTATCTTCTAATGATACCATGTCTCTTGCAACATCGTATAAAGTTTTCTTAAAATCATCATTCCAAATATGTTTGTTCTCATCTATTAAAGCATGAAATAATTTTATCATGTTATCTACGTGATGACTTTCATCTCTTATGGACCAGGTAACTATCTGACACATACCTTTCATTTTTCCAAATCTTTGAAAGTTAAGTAACATTACAAAAGAAGCAAAGAGCTGCAATCCTTCTCCGAATGCTGAGAACGTTGCAAGTTCTCTAGCCATGCCTTCTATACCTTCACCTTTATTTCTAAAAAGATAATCATGTTTGTCAGCCATAGCTTTATATTCTTGAAATGCTTTGTATTCACTATCTGGTAATCCAATAGTATCATTAAGTAATGAATAAGAATGAGCATGATTAGCTTCACTTGTTGCTATAGAAGACAACATCATTCTAATTTCTGGTGGTTTAAATTTTGGAATATAATTATCAAGGTACGCTTGAGCAATATCTACATCGCCTTGCGTAAAGAACTTTAATATTTGTGTAATTAAATTCTTTTCCTTATCATTTAATCTCTCATTCCAGTCTCTTACATCTTCGGCTAAAGGCACTTCGCTTGGTAGCCAGTGCATTTTTTGTTGTTGGTCATAAGCTTCAAAAGCCCATGGGTATTGAAACGGTTTGTAGTGATTTCTTTCTTTTAATAAACTCATCCTAATAGTTCTACTCCTTCTATAATAATTAATATTAGTAACTCAATTACTAAGACACTATGATACACAGTCCATAATACTGTTTGTTTTTCTTTTTTCTTTGTGTTGCAAGTGCAATACTTTTTTCTTGGTTTGTCCATGTCGTCAAATATACTACTGTCTGTCATTTTCCTTGTCCTCGATTCTTTAATTGTTTTCTGTTTCTTCCTTGTCGTTTCTTTTTATTCATCATGCTTGTGCTTGGTCTTCTACCAATACTAGTCTTTTTATATTTAGACCTAGTTTCATGTGCTGCGTCACTTGATAATAAATTGTTTTTCTTTTTTGGCATTAGGCGTGACAAGCTAGACACTCGTCTTCTTCTGCGTCTGGTCTAACTTTCCTTTCTATCTTAGTTGAAATTATTTCTGCTCTTTTGATTGCTTCTGAACGACAATAGTAAAGAGTCTTTAATCCTTTTTTCCAAGCTGACAAATGTAGTAAATGTAAATCTTTAATATTAACATCTGCTGTTACAAAAATATTTAAACTTTGTGACTGACAAATAAATTTCTGTCTGTCAGCAGCTAAGTCAATAACCCAACGTTGGTCTATTTCAATAGCAGTAGCAAACACATCTTTTTCCCAATCAGATAATTCTTTTAAATGACGGACAGAACCACGTTTAGCTAAAATACTTTTCCATGTAGTCTCATTATCTATTTCTTTTTCTTTTAATAATTTTTCTAGATATTTATTTTTCATTAAAAAAGTACCACTCATAGTTTTTTGACTATAAACATTTGCTCTAAGTGGTTCGATTGATGGACTAGTGCTACCACAAATAATACTGCTAGTAGCGTTGGGCGCTATAGCTAATAAGTGTGCGTTACGTAATCCAGTTCCTACCATGTCTGGTGCTTCACCTTTTTCTTCTGCTAGTTTTCTAGAAGTTTCTTCAGCTTGTAATTTTATATGTCTAAACATAGATATGTTTTGACCTTTAGCTAAAGCACTTCCGAAAGGAATTTTTTTACTTTGTAGATATGAGTGGAAACCCATTGTCCCCAGTCCAATACTACGTTCACGCATAGCAGAATACTTAGCACGGTGTAAAACATCAGGAGCGTTATTAATAAAATACTCCAATACATTGTCGAGGAAACGAACCACGTCAGGTATGAAGTTATTGTTTGTTTTCCATTCATCATATGTTTCTAAGTTAAGAGAAGACAAACAACATACTGCTGTTCGTTCTTCATTTGTTGGTAATGTAATTTCACTACATAAATTTGATTGATGTACTTTTAATCCAATTTTCTTTTGAGACTCCGGCAAAGACTTTTGGATTGTGTCAATGAAGCTGATATAAGGTTCACCAGTTGCCACTCTAGTCTCAAGAATTTTTTGCCATAATTTTTTAGCAGAGACTTTTCTAACCACTCGTCCTGTATGTGGGTCAACAAGTTCCCAACTGTCATCGGCACTAGGGTCAACAGTGCATTTATCAATAACAGACATAAACTTATCAGAGATATTAATACCATGGTGCAGATTAAGACACTTACGATGAATGTCCCCACCACTAGGTTTACGCATTTCAATAAACTCTTCAATTTCTGGATGTGATATATCTTGGTATGCAGCATAACTTCCTCTCCTTGTTTTACCTTGACTGAACGCTAACATTTCTGAGTCAACTACGTGCATGAAAGGAATTGAACCAGATGATTGTGAGCCACCACTAGTTGACGTACCGTCACTTCGTATGTGTCCCCAATATCCACCAATTCCTCCACCCACTGAAGCTAACCAAGCATTCTCTGTGTAGTGTTCTGTTAATCCGACTCGACTATCTGGTACATAATTAAGAAAGCACGAAATAGGCATTCCTCTTTTAGTTCCTCCATTAGTCAAAACAGGTGTAGAAAACATAAACCATAGATTAGAAGCATAAGAATATATTCTGTCAGCCATAGCAGAATCATCTGAAAATATTTTTGATACTCTATAGAATGCTTCTTGAGGACTTTGCTCTTCCTCTGTTAAGTATCTATCTTTTAATATTCTCAGTCCTGCGTCTGATAATAATGCGTCTTTACTATAGTCCATATTTCTATTCCTCGTCTTTCGGATAATTTATTTTGTGTGTTAGATTTAAATTTAATTGTTGTTCTTCTTTTTTTTCTTTCTCAATAATCATGTCAATATACCGTTTAGCTTTTTCTAAATCTTGAATGCCATTCTTGTCACGCCAACGCATTACGTATTTAACTACGTTAGCTTCAGCAAACGGTATGTTGTTTTCCATAATGAAAGTGATTGGTTCAATCTTCCATTTAGTATAATGAGGTGGTTCTTTAATTATATCTGCCATCGAGTTACCTCACCAGTTTTCTTGTTGTATTCACCATGTCTTAAAATTCTAGCAACTTGAGCTTGTTGAAAAGCGTCATGTTCTAGTAAACCTTCTTTGGCATATGTTTTAACAACTAGTTCCCACTGTTCTTTAAGTGGTAACTTTTTATCTTTAAGTATTTTTTGTGCTGTAACTTTTCCTATTTTTGGACAGCCAGAAAATCCATCAACTGAGTCACCAGTTAATGTTTGTATTAAATGCCAGTGGTCACAATCTCTTTTAGAAAGTTTTTGTATTGTTCTACCGTCTTGACAAAGTTTACCTGGAATTTGTCTAAGGTCTTTATCAAGTGAACATATAATACGTTCTTCTTTTTTCTGTGGCTGTGTAGCTAGAATACCTAGAACATCATCTGCTTCTAAGTTTGGATAAATGATTGCGTCATACTCATCAATTAACCATTTTCTAATTGCCCCTAATATTAAAGGTTTACGTTTTGCTTTACGATTATCCTTGTAGCTAGGTAAGATGTCTTTTCTAAAGTTAACACCGTCTGTTAGTGCAATTGTTATGCTATCACCTTTTAGATTTTCTTTTAAATCTTCTATCTCTGATAGTGCAAGATATTTTCCGTGGTTCTCATCAGCGTGTAATGTCCAAACTGTTGAGTCTTCCCACTTAATACTATGCTCTGCCATAGTCGAAGCTTTATAAGCTATGATGTCCCCATCAATTAAGAGTCTTCTCTTCATGGATTAATCCTCCTGTGGATTGGTTATGTTAAATTTTTTGATTGGAATAATTCTTTTAAAGGAATTAAAATGCACTTACTTGCATGGTGGTCACCAATCATTTTGTAGTTATCTTTAAATTTGTCAGCTATCTTTTTTAATTTAGGTACTTCAAATATTAATTTACAATAATCTTCTTTACCTATTGCTAATATATGTACCCAATAGTCTGCTTCAGTTTTAGATAAGCCACTAGGTTTGCCCCAACATTCAACTTCAATTGCGATGTTGCCTGTCTTAGCCCACCAGTCTCTTTCTGTTTTTACTTCTAGTTTGTTTTTGTCCTGGTCCAATAACGATACTACTTTCTTTTCTCGTTCTTGACCGTACTTTAAGTCTATATCAAATTTACTGTTCTTCATTAATGTGTCTCACTCCAATTGTTTCCTATTTTATATTCGCCTGTTAACGGCACTCTTAATTTGAAGTGTTCACCAGTTCGTTTAATACATTCGACAGCCAACAATCCTATCTCTGTTGCTTCTTCTCTGTCACACTCAACTTGTATTTCATCGTGTACCCACAATACTTGTTGAACTCCAGAAAAGTTTTTAACAGCGTTGTCAAACTCAACTAACCATTGTTTACAAACGGCTGCGCCTGCGCCTTGCAACAAAGTGTTTAATGCACTGAAAGTATTTCTTACTTTGATTTGTCTTTTGTCTAGACCTACCAAGTAACCACGTTCAGCAGAAAGTTGTACTTGTTTGATTAATTTATTTAAAGCAGGTAACCTATCTAAGAAACGCTTTTTAACTTTTGCTGCTTCTTTGTTAGTCTTACCAGTTACCTCTGCAATCTTTCCTACACCTGCGCCATAAAGCCAAGCGTACAAAAATCTTTTACTTTGGTCTCTAGTTTCTAAACCTGCATTGTGTTGATTAGTAGTGTGTATATCACCGTTGACTACAATGTCAGCGTATGCACC
>ERZ802830.2651-NODE-2651-length-15935-cov-9.61788_pt1 | contig 15935 bp, 13 predicted proteins | sample MGYA00345654_ERZ802830 | MGnify/ENA primary metagenome ERZ802830 (study PRJEB30503, sample SAMEA104212375) | marine metagenome | biome: Westerlies Biome; feature: [SRF] surface water layer (ENVO:00010504) within the epipelagic zone...; material: water...
CCTGAGAAAATGCAAGCAGAGCAATGATACTTATGGCCATCCGATCGGTGATCAGGTGTTGGTGCAAGTCGCTCAATGCTTAAAAGGCCAGATCCGCCAACCCCGAGATTTGTTGGCACGTTGGGGTGGAGATGAATTTTTAATGGTACTTCGAGATGCGACAGAGGGCAGCGCGCAGCAAAAGGCGTGGGACATTGAAGCCTTGCTGGCCCGATGTTGGCTAGATGGCTCAGTCAGGCCAGCACCTTCGGTCAGTTTTGGAATTCAGATGCTGACAGGCGACAATTTTCAGACCGATATCGAACAGGCAGATCAGGCGATGTATGAACACAAAGCATTGCGATCAGACGGTGGCAGTGGTTTGACAAATCACCGATCGATTCATGGGGTTTGATGCCATCCATGACAGATCGCGACTAAACGCGTTCTGCAGTTTGAGTCATGAGTTTTGCACCTTCCCACATCAGTCGCCGGACGGGGGTTGGTAACTGTTGACCACCTTGGTCCAGCGCTGTTTGTCCATGGCGGATTTCGTCATCCAGCATCTGCTGCAGAATCTGACGGGATGCGTGATCACTGGCTGGAAGCCGCTGAAGATGGTCGCGGAGGTGACGTTCGACGTTCTCTTCGGTGGCATGCACAAAACCCAGTGATACTTTATCTGAGACCAAGGCAGCTCCAGCACCCAAGGCAAAAGACACTGAATACCACAGGGGATCCAAGACACTCGGTTTGGCATTGAGTTCATGTAACCGCTCTCGACACCAGGCGAGGTGATCCAATTCCTCTTCGGCGGCTTTGGCCAATGCGGTTCCGGTGGCTTCATCAGAGGCAAACAGAGCTTGCCCGTTATAGAGGCCTTGAGCACAGATTTCACCGGTATGATTGACCCGCATCAAACCACCAGACACTCTGATCTCATCATCTGTCATGGGATCAACCAACGCACCCCGTGATGGAGATGGGATTTGCGGCTCAGGTTTGACTCGTGCAACTGTTCGCAACAGGCCATCGAAGCTATGAATCAGACGATCGATTGTATTCAACGGTGAACCCCCAGGTGCATCCCAAATGACTGCCCAAGATCCCGGACTTCTCTGACCATTCGCTCTGGTTCATCAAGCCGTAAGACATGGGTTGAGGCTAATTCCTCAAAATCTAAATTTGCCTGAGTGGCACTCTCTCCATCGGTTAGGATACCAAACAGTAATCCATGTGATTCGGCCAATCGTCTGAATCGCTCACGATCGTCAGGGCTCTCAAAACCACCAGAGACGACCACCGGGAAGCCGGCTCGTAAAGAGAGTTCAGCCAGTTCGACCAAATGGCGATAGGTTTTTGGAGCGGTATTTTCTTGACCACCATAGAGTCGTTGACGCTCAAGATCTGAGCGCAAACGGATCATGCCAAAATCATCAATCAATTGGTGGGTTAGGCTTTGGCGAATATCGACGTCAAGACCAAGGGTAATTAACAGTACCCGCGGCCGGATGGTTGTTGCATGTTCGGCCATGACCGCATACCGACGATAACGCGCCACTGGAGAGGTGTCGGATTCCGTTGGGAGAACAGGCGCGTTGAGTTCCAGTAAACATTCTTTGGCTCGGACCATCGCGCGATAGGCTTGGTACCCTTGATAGACCCAGAGTGCATGATAATCACCACTCAGTTCGAGGTAACGATTGAGTAGGTGCCAGGCTGAGGCAAAATCGTCGCGCGCTTCAAGATCCACCGTTAAAAACGCGATCTCACTGATCACGTCAATCCAGCGGAACTCGGCGCGGTATTCAATGCAATCGAATAATCGAATCTCATGAGACTGAGTTTCAACCACGTTACCCAAATGAAGATCACCATGGCATTCTCGGATCATGCCCAAATCTTTCCGCTCGGCAAAGCGGGGCCACAATCGCTTGAGGTATTCGTGCGCCCAGGCCTCGAGTTGCAACAGTTGGGCTAAATCCTTCGCTTCCGTCAGTCGGGGCCTGACCTGATCAAAATTCAGTTGCGCAGGGACATAGAGTGAATTGGGCTCACCAAAAGGCATCTCGATCCCCGAGACAGGGGCTTTTGCGTGCAGGTCGAATACCGCTTGGCAGAGCTTCTCCAAGCGCTCATGATTCAGCCCTTCTGCATTGTGGATTTCATCTAAGGTGTTGTTGGGATCGAATTGATGCATTTTGACGGCATATTCGATGGGCTGCCCCTCGCCTTGGCCAACCTGGATTCCAGCCTCAGTTTGATAGATGCCAACCACATCAATATAGAGTTCACTAAAACTGCGTTGGTTGAGTGTGAATTCGCTGTGACAAAGTTCGTGTCTGGATTCGAGGCTGCTGGCATCCAAGAAATACAGATCAACCGGCTTTTTGATTTTGTACGCAAATTGACCGGTGAGAAGGATCCAGGCGAGATCAGATTCAATCACTTCGATCGTTGTCACGGCATGCGGATAGCATGATTGATGTCGCAATGCGTCAATGAGCGTCTCGCTCACCTCGTCCTCCCGGTATACTGGCGCCCATGAAACGATGGTGGCACCTGTTTTTGAAACTTTCTCTTACCCTACTGGTAGCAGTGGGGTTGGGTCTAGTCTATCTCAATGCGCATCTAACACGACAATTTGAATCGTTGTCTTGGGCAGTGGGCGCGAAAATCTTTGCGAGACCGCTGGAGTTGTATCAGGGTGCACCTTTTACGCTGGATCAAGTCCGATTTGAGTTGGACTTATTGAATTATCAGAATGTGCAGGGTCGCCCGGGTCAAGGCCAATATCAGCTCGACGACCAAGGGATTCAGGTAGGAATCCGAGGTCACGCGTTTCCCGATGGCGTTGAGCCCGATCGTTTTGTTCGGATTGATTTTGCGCCGCGTCAGGTCAGTTCGCTGACCGATGGGCGAGCACAACCACTCGACATTATTCGTCTCGAGCCACTTGTTCTGGCGCAATTATCCGGGGCGCATGCCGATCGAGAGATCATTCGATTAAATGAGTTACCGCCGCGCTTTGTTGATTTATTGATCGCTGTTGAAGACCGTGGGTTTTACGACCATGCCGGGATTTCAGTCACTGGGATTCTGCGTGCAGCTCTGAACAATGTGTTGGCTGGTCGGTTTGCGCAGGGCGGAAGTACTCTGACGCAGCAACTGGTGAAGAACCTTTACTTAACCCGAGAACGCACCTTGTCCCGAAAAGCACTTGAGGCGATTTATGCAATCTTGATTGATGCTGGGTTTTCTAAAGAACGGATTCTTGAGGCTTACGTCAATGAAGTGTTCTTGGGACAGTGGGGCAATCGTGCGATTCATGGGTTTGGAACAGCGTCCCAATTTTACTTTGGCCGTCCAATCAACGAGCTCTCACTCAGCCAGCAGGCCCTGCTCATTGGGTTGATCAAAGGACCGAGCGCTTTGAATCCTCGACGGTTTCCGGAGCGAGCGATCGAGCGTCGAAATTTGGTGTTGACGTTGGCGGCATCCCAAGGGGTGATTACGCAGACAGCCGCGGAAGCAGCCTCGAGGCGCTCGTTATCGGTGCCAAAGTCACCAGCTGATCGTATCGGCCGATTCCCCGGCTATGTGTCAGTTGTTCGTCGTGAATTGACTCACGATTACAGCAGTAAGCAGCTGACCATGGCTGGCCTGAAGATCTACACGGCGCTGGATCCTCAAGTGCATCGAGGACTTGTCGAAGGACGGAAACAGAGTTTGGCTCGATTGCGGGATATCGGTCTTGATGCAACAGCCGAAGTTCAGCTCGGCGCCTTGGTCGTTGATATTCCGACCGGTGAAATCCAAGCAGTGTTAGCGGGGCGCGATCATCGAATAGGTTTCCATCGAGTACTCGATGCGCGCCGTCAAATTGGGTCACTGGTGAAGCCCTTTGTCGTTGCCGCGGCGATTGAACAAGACACAGACCTGCATGCCGGCAGCTTAGTTCGTGATGAAGCGGTGTCCATTCTCGATGATCAAGGAGCGGTCTGGGCACCTAAAAACTACGATCGGACCGAACAAGGCGTGGTTCGTCTTGAAACAGTGGTCGCAAACAGCATCAACCAGGCGACTGTGCATCTGGCATTTGGGGTCGGTCTCGATCCGATCCTTGAGCGACTGCAAACCTATGGGATTCCGGTTGGGCCAACCAAACCGCCTGCGACGGTGCTTGGGGTATCTGAAATGTCGCCCTATCAAGTGGCGTCACGCTATCAGGGATTGCTCAATCAAGGACATTTGGCACCATTGAAGGCGGTTCGGACGGTTGTGGATGAGACAGGCCGTACACTAAGCAAACGGCCATTTCAATCGAGCCGGCTGATGAGAGCACGCGCGGCAGTCCAAGTGGATCACATGATGCGAGTCGGTGCCAAAGTGGGGACGGGACGGGCCTTTGGTACCCGCTATGCAGAGGTGATGGCATCGAAAACAGGAACGACCGATGATGGTCGTGACGCATGGTTTGTCGGCGCAGATGGTCGCAGACTCGGTGTTGCTTGGGTTGGATTTGATGACAATCGAAAAGCCGGTTTGGTGGGATCCGTGGCGGCACTTCCGGTGATCACTGACGCCTTTCAGTACGTCCAGAGAAGCAACCGATCCAGCACATTACCGGATGGATTGCGCTACATTTGGATCAATCAATCGGGACAAATTGTCGATCAGTCGTGTGAAGGTGCCGAAAAGCGTCCGTTACCGATAGACTATCCAGAGGCGAGGGCGGATGATTGCGGCGCTGGCGATTCTGATTCGCAAGATGGTCGCTGGCTGAAAAACTGGTTTGGAGGATGATAATGCGGCTTGGGTTGAGTGTGGTCTGTATGGCTTTTGTGGTTGGGTGTACCCAGACTCCGGTATCAAGGCCTCCTGTGGTGGATGCTTCATGGCGTGCCAATGAGGACGATCGAGTTGTCTCTTCAACTCGTGTCATTTCGATGTCTTCGCCAAATATCCAGCGAGAGAAAGGTGAGCGCAATGAAGTGACACCGATTGAACCGATCGCCAAAATTGAGCCGATCGACCAACCGAAACAACAAACCGAAATCCCGCCTGCGGTGTTGTCACTGCTGGAACAGGCTGATCAATTGAAGACAGCGGGGGATTTAGCCGGAGCATCCTCCCGCCTTGAGCGTGCACAGCGGATTGCTCCAACAGAACCGGAAGTGTATTTCCAGTTATCCAGTTTGCGACTGGAGCAAGGAAACCATGAAGACGCGATGAATATCGCATTGCAAGGCGTCGACTTGTCAGGCACCGATCAAGCCATGAAACGTGATCTTTACACAGTGATCGCGAGGGCGCGTGACGCGCTTGGTGATTCGGCTGGGGCAACTGAGGCGCGCCGGCTAGCGCGCGCAGCCGGTTCTTAGAGAGCCTGTAGAGATTCTCGAGCAGCGGTCAAGGTGTCGTCGATGACTTGGTCGCTGTGGGTTGATGAAACAAATCCAGCTTCATACATCGATGGCGCCAAATACACCCCCCGGTCCAACATCAGGTGGAAGAAGCGTTTGAAAATTGCTTCATCGCAAGCGGTGACCTCAGCAAATGATGTGACTGGACGCTCGGCAAAAAATAACCCAAACATCCCGCCGCGACTCACACCTTGCATCGCGACTCCGGCTTCCTGCGCCACTCCCATCATTCCGTTGACGAAACGCTCAGTGGTGGCGGTGAGTGCTTCATAGAATCCCGGTGCCGATAGCTCTGATAAGGTCGCAATCCCTGCAGCCATCGCCACCGGGTTCCCTGATAAGGTGCCTGCCTGGTAGACGGGTCCGAGTGGTGCAAGCATATCCATTATATCCTGACGCCCACCAAAGGCGCCGACAGGCATTCCGCCACCGATAATTTTTCCAAGACACGTTAAATCAGGCTTGATTTGCGTTAGCGCTTGCGCACCACCCTTGGCGACACGGAAACCGGTCATGACTTCGTCAAAAATTAAGACGACACCGTATTGATCGCAGAGGGTTCTCAAGCCCTCCAGGTAGCCCGGCTTTGGCAGGATCATATTCATGTTACCGGTGATTGGCTCAATGATGAGGCATGCGATGGAGTCGCCTTGTTGTTCGAATAATGCTTGAGCAGCATCGAGATCATTAAATGGAAGATTCAGCGTGTGCTTTGCTAAATCTGCTGGAACACCTGGGGAGCTCGGCACACCAAATGTGAGTGCACCTGATCCGGCCTTGACCAATAAACTATCGGAGTGGCCGTGATAGCAGCCCTCAAATTTGACAATGGTGTCACGGCCGGTGAATCCGCGTGCCAGACGAATCGCACTCATGGTGGCTTCGGTCCCGCTTGAGCAAAAGCGGAGTTTTTCCATGGATGGAAAAAAGGTTTTTACCAGTTCCGCCATGTCCGTTTCGATCGCTGTTGGTGCACCAAATGACAAGCCATTTTCGATAGCATCTCGGACGGCTTGTAGCACTCTTGGGTTCGCGTGACCGGCAATCATTGGTCCCCAACTGCCGATGTAGTCAATGTATCGTTTTCCATCGGCATCAAAGAGAAGCGGACCTTCAGCCTTACTGAAGAATACCGGCGTTCCGCCGACTGCACGAAACGCTCGAACAGGAGAATTCACTCCACCTGCGATGGATTGACTGGCTCGAGCAAAAAGTTGTTCTGATTTGGACATCACGATTGTTCCTTAAAATAATTCTGAGAGCCGACGCGCTGCCTCACCGATCTCTTTGGCCCTGAATACGGCTCCGGAGACCGCTAGCATCGCGACGCCGGTATCTAAAATTTGTCGCCCATTATCTAGGGTGATTCCGCCAATTGCGACCGTTGGAATGGCGCACTGTGACACTAAGACCTTGAGCTGGTGAAGGGATAAGCCTGAGGCTTGGGGTTTGGTGTCTGAATCGAACAGTCGGCCAAAGGCGCAATAACTGGCGCCGTCAGCCACTGCCTGTTCCATGAACTCCTGTGAGCCATGACAGGTTCGCCCAAGCACCGCATGTGGCCCCAGCGATTGGCGAGCATCGAGCAGTGATCCATCCCCTTGTCCAAGATGCGCGCCATCGGCTGCCAGGACTTTAGCGATACTCACTTGGTCGTTAATCAAGCAGGGCGTGAAGTTATGACGACACGCCTCGAGCACCGCCTCGGCGAGCGCGAGATACAAGCCTGAATCGGTCGTTTTATGCCGAAACTGCACCAGCCGCGATCCTCCGGCGACAGCCTCATCAACCTGTCGATAAAGGAGCTCGGGATCTGTAATGGATGCGTCAGTGACGACATAAAGGCCTCGCATCAAAATGGCTTAACAATCACCAAAATGACAATGGCAATCAAGCTGACAACAGGCGCTTCGTTAAACCAGCGATACCACACATGACTGCGTGTGTTGGCATCATTTTTAAAGGTTTTGACGATTTTCATGCACCAATGGTGGTAACCGAGGAGTAACACCACGAAAGTCAATTTGGCGTGCATCCATCCCTGACTCATGTATTCGGGGACGAACATGATCAACCAAACGCCAAGAGCCACGGCAACAACCATCGATGGCGTCATGATGCCGTTTAACAGCTTCCGTTCCATGATTTTGAAGCGTTCGATACCGGCTGTATCGGTGGCTTCTGTCATCGCGTGATAGACAAACAGCCGGGGAAGATAAAATAACGCCGCGAACCAGGTGATGACCGCGATCAGGTGGAATGCTTTAATCCAAAGGTACATGTTGCCTCCTATTATGGAGACGGGAGTACACCAAGTCTGTCAGCGAAAGGCAAGGTCAGTCGCGTTCTTGGTGTCTGACCATTGATTGAACGTCGATGACAGCTTTAAATAAGTCACCTTCATTAATCACTCCTAAGAGTTCTCGATTCTGTTGATCGATGATCGGGACAGATTCACCCACAAAATCACTGACCACATGCATGGCGTGATGAAGTGAGTCATCCACATGCAGCAAGAGGGGGTCGGCGTCAGCAAATTGGAAAACCGTTTGGTCGCCAGCTTCAATGGCTTGGTGCACAGACAGTTTCGCGGCTAATCGTCCAGAATCAGACACCACATAGGCCTCGGTCTGTTGCTTTTCCCGCATCAAGGATAATGCCTCATGCCCGGTCGAGGTCTCAGACACTGCCACAAAATCGTCGCTTAAATGAGGCTCAAGTGTGTGTTGGGAAAGGGCGATCGCCTCTCGACCCTGTGCCAAATCAATTCCACGATCGAGAAGCTGTCGATCGAAGAATGAGTGACCAAAGAGACGGTGGGTGAGTAGCATGGACGCCATCACAGCCATTAACGCGGCGACGGCATAGGCATAGGACTGAGTTAGCTCGAGCACGATCAAGACGGCGGCCACTGGTGCACCGATGACGTTGGCAGCGACAGCTGCCATGGCTGCAATGCTGACCGCCACGCTTAAATCCGGAACGCCAAGAATTATTGCCAGCTGGGCGACGATCCCGCCGGCCGCAACACCGACAAACAATGCAGGGGAGAAAACGCCTCCAAACAATCCAAAACCAATACAGAGCGCTGTCATTGCAATTTTGACGACGAGCAATAACAGCAGCGCTGGCATTTGGTAGGCGCCGTCGAGCATGGCATTAATTGTACTAATCCCCAGTCCAAGAATTTCTGGAATCCAAATTCCGACAAGGCCACAGATGGTGGCAGCGGTCAGGATCAGTCGCTCAGCTGACCAACCGGTTTGCTTGGCAAATGCAGCCGATCGTCTCAGGGCTTCCATATAGATAATCGCGGCAAACGCGATGATGGGGCTTGCGATAATTAATACCGGTATCAGCGACACAAGATCGGGTGCTGATGACGAAATTTCGAAAGTTGCTGAATGTGAGAAAAACGCCTGACTGACCGCGGATGCAGTGACAGAGGCGATTGAGATCGGGGCAATCGCCCGGACCGAAAAATGACGCAAAATCGCTTCATGCGCAAAAACAATTCCTGCGATTGGAGCCCCGAACCCTGCGGAAATGGCGGCTGCCACACCACACCCTAAGTACACCTCATGTGACAGTCTCGAAGAAATGAAGCGCTTGACCACGATCCCGAGTGTGGCACCAAAGTGAACCAAAGGCCCGTATTGCCCCACGGATCCACCACCAGCAGCACTGGTAAATGCAGTGAGGGTTGATGCAATACCGTGCTTGATATCTAGGGGTTCTTTGGATTGTTGAGCATGGTAAATCGAGTCTGCTGGACCATGCCAGCGGACGACCCCAAAGACCCGTCGGATCAGGATGACGAAAGCCGCAGCGATCCACAAAAAGATGAGACTTGTCAGTTCAAATTGACTGCCGGCAAGCGTGATTTCGAAGATGGAATGGTTTTCACGGAGTGCGGTGAAGAACTCGATACCAGAGACGTAAGCATTCGAGGTCCAAGCGATGAGTGTTCCAATCAGCCCTCCAATACCAAAAACAATCAGCAATTCGATGCCGGTATCTTTGATACGACTCTGCATAGACTTCCCCTGTCGAGTGCGTTTTGATGTCAGTTTGGCGTATTATGCGCGCAATTATTGGATGGATGGAAATCGTAAGTGAAACGCATAGGTATTGTGGGTGGCACAGGATATACAGGTGTTGAACTGTTGCGGATGCTGGCTTCGCATCCTGAGGTCGAGGTGAGCTGTCTGACGTCTCGTTCTGAGGCTGGGAAAACTGTGGCTTCGTTATATCCGTGGTTATCGCATAATCAGCAGCTGAGTTTTGAAGAGCCGTCAGTCGATGCATTAGGCCACTGTGATTTAGTGTTTTATGCAACGCCCAATAAGATAGCGATGCATGAGGCTCGCGATCTACTCGAACGTGGCGTTCGAGTGATTGATTTGGCGGCGGATTTCCGATTTAGTGATCCGGCGGTGTGGGAGTCAGCGTACGGTGGACCCCATGGTGCGCCAGACCTCATTGATGAAGCCGTGTATGGATTGCCTGAAAAATATCGTCATTTGATTGCCGATGCCCGGCTAGTCGGGAACCCAGGATGCTATCCCACGGCCACCGCCCTCGCCCTGATGCCCCTGGTTGAGGCCGGTGCATTAACGCAGTCACATGTGATTGTCGATGGAAAAAGTGGAGCGTCCGGTGCAGGACGGTCGGCGCGCACAGACCTGATCGTGGCAGAAGCGTCCGACAATTTTCATGCCTATGCTGCCGGTGGTCATCGCCATGCTCCGGAAATGGCCCATCAACTCTCAAAAATGGGTCAGGAAGTGACGATCACTTTTGTTCCGCATCTCTTGCCGATGATCCGAGGCATTGAAGTCACCGCTTACGTCTCCACATCATTATCATTGGAAGAGGCGCGGGCGCTGTTCGAAAAGCGGTATCAGGACGAGCCATTGGTGTCGTTGGCGTCCGCTGGCGAGCATCCTGAGACCCGATGGGTTCGAGGATCGAACCGCTCGGTGATTGGTCTTTACCAACAGCAACCAGGACAGTTGATCATCTCGAGTGTGATCGATAATCTGGTCAAGGGCGCGGCCGGGCAGGCGATTCAGAATATGAATTTAATGCTCGGGCTTCATGAGTTTGACGCGCTTCCATTGTATGCATTGAGTCCGTGAGATGTTATGACTGAAGTATTTGTACCGACCCCGATTCATTTGACTGAGCGTGCTGTTTCGAAAGCGAAGGAGCTGATCAGTGGTGAGGGAAATCCTGATCTGCACTTGCGAGTATTCGTCACCGGTGGCGGTTGCTCAGGATTCCAGTATGGATTCAGTTTTGATGAAGAGCATCAAGACGATGACACTGAGGTAGTGAAAGATGGTGTCACTGTGGTCATCGACGGAATGTCCTATCAATACCTTGTCGGTGCAACCGTGGATTATTCTGAATCACTGACTGGTTCCCAGTTTGTGGTTGAAAATCCGAATGCGTCGAGCACCTGTGGGTGTGGAGCGAGTTTCAGCCTTTAGTGGGTTGGATGATTGACCCGAGGACACCTGGCGCCGCTGACCCAGTGATCAACGTGGTTGCCAGTGGTTGGCTATCGACGCATTGAAGCCCTAACCAGCCAAAACAGGCGGCCTCAACAAAATCAGGATCGATGGCAAAGGCGTCGGATGTCACGACTAATGGGTCGACGGTGTCATCAAGTGCGTCCATTAAGTGCGTGTTATGCACACCCCCCCCGCAGACCACGAGAATATCAACCTCTTCAGGAAGAGCTTGATGCACGAGGGTGGCTGTTAGCTGATTCAGTGTGGCTTGCACGTCTGCTGCACTGATGGGGGCTAATTGATCAAGCGTCTGTTGAAGCCATGATTGAGAGAAATACTCGCGCCCCGTGCTTTTCGGTGGCCTCTGGGCGAAATATGGGTCTTTGAGAAGTTGGTCTAGCAAATTCTGATGCACGGAACCTGATGCTGCGTGCGCTCCGTTTCGGTCAAATGCCTGATTCTGAGACCGGTGATGCCAGCCATCCGATAGGGTATTAGCCGGTCCAATATCCCACCCACTCAGGGGTTGGCCAGGGACTAATAACGAAATGTTCGCGATCCCACCCAGATTCAAGACAGCGACATTTTCCGTTTCGCGCTCGAAGTGCAGTTGGTGAAAGAGTGGAGCCAATGGCGCTCCTTGGCCACCGCGAGCCATATCACTCCGTCGAAACTGGTGTGCGACTGGAATCCCTGTTGTTTCTGCTAGGTATTCTGCAAATCCAATCTGCAACGTGGATCCAAGGTCAGGGGCATGCCAAAGCGTTTGCCCGTGGAATCCGATAACAGAGATGGATTCGTCAGTGGCTTTGATTAACTGCTGACATTGTTGCGCCACCACTTCGGTGTATTGATGTTCGAGGGTGAGAAGCTCTTGGATATTGGCATGTCCGGTTTCAATCATGCGTTTGAAGCCATCACGAACGAGTGGAGGGAAGGCTGTACTGAGCGTGGAGACCACTTCAACTCGATTGCCATGACCTGTTTCTTTCACTACGCAGGCATCCAGTCCATCCAGACTGGTACCACTCATCAGTCCGATGGCGGTGCGCGGAGTGCTAGCGGGTGGTGGTGTTTTGAAAAGCCAGTTCAGCATTACTTCGCTGAGCGCTCAATGAGGCAATTAGTGGTTGTGCGATCGGCTCGAAGCGTGCAATTTCGCCTCGAAGAAGTGATTTCGCTTTGGGGAGTTTTTCGAGAATGGTGCGCGGATTTCGATGGACTCCGCTGATGATGAACTCGTAGTGGAGATGGGGTCCAGTCGCCAATCCACTCATGCCGACATAGCCGATCACTTGGCCTTGTTTCACTTTTTGGCCTGACTTAAATTTGCCGTATCTTGATAGGTGGGCATAGCGTGTCTCGATACTGTTTCCGTGCTTAATGATGACCGTGCGGCCGTACCCGCCCTTCGTACCACGGAAGGTGATCTTGCCATCACCAGCTGCGTAGATCGGTGTTCCCGTTGACGCCGCGTAATCGGTCCCTTTGTGTGCACGCATTTTGCCGAGGATCGGATGCTTGCGCGCAAGTTTGAAGTTGGAGCTGATGCGTCGGAAGTTCAGTGGAGCGCGCAAAAATGCTTTGCGCAAACTCACACCGTTTTGATCATAGTATCCAGTGTCTCCCTCTGTGTCGGTGTAGCGAACAGCGACAAAGGATTCGCCTGCGTTGATGAATTCAGCCGCCAGAATGTTGCCATATTCGATAAATTCGCCATCCAAATAGCGTTTTTCGAAAGTGACGATGAATTGATCTCCTTCGCGAATTTCATAGACGAAATCGATCACGTGTCCGTAGATATCAGCAAGCTCCATGATCAAGTTATCAGGAAGGCCTGCACGAGCACCGGCCAGGAATAATGAGCTATCAATCGTCGCGTTGGCGTGCTCAATATAGATTTCGGCTTCGCGATGTTGTTGCTCGATCGCCCAACCGCGGTCTGAGTGTCTTGCGACAGTTTGGTCAAAAGGTGAGTGAATGACGGCGAGCTCCGCAAGGGTGTCGTCACTGTTGTAACGAAATTCCACGGTTTGTCCGACGTTGAGTTTCGAAACGCGATTGTCTGAATCTTCCGCTTGAGTCAACGCATGCAGCAGTGTTGGCGAAAGGCCTTGACGAGTAAATAGACGGGACAGTGAGTCGCCTTGGTTGACGCGTTCGCTGCGGATTTCCAGACGAGGCGCCTGCCCAGCTGGCTTTGTCATTGCTTCTGTGAATAAGGAAAGCGCAGGGATTGGCATCGCTTGATCCGTGTTGGATCCGGTTTCACCAGTCGTTGGCCAGACCGTTAAAACGGTCACAAAAATCACAGAGCTGACGACGCCGAGAACGTGAATTCCCGGAAACGGATGACATATCGCGTCTAAGCGATTGATAAGGTTGCGCATTCGTATCCCAACAACTGGTTTCGGAGAGTGTACACAAATCAAATGCAGGTTGCATATAAAAAAAGAATGGAGGTTATGTACACTATGGCGCTTTCAAACATGAGTCGAGAGTACCTATGGCAACAGTGGACGGGCGTGATCTTCAGGATGCAGTTGATCTGATTTCGCGCGGGGCGGACGAAATTCTTCCTCTGGATGAGTTAAAGGTCAAGTTAGACAGCGGGCAGCCGCTGAAGATCAAAGCAGGATTTGATCCGACGGCGCCAGATCTGCATCTGGGGCATACGGTGTTAATCAACAAGCTTCGCCAGTTTCAGGACCTCGGGCATGAGGTGATCTTTTTAATTGGTGACTTCACCGGCTTAATTGGAGATCCGACCGGGAAGAATCAAACGCGACAGCCTTTAACAGAAGACCAGTTGATGCAAAATGCTGAGACCTATGCGTCGCAGGTGTTCAAGATTCTGGATCGCGAGAAAACGCGTGTTGAGTACAACAGTCGTTGGATGAATGATCTGAAGCCGCAAGATTTCATTCGCTTGGCAGCAAAGTTAACGGTGGCCCGCATGCTTGAGCGAGATGACTTTAATAAGCGCTTTAAGTCTGAGCAGCCGATTTCGATCCATGAATTTTTGTATCCATTGATGCAGGGTTACGATTCTGTGGCCCTTGAGGCTGATGTCGAGCTTGGGGGTACGGATCAGCGCTTTAATCTCTTAATGGGTCGCGAGTTGCAACGGGATGCGGGTCAGAAGCCACAGACGATTTTGATGATGCCGATCCTTGAAGGCTTGGATGGTGAGAAAAAAATGTCCAAATCGCTTGGTAATTATGTCGGTCTCAATGATGCGCCGGGCGAGATGTATGGGAAACTCATGGGGATTTCCGATGAGTTGATGTGGCGTTATTTCGAACTACTGAGTTTTAAAAGTAACACTGAGCTCAAATCGCTCCGTGCCGATGTGGACTCAGGGTTAGTGACTCCCAATGCAGCCAAGGCTTTGCTCGCCAGAGAATTGATTACTCGGTTTCATGACGAAGATGCTGCCGATCGCGCATCAAAAAGTGCGGGGAATAAATTCAAAGCCGGCGACATCCCTGATGAAATGCCGGATATGACCCTGCCATCGGATGCGGATGGCGGTGTTCCGTTATCTGTTTTGTTACGAGAAACGGGATTGGCGAAGAGTTCGTCAGAGGCGCGAAGCTTTATTACTCAGGGCGCTGTTCGTATCAACGGCGAGCTGCAAACAGACCTCCAGTTCCGCGTCAATGCTGGAGAAACACAGGTCTTTCAGTGTGGAAAGAAGCGTTTTGTTCGCGTCACTGTGACGAATCGATGAAAATTCGTTGACAGGCGGAGATTGCTCCCTATACTTCGCGCCTCTCCTGCTGAGCGGGGGAGCGCTAGAAGAGTTTGAGAAAATATTTAGAAACTTCTTGCACGGCGAATAAAACACTGTAATATTCGCGCTCCTCGATGAGGCGGCCTTCTTCGGAAGACTGGATTCAGAGAGCAAAATTAAAGGTTGCATTCTTAGTGAAGCTCACTAACATGCGCCGACCAAGTTTGAGGCTTCGGCTTCGGAGGCAACCGCCAAATTTTGTAAAAAAGTGGTTGCAATAGACGCAGGGTTCGATAGAATTCGCGTCCACTTCAGAGAGGTCCTCTGAAGAGTTTTTTAACAAATTGATCAAGCAATGCGTGTGGGTGCTTGAGCTGGAAGTTGACACAATTTTCAGACAAGCAACCTGTATAAATTTATTTAGCAGTTTTGCGATTGTCTGAGCACAAAATATCACCTGGTTTACCAGGTACTCTTAACTGAAGAGTTTGATCATGGCTCAGATTGAACGCTGGCGGCAGGCCTAAGACATGCAAGTCGAACGGTAACGACACTAGCTTGCTAGTGGTCGACGAGTGGCGGACGGGTGAGTAACGCGTAGGAATCTACCTAGTAGTGGGGGATAGCCAAGGGAAACTTTGGGTAATACCGCATACGATCTAAGGATGAAAGGGGGCCTCTCTTTGAAGCTCTCGCTATTAGATGAGCCTGCGTAAGATTAGCTTGTTGGTGGGGTAATGGCCCACCAAGGCGACGATCTTTAGCTGGTCTGAGAGGATGATCAGTCACACTGGAACTGAGACACGGTCCAGACTCCTACGGGAGGCAGCAGTCGGGAATATTGGACAATGGGGGAAACCCTGATCCAGCCATGCCGCGTGTGTGAAGAAGGCCCTAGGGTTGTAAAGCACTTTTAGTAGTGAGGAAGGCTCGGTAGTTAATACCTACCGGGATTGACGTTAGCTACAGAAAAAGCACCGGCTAATTTCGTGCCAGCAGCCGCGGTAATACGAAAGGTGCAAGCGTTAATCGGAATTACTGGGCGTAAAGCGCGCGTAGGCGGCTTGGTAAGTTGGATGTGAAAGCCCCGGGCTCAACCTGGGAACTGCATCCAAAACTGCCTAGCTAGAGTATGGTAGAGGATGGCGGAATTTCCTGTGTAGCGGTGAAATGCGTAGATATAGGAAGGAACATCAGTGGCGAAGGCGGCCATCTGGACCAATACTGACGCTGAGGTGCGAAAGCGTGGGGAGCAAACAGGATTAGATACCCTGG
>ERZ802830.2652-NODE-2652-length-15920-cov-8.82975_pt1 | contig 15920 bp, 15 predicted proteins | sample MGYA00345654_ERZ802830 | MGnify/ENA primary metagenome ERZ802830 (study PRJEB30503, sample SAMEA104212375) | marine metagenome | biome: Westerlies Biome; feature: [SRF] surface water layer (ENVO:00010504) within the epipelagic zone...; material: water...
TCCAAAGCCTAATAAAAAATATTATCTAAACCTTAAATTCTCCCTATTAAGTTCTGAAATAGAACTGACTCCCATTAATCTCATATCTCTCTCTATTTCCAACCTCATCAACTCCAGCGCCCTTTCAACTCCTAGTTGTCCTGCAGCAGCTAGGGCAAATAAATAGAATCTGCCACCGCCAACAGCTTTAGCACCTAAAGATAGAGCTTTAAGAACATGCGTACCTCTTTGAATGCCACTATCCATAATCACATCAATATCATCCCCTACTGCATCGACAATCTCAGATAATTGATCAAATGGAGATCGGCTTCCATCTAACTGTCTTCCCCCATGATTAGATATGACTATACCAGTACAGCCAATATCAACGGCTTTTCTAGCATCCTCAACGCTCATGACGCCTTTTAGACAAAATTGGCCATCCCAATATTCAACCATTTTTGCCACATCGTCCCAATTCAAACAGGGGTCCAGCATCTCGGTAAAATACCTTCCTATAGAGATAGGTCCATCAGACATATCTACATGATCATCTAACTGCGGAAGAGAGAATTTTTTGTGTGTTAGATAATTTAAAGCCCACATTGGTTTTATTGCGAATTGAGTTATTCCGCTTAAACTTAATTTAAAAGGTATTGAAAAGCCTGTGCGCAAATCTCTTTCTCTATTACCTCCTGTAATTGTATCTACTGTAAGCATCATCACATCCACATTTGCATTTTTTGCATTTTCAAGCATGACTTGATTAAGTTCTCTGTCTTTATGAAAGTAGAATTGATAACACTGCGGCCCTGAATACTGTTTTCTAACTTCAGACAAACTGACCGTTCCTAATGAAGAAACACCGAACAAAGTTCCATATTTATCTGCGGCTGCAGCAACCGCATTCTCTCCTTCGTGGTGAAATACTCTTTGTAAAGCAGTAGGAGAGCAGTAAATTGGCATATCAAGCTTTTGGCCCAAAATTTCGACAGACATGTCGATATTTTCTGTGCCTCTTAATACATTTGGCACTAAATCACAGTCTTCAAAGCTCTTTGTATTTCTATCGTAAGTGCTTTCGTCGTCAGCAGCGCCATCAATATAATTAAATATCGGGCTTGGTAACCTTCTTCGGGCTAACTCTCTAAAGTCAACGAAACTATGGCAGTCTTTTAAACGCATATGATTTAAGACCCCTGACCCGCAATAAAATTATTGATTATCTATGTTATTTCTTACTTTCTTGAATTAAAGTAAAAGCTTTCATAGATTGGTCGCCACCTTGATAGCAGAGAGTAGCATCAGTCATATCAGATATCTGATCCCAACTTGCTTCTATATTTTCTGCTGTCATTTCATCTCCTGTTCCTAAGTAAACTCCTTTAGTCTCATGGATCATAACTCTAGTAAACACTCCAGCTCCAGCAGCGATAATCACTCCAGTAGGAGCATCTTCAGAGACCATATACGTGACTGCAGGAGTGACGTAATCAGGTTTTATTTGTTCAATTACCTCTTCAGGCATCAAACTTTCAGTCATTCGTGTACCTGCTAAAGGAGCCAAGGTATTACATTTCACATTATATTTAGCACCTTCCAATTTAAGAGTATTCATTAGACCAACTACACCCATTTTTGCGGAACCGTAATTAGTCTGACCGAAGTTACCATAAAGGCCACTTGAAGATGAAGTCATTATTATTCTTCCATAATTTTGCTCTTTCATTATTTCCCAAACGGCTTTAGTGCAATTAACACTGCCCATTAAATGGACTTCAAGAACCATTCTAAAGTCTTGATCTTCTACTTTAGAGAAACTTTTATCTCTTAGAATGCCTGCATTGTTGACTAAAATATCTATACGGCCATATTTATCCATTACCTCGTCAACCATTGACTTCACTTGATCAGGATCAGTAACACTGGCACCGTTAGCCATAGCTTCGCCTCCGGCTGCTTTTATCTCTTCTACAACCATTTCAGCTGCCGACAAAGATCCATCATCAGATCCGTCAACATTTCCACCTAAATCGTTAACAACAACTTTGGCACCTCTTTTAGCTAAATCTAATGCGTGGCATCTGCCTAATCAGCCACGCGCTCCAGTTACTATTGCAACACGATCGTTAAAAGTAATAGACATATTATCTCCTCTTTATAAAGTTAGGCGCACATATTACCGTAACCTACTTTCTTTGTGAAAAAGCTTTTTCAATTCTACTTATGGCTTCCTCTAATACAGACTGTGGACATCCAAAGTTCAACCGAACATATCTTTTATCTCCAAAGAAAGCTCCGTCATGAACTCCTACCTTTGCTTCTTCAATAAAGAAATCTGCAGGAGTCTCTATACCTGTTTTTGAACAGTCTATCCATGCTAAAAAGCCTGCTTCAGGCCCCCTTAATGTTAGACCTTCAATCTTGTTGATTCGTTCAAGAAGAATTTTTCTGTTAGATTTTAAATATTCTAACAAGTTAGAGTGCCACTCTTGTGCATCTGTATACGCCGCTTCAGATGCAACAAATGCCATGTTGTCTATATGAGCTACTATGCCTTTTGAGTTTCTTTCATAGTCCTCTCTTAACTCTTGGTTTGGTATTATTGCAGCGGCTATCGGGAATCCAGCAAGGTTAAAAGTTTTGCAAGGACCCATAATTGTTATGGAGTTTTCTTCGCTATATTTATTCAAACTTGCAAAAGGTATATGTTCCAGTCCTTCTTCTAAGATTAAATCAGCATGAATCTCGTCACTGCAGACAATAATATTTTTCTCTTTACAAATCTCAGCTATTTCATTGAGCTCTTCCTTGTTAAAGACTGTACCGCCAGGGTTTTGAGGATTGCATAGAAAAAATAACTTACAGTCGTCTGTTAAAAGAGTCTTTACTGCCTCCATATCAAACTCTAACCTGCCTTTGTAGTCATTTAAGTGAGTCTTTACAAATCCTCGCTCCATATTTTCAGGAGCTTCCGTAAAAGGAGGATAAACAGGAGATGGCACCATAGCTATTTCACCTGGAGCTAAAACTGTTTTGCAAGCGATATTTAGGCCCACTACTCCTCCAGGAATCCAAACAATCCAATCTTTATCTATTGTCCAATCAAAATTTTCTTTTACTCTTTCAATAAAAATATCGGTTAAGCTTGACGGTGTATCTGTATAACCAAATATTCCCTGGTTTACTCTTTCAGACAAAGCTCTTAGTATCTCTGGTGGACATACAAAATCCATATCAGCTATCCACATAGGGATTACTTCTGGATTAGAAAACTTCAACCACTTTGTGCTGTGGGTTTGTTTTCTAGAAATTATTTGATCAAAATCATGCTTCATGAATGAAAATTATATTACTCTAAAATTTAGTTAATACCTATTGCTCAGTAAAGATTCAATAGTTAGACTGCGCTCCCTAGCAATCTAATTTATGAGCAAAAATCCATACTTAAATGTAAACGACAATACACCTGTCTTGGTAGGAAATAGTCAATTGACTGATAAAAGAGGAATTGAAGGATTTAACTATTTAGAAATTCTTTCGGAGGTATCTAGAAAAGCAATTTTAGACTGTGAATCTCCAATTAAAATGGAAGACCATATTGACACAGTTGCAGTTATTAGATTTGTAGCAGATACACCGCATAGAGATTCTGCAACCTCCAATCTCTGGGGTTATCCAAATATGCCAAGAAGCTTATCAAATTCTCTAAATTTATCTGCTTCTAATGAAATTTATACAACCACTGGAGGAAATTCTCCTCAGATAGCATTAAATGAATTGGCCAACAGAATAAAAGATAATCAAATTGAATGTGCATTATTAGCTGGTGGAGAAGCTCTTGATACTTTTGTAGGTAGATTGAAAGATGGCTTAGAAGTTAATTGGGAAGATAACCCAGGAGGAGAGCCAGAAGTAATAGGTAAGTCAACAGATGGTACAAATGATCACGAAAAGCTTCATGGTTTATTTGACCCCTCTTCTGTATATCCTCTTTTTGCTAATGCTCTGAGAAATAAAAACGGGCAGTCAATAGAAGAGCATATGCAAGATACTGGAGAGCTTTTTGAAAGTTTTTCAAAAGTTGCCTCAAAAAATGAATACGCTTGGTTCCCAACTCACAGATCAGCAGCAGAAATAGCTGAAGTAAAACCTGAGAATAGAATGATAGGGCTTCCATACACCAAATATATGAATTCAATAATGAGAGTAAATCAATCTTGTGCCATGGTGATGATGTCTGCTAAAAAAGCTAGGGCACTGGGCATTCCAGAATCTAAGTGGATATTCATGTACTCCGGATCTTGTGTAAATGATATCTGGAATGTTTCAAATAGAATTGATTATTGTTCCTCACCAGCTATAAAAGCCTGCACTGATGGTGTGCTTAATTTAGCAAATATATCAGTTGATCAAATAGATTTTATAGATTTATATTCTTGTTTTCCTTCTGCAGTTCAAATTGCCATGAAAGAACTTTCATTAAAGAAAGATGATCCAAGAGGTCTTACAGTAACTGGTGGCCTTCCTTATTTTGGTGGACCAGGAAATGCTTATGTAATGAATTCAATAGCAACGATGATGAACAAGCTAAGAAACGATCCTGGTAAATTCGGCTTGGCAACTGCAAATGGATGGTACATAACAAAACATGGTGCTGGAATTTTCTCCTCTAAACCTTTTGAAGGGGAATGGAATCAAGTTGCTGATACCTCTTATCTGCAAAAGACAATAGATGAAGCAAAAAAACCGCAATTTACAGAGAATCCTGAAGGAAATTGTTCAATAGAAACATATACGATAGTCCATTCTAGAAGCGGACCTGAAAAGGCTATTGTAATAGGTAGATTGCCAAATGGTTCAAGGTTCTTAGCAAATACTGAAAGAGATTCAAGTGTCTTAGAATATATGTCCACAAAAGATATGTTAAATGCTTCAGGAACAGTTTCAAATGATGGAAAAAGAAACATTTTTAAACCAAATTAATAAGGAGAATTAAATGAAAGAAATAAATGTTGCAGTTACTGGAGGTGCTGGTCAGATAGCCTACTCTCTTTTACCTAGACTAGTAAGCGGGGAAACCTTTGGTTCTGATACTAAAGTAAATTTAAGATTAATTGAAATACCTCAAGTTGTAGATAAGCTTCAAGGAACTATTATGGAGCTAATTGACTGTGGTTTTGAACAAACTGGTGAGCTTACGGCCACATCTGATATAAGAGAAGGTGTTAAGGATGCTGATTGGGTTTTATTGGTTGGCAGTATCCCAAGAGGCATTGTCATTGATGGGAAAAAAATTGAAGAACGAAGTGATCTTCTTAAAATAAATGGCGGCATCTTTACAGACCAAGGAGCTGCGATTGGAGACTTATCTAAACCCGATGCAAAAATACTAGTTGTTGGTAACCCTGCGAACACCAATGCATTAATAGGGATGAATTCTGCTAACAATGCTGGTCAACAATGGTTTGCAATGACTGCTCTAGATGCTAATAGAGCTAAAGCACAATTAGCTGAAAAAGCTAAAGTAGAGATTTCTTCATTAAAAAACATGATCATCTGGGGTAATCATAGCCCTACCATGTATCCTGATCCTTATAATGCAACAATAGACGGTACTAGTGCAGCTGAAGTTATCAACGACATTAATTGGCTTGAAGATGACTATTTACCGCTGGTTCAGCAAAGAGGTAAGGCTGTTATAGATGCAAGAGGCGCTTCATCAGCCGCTTCTGCTGCAAATGCAGCTATAGATACAGTTAAATCAGTAATTAACCCTACACAAGAAGGTGACTGTTTTAGCGCTGCCGTGGTGAGTGATGGCAGTTATGGAGTTCCAGAAGGATTAATCTTTGGATTTCCACTAAGAACCAATCAATCTGGAGAAGTGGAAATAGTTCAAGGTATTGAAATTAATGACTTTGCTAAGTCAAAAATTCAAATAACTACAGAAGAATTAGAATCAGAAAGAGAAGCTGTAGCCGATCTTATCAGTTAATTTTTAGGTTTCATTTGAGGAAACAAGAGTACATCTCTAATAGATTGTGCCCCTGTTAGAAGCATTACCAGCCTATCTATGCCTATGCCTACTCCAGCACAAGGCGGTAAACCGTATTCCAAAGCCTCAACATAATCAGCATCAAATTCCATTGCCTCTTCATCACCTGCAGATTTTTGGGCAACTTGCTCCTTAAAACGCTCTGCTTGGTCGTCAGGGTCATTTAACTCAGAGAAGCCATTTGCAATTTCTTTGCCTCCGATAAATAGTTCGAACCTATCAACAAGTTTGGGATTATCATCTGAAGATCTTGATAATGGAGAAACATCTTTGGGATAACCAGTAATGAATGTAGGATTCAGTAACTCTGCTTCAACAAGCTCTTCAAAAAGTTCAAATAATATTTTGCCATCTGAAAGGTTTTCTAGATTTTCAATCTTATTCTTCTGACCAATTTCAATCAGAAAATCTCGATCATCTAAGTTGTCAGCAGAAACGCCAAGCTTCTGTGCAACTGAATCTTTCAAACTAATTCTGTCGAATGGTTTAGAGAAATCATAACTGATATCGTCTTGGTTTAATTTTGTAGATCCCACGACATGCTCTGTAACCGAGATAAATAATTGTTCTATAAAAGTCATCTGATCATTGAAATCAGCGTAAGCAGAGTAGTACTCTAACATTGTAAATTCAGGATTATGCTTAGTTGAAAGACCCTCATTTCTAAAATTTCTGTTTATTTCAAATACCCTCTCCATACCCCCCACTACAAGGCGTTTTAGATAAAGCTCAGGGGCAATCCTTAAATAAAGATCCATATCCAAAGCATTGTGATGTGTTGTAAAAGGCTTAGCAGCGGCGCCTCCTAAAATAGAATGCATCATAGGAGTTTCTACTTCTAGATATTCATGACTGATAAAGAAATCTCTTATAGAACTTATAATCTGACTTCTTTTTTTGAAAATTTCCAAACTATCTGGATTAGTAATTAAATCTAAGTATCTCTTTCTGTATCTTTGCTCAGTATCAACAAGCCCTGAGTGCTTCTCAGGGAGAGGTCTTAAGGATTTTGTGAGCATTTCTATTGAATTTGCATGGACAGTGAGCTCTCCCGTTTTGGTAAGAAATAATTTGCCTTTAATGCCTACAATATCTCCTAGATCCCATGTCTTAAATTCATCATATTGACCTTCTGGTATATCGTTAGATCTTATATAAGCTTGAATCTGTCCTTTCATATCTTGTAGGGTAATAAAACTCGCTTTACCCATTATTCTTTGAAGCATAATTCTTCCAGCTACAGAAACTTCTATTGATTTTTCTTCTAATTCTTCTTTAGATATTCCTTCGCATTGTACAAGTAGATCTTTTGATAAAGAGTCTCGTCTAAAAGAATTTGGATAAGCTATACCCTTTTCTCGCAGCCCTTTAAGCTTGGCTCTTCTTTGTTGAAGAAGTTCGTTTTCTGATAGTTTTTCTGTCATAAGGTGTACTTTAACTAAATATTTTCTTTTAAGCTCGCCTCAATGAAATTATCTAAAGCCCCATCAAGAACAGCCGAACAATTTGTTGTCTCTACTCCTGTTCTTAAATCTTTTATTCGCGAAGAGTCTAATACATATGATCTAATTTGACTGCCCCAGCCAATATCAGCTTTAGATTCTTCTAAAGATTGCTTTTCTTCATTAAGTTTATTCATTTCTATTTCATAAAGCTTAGCCCTCAATTGAGCCATAGCCTTATCCTTGTTTTGATGTTGAGATCTTTGAGACTGACATTGAGATACTACACCTGTGGGAATATGAGTAATCCTAATAGCTGAGTCAGTTTTATTGACATGCTGTCCACCTGCTCCACTTGCTCTGTAGGTATCAATTCTTAAATCAGAAGGATTTATTTCTATTTCTACAGTCTCGTCCACTTCAGGGGAAATAAAAATTGAAGCAAAAGAAGTGTGTCTCCTGCTTCCTGAATCAAAAGGTGATTTTCTAACCAAACGATGAACTCCTGTCTCAGTTCTTAACCAACCGTAAGCATATTCTCCATTAAATTTTATGGCAGCACTTTTTATTCCAGCAACTTCGCCATGAGATACTTCAATAACTTCTGTATCAAAACCTTTTGATTCTCCCCATTTTAAATACATTCGCATCAACATCTCTGCCCAATCTTGAGCTTCTGTTCCGCCGGATCCCGACTGAATATCTAAATAAGCATTATTTGGATCCATCTTATTTGAAAACATTCTTACAAATTCTAGGTCATTCAATGCAACTGCATTTTTTAAAATTTCTTCAGATATCTCTGCAATAGCTGAGTTATCTTCTTCTTCGATAGCTATTTCAGCTAACTCAACTGAATCTTGGATTGAACTTTCAAGTTCACGAAACCTAGAAAGCTCTCTTTCGAGGTGAACTTTTTCTTTATTTAACTCTTGAGCTGTTTTCGGATCTTCCCAAATCTCTGGATTACTTAATTTTTGAATAATCTCACTAAGCTTAATTTCTTTGTTCTCAACGTCAAAGATACCCCCTTAGATCTTCTATTCTTTTAGATTGATCTTTTAAATCTTCGTTTAATGAAGTAATTTCTATCATTTTTTATAAAGCGTTGGTAAGGATGAATTTTTTTATTTCATCATAATTATCCTCAAGAATACTGAATTGCTCATCTTGCTTGAATGCTATTTCAACTTTTGCTGGAATAAATGCATTGTATTCAGGAATAGCTTTCTCAATTGCATCTGTGAATTTAGCTGGGTGTGCTGTACCCATAGTTATTACAGGATCATCAATTGAGATAATATCACTTGCTCTAACTCCAGTAGCGGTATGAGGATCTAATATGTATCTGGTTTTTGAGTATGTATCATGAATTTGTTCAAGAATCTCTTGATCATTGCTTTTATAGCTCTTAAAAAAACTGGAAACAAGCTCTTGTTTATCTTCTGGTATATCTATAGATCTTTCTGGAAATGAACGCATATTTTTTTCCAGCATAGAAGAGTCATCGTCGTATAGATTATAAAGAAGTCTTTCAAAATTACTGGCTACAGAAATATCCATGCTAGGTGCTAATGTCTGAACAACATTTGTTTTAGCATAATTATTTGTTGAAAATGTTTGATGCAGTACATCATTAGTATTGGTTGCAATGAGCAATTTCTCTATCGGCAAGCCCATTTCTTTTGCTGTCCATCCAGCATAGGCATGACCAAAATTACCAGACGGGATTGAAAAGGTTATATTTCTTTTTAGTTCAGGTAACTTTAAATAGGTCCAAAAAAAATAAACAGACTGGGTCATGCATCTAGCCCAATTTATAGAATTAGCAGCAATAAATCTTACGTTATCATTATGCAACTCTTTATCTAAGAACATTTGTTTTACAATATTTTGACAGCCGTCAAAGTCACTTTCTACCGCTAAAGGGAAGACATTTTTAGACTGAGTGGTAGTCATTTGTTTTCTTTGAAATTCAGTTACTTTTTCATGAGGATACAAAATATAAACTTCCACATTTTGATGTCTTGAACAGGCAGAAATAGCTGCGGCACCCGTATCACCTGATGTAGCACCAAGAACTACAATTTTCTCTCCCTTCTCCTTGGCAAAATGGTTGAGTAAAACCCCTAAAAGTTGCATGGCTACATCTTTAAATGCCAATGTAGGTCCATGAAATAATTCCAAAACCCATCTGTTTTCTTCTAATTTATGGAGATTCACTACGTCTTTTTCATCAAAAGTCTCATAGGCCTCCCTCAGTAAGTCAGAAAAGACTGTTTCGTTTATCTCTTCCTCAACAAATGGATATAAAACTTTATGTGCTAGCTGGTAGAAAGGTAATTCAGACCAGCTTTTTATCTCTTGAAGTGAGAATTTAGGAAAATTTTCGGGCATATACAGCCCGCCATCAGGAGCCAAACCTCCAAGCAAAACTTCAGAGAAAGGCACTAGTGGGCTTTCTCCTCTTGTACTTTTATAGAGCATTGTGGATTCTAAATTGTTTTACAGAGTTAGTGATTTCTTCAACTGAACCAAGGTTTTCTAACATTTGAAGAGCATTTAAATCGGATAAAGGTCCCGTAATGATTATTACTGGTACATGGGATTGTTCTTGATTGGTCTGTTTAGATTCTTTTTGTATTAATGCCTCTATACTTATGTCACTTGCAGCAAACAAAGCTGATACTTTAGCTATAGCACCTGCTTCATTTTTGACTTCTAAGTTGTAATATCTTGAAAATTCTTGCTTGCCTTCTTTTAACAATTTATTTTTTTTACCTGCGCTTCCGGTTTCAGGCCATCCTCCATTAGCAATATCTACTAAGTCAGCTATAACAGCAGAGGCTGTAGGTTTAGGACCCGCTCCCGGGCCATAATAGACAGTTGAACCAATGCCATCACATGATATTTCTAACGCGTTCATTTGCTGTCCAACTTGTGATAAAAGTTGATCGTTTGAGACGAATGTAGGATACGCGCTTACATGAACCTCATCACCTTCTATTGATCCGTAAGCTATGTGCTTGATCGAATATCCTAGCTCTTCTGCATATAAAATATCATCCGAAGAAACTGACTCGATGCCTTCGTACGATACCGATCGAAAATCAAAAGGAGTATTAAATGCTAATGCAGAAAGTATAGAAGCCTTTTGCGCTGCATCAGTACCATCCACATCCATGGTTGGATCTGACTCAGCTAAACCTAAATCTTGGGCTTCTTTTAGAGCATCTTCAAATGAGGAGTTATCATCAGACATTTTTGAAAGAATATAATTAGTTGTGCCATTCAAGATACCTGCAAACCAGTTTACTTTATTTGCCACTAACCCCTCTCTTAAAGCTTTTATAACAGGAGTGCCACCAGCAACGGAAGCTTCAAATCCAATCTGGACACCATGATCTTTAGCTAGCTGAAATAGTTCATCTCCATGAGTAGAAATTAATGCCTTATTAGCTGTAACAACATTTTTACCCTTCCTAATAGATTCCTCTACTAAATCTTTTGCTAAATCACATCCTCCAATCAATTCAACCAAGACATCGATATCTGAATTGGCAGCAATATCCATAAGATTAGTTGTAACGTCGAGATCATAAGGTACAACTGATTTGCCCTTTCTAGCTCCAACCTGAGAAACTTCTATATTTACCCCACCATTATCTCTAACAATATCCGGTGCATTGGTTATATTATCCAATACCGCACCGCCAACATTTCCAACGCCACAAACGCCAATTTTTAAAGATTTCATTAATTTATTGCTTGAATATTGGTTGAATGAGCAAGAAACTTCTTGATATTCCTTATGGCTTGTCTAGACCTATGTTCATTTTCAATTAATGAAAACCTAACATAACCTTCGCCATAACTTCCAAAACCTACTCCAGGTGATACAGCAACCTTAGCCTCGGAAAGTAGTTGTTTACTAAACTCCAACGACCCAAGGTGTTTGTGCGAGGGAGGTATTTTTGCCCACACAAACATAGTGGCCTTTGGACTTTCTATGTTCCAACCAGCGTCATTAAGGCCTTTAATAAGTACATCTCTTCTTGATTGATACATTGTTCTTATAGATTCAACATATTCATCTCCATGATCTAGAGCTTTAATTGCTGCAACTTGAATTGGAGTGAATAAGCCATAATCAAAATAAGACTTAATCCTAGATAGAGCAGACAATAAGTCCTTATTTCCACAACAAAACCCGACTCTCCAACCAGGCATGTTATAACTCTTAGATAGTGTAAAAAATTCTACTGCCACTTCTTTAGCCCCTTTTACTTGAAGTATCGAGGGAGCTTTATAACCATCAAAACATATATCGGCATAAGCTAAATCTTGGATCACCCATATTTTATGTTCTTTTGCAAAAGCAACTATTTTTTCAAAGAAATCTAACTCCACACACTCGGTAGATGGATTTCCTGGGAAATTTAAAACTAACATTTTAGGCTTTGGAAAGGAGTTGGTCATTGCAGACTCTAGTTCTGAAAAGAAGTCTATTCCTTCTCCAATTGGAACATGCCTAATATCCGCACCCGCAATCACAAATCCATAAGGATGAATTGGATACGAAGGATTTGGAACTAGTACAGCATCACCTTTGTCTAATGTAGCAAGAGCTAAATGACCCAGACCTTCTTTTGAGCCCATAGTTACAACTGCTTCACTGTCAGGGTCTAGTTCCACCTGATAATTCCTTTCGTACCAGTCACAAATTGACTTTCTAAGCCTAGGAATACCTTTTGATTGAGAATACCTATGCGTACTTCCATCAAGAGATGCTTCCCTTAATTTTTCAACAATTTCATCTGGTGTTGATTGGTCTGGGTTACCCATTCCAAAGTCAATGATATCTTCGCCTCTTTTTCTTGCCGCAGCTTTTAGTGTTTGAATTTCATCAAATACATAAGGAGGTAATTGGTTAACTCTAGGAAAATTAGTATCCATGCTTTAATTTTAGCTTTTTGCGTCCAGAATATTAAGTAAATCTTGGGGTGGCAAGTAACCAGGTATCATCCTGCCATCTTCAGTAACAATAGAAGGAGTTCCCTGAACTCCTATAGCCTGTCCAAGTTTAAAATGCTTATCAACCGGACTATTGGAACACAATTTTTTATCAATCTCTTTACCTTGCTTTAATAGGGTTAGAGAGTATTGAGGATCTTCATTACACCAAGCAGAAGATATTTTTTCATATGATTCAGAATCCAGACCAGCTCTGGGGTATGCTAAATAATTAACTTGTATACCTAAATTGAGATATTCATCTATTTGATTATGAAATTGTCTGCAATAACCGCAATCAACATCTGTAAACACATAAACCTTATAATCCACTAAATCTGGCTTAAAGGTTATAAAGTCGTCTTTATCTATATTATTAATAAGTGTCTTTCTTTGATAGTCTCTTCTCGCTTCAGACTTATTCACTAAACCATCTTTAGTAATAAGGTATATATCTCCTGAAACTAAGTAATTTCCATCTGCAGAAGCATATAGAGGCTCTACTCCTTCAATATTCACTTCAAAGAAACCATCCATATCAGTTTCTTCAACTGAAAGTAATTTACTCTCAGCTGGAAGCATCTCGGTTAAGTTATTTTCAATTAATTGTGCAGCCTCAGAATTTATAGAGTCCTCCTTTGCTGTACAGCTCATAGAAAGCAATATTATTACCGATATAGTTATAGATTTAGTTAAATACATCATTACTAGCCTCTTGGGTGATGCTCATTATGTAATTCTTTCATCCTATGTCTAGCAACTTCTGTATATATTTGAGTTGTAGATAAGCTGGAATGCCCGAGAAGTAACTGAACTGTTCTTAAATCTGCACCATGATTAATCAAATGTGTTGCAAATGCGTGTCTAAGAGTATGTGGCGAGAGGTCTTCTTTAATTGAAGCCTTAGCGGCGTATTCTTTTATTCTGTACCAGAAAGTCTGTCTAGTCATGGAACTGCCTCTTTTACTTAAGAATAGTTCTGAAACTTTATTGTCCTTTAATAAATTAGGGCGACTATTATTTATATATCTTTCAACCCAATATAGAGCTTCTTCTCCCATGGGAACCAATCTTTCCTTCTCTCCTTTACCTATAACCCTTATCACGCCTTGTCTTAAGTTTAAATTTAAGATGTCCAACTTAATAAGCTCGGATACCCTAAGACCGCAGGCATATATTATTTCCAACATTGCCCTGTCTCTTAAGCCTATGTCTTCATCTAGATCTGGCGCTTTAATAAGCTTCTCAACCTCTTCTTCGGACAAGGTCTTTGGCAAAGAATGTCCTAGTTTTGGACTATCAATTCTTGAAGTTGGATTCTCTTTGAGATTATATTTTATAGTTATGTGGTTATAAAAAGCTCTGAGACTAGACAAAGATCTCGCTGTTGACCTACTGCTATAACCATCTTTAAGTCTTTTAGCTAGATAATCCAATAAATCGACTCTTTGAACTTCAAGCAGTGAAGAACCTTTATACCAGACAGAGAATGAACTTATATCATGCCTATATGCTGATAAAGTATTTTTACTAAGACCCTTTTCAAGCCATAGCTCATCGATAAAGTTATCGATAAGGACCTCTGAATTTTGGTTATTAATGCTCATAGAAGGAATGAGCAAGAAGGGTTAACTTAGTTTTTCTTTAATCCTAGCAGACCTACCGGTTCTTTCTCTAAGATAAAAAAGCTTAGCCTGTCTTACATCTCCACGTCTTTTAACTTTTATAGAGCTTATAATGGGACTGTGTGTTTGGAAAGTTCTTTCTACACCCACTCCGTTAGATATTTTCCTTACTATAAAGGATGAACCTAAACCTCTTTTCTTAATGGAGAGAACAACACCTTCAAATGGCTGCAACCTTTCTCTAGTGCCCTCAACTACTCTAACGTCAACTATCACCGTGTCTCCAGGTGAGAAACTAGGAATATCTTCCCTAAGTTGAGAAGATTCTACTGTTTGTATGTATTTATTTTTGTTCACTTCTATATAGTCTTATTAAGGTTGCGCATTCTATCAGATAAATAATCTATTATTCATCTTTAATTTCATTTATCAGTTCAACTTCTAGCTTAGAAAGTATTCTGTTTTGTAATATATCTGGTCTTTTTAGAAGAGTTATTCGTAATGATTCTTTTAGCTTCCATCTTCTTACTTTATCGTGATTTCCACTGAGCAATACATCAGGCACATCACCAAAACTACTTTTTTCAGGCCTTGTGTATTGTGGATATTCTAAAAGGTCATCACTAAAAGAATCAATTAATGAATTTTCATTCCCAATAAACCCTTTTTCTAACCTAGCTAGTGTTTCCATTATAACTAAAGCCGGAAGTTCTCCTCCATTCATAATGAAATCTCCTATAGAGATAACTTCGTCAACACTAGTTTGTTCAATTCTGTGGTCTATCCCCTCATATCTGCCACAAATAATAGTTAAATTGGATTTATTTTTTAAATCTTCGGCTTTTTTTTGATCAAATATTTCTCCATGTGGAGCTACGAATATCACATGAGTTTTATCAGTTTTTTTTATCTCGTTAATGGTATGAATTATAGGTTCAGCCTTAAAAAGCATGCCTTGACCACCTCCAAATGGTTTGTCGTCAATTCTTCCATTTTTATCATCGCTATAATTTCTAGGGTTCCAAGTCTTTACTTCTAGAACTCTTTTATCTATTGCTTTTGAAAGAAGACCATGATTTACGAAATCGTTAATTAAATCAGGAAAAATAGTTACTATATTGAATTTCATAACTAAAAATCTTCTGGCCAATCCACTAAGACATATCCTTTATCTAAACTAATTTCTTTCACAACCTCAGATTTGATATAGGGTATTAGTCTTTCTTTGTCGTCTAAACTATTGTCTGTATTCTTTACAACAAGAACTTCGTTAGATTTCGTTCCTATAGTCCCTTCAACTATTCCTAAAAGCTTATTTTCTGTGTTTAGAACATTCAAACCTTCAAGTTGATATAAGTAATGCTCTCCCTCTTCTAAAGAAGGTAAGTCAGTTTCTAAAACATATACCTCATTATCCCTAAGGCTTTCTGCTTCATCTCTATTTTTACATTGATCAAACTGTATGATTAAACGATTTGCCTTTTCAAAAAATTTTTTTAGCTTGAAAGTATAGTTTTCACCTACATAGAACCCTTTATATTCCTTAAGGATAGATAAATCTTTACCGTAATAATGGAAATATATGTAACCTCTAACTCCATGAGGCTTACCTAGCTTACCAATTAAAATTTTTCGGCCTTTGGACCGCATACAGACTTAAAGAGAATTAAGAATCCTTTTCTTTATCCTCAGTTTCCTCAATTATAGGTTCTGCTTCCTCTGCTGCTGCCTCTTCTGCTGGAGCTTCTTCTGCTGGAGCTTCCTCTGCTGCTGCCTCTTCTGCTGGAGCTTCCTCTGCTG
>ERZ802830.2654-NODE-2654-length-15916-cov-6.8217_pt1 | contig 15916 bp, 12 predicted proteins | sample MGYA00345654_ERZ802830 | MGnify/ENA primary metagenome ERZ802830 (study PRJEB30503, sample SAMEA104212375) | marine metagenome | biome: Westerlies Biome; feature: [SRF] surface water layer (ENVO:00010504) within the epipelagic zone...; material: water...
AAGCCAACAGGTCGTGCCCATGCCTGACGGGCTAATACCCTCGCCCTCGGGCGTCACCCTGTTCTCGGGGGGTAGTGGCCTGATTTCAACTGCCAAAGACTACTGGCGCTTTTGCGAGATGCTCCGCCGCGGAGGCCACCTAGACGGTATTCGTATCCTTGGACCGAAAACTGTGCAGGCGATGACCATGGCACGCCTTACCCCTGAGGTGAGAGACAATGGCGCGACAGAATACCCTGCCTCTCACCTGTATCCGGGGCAGTCCTATGGTCTCGGATTCGGTGTGATCACCGACCCTGCCCAGTCCCAAGTGATCTCGTCCCAAGGCGAGTACTCTTGGGGTGGCATCGCCAATACTAAATTCTGGATCGATCCCGAGGAGGATCTGGTCGTCATATTGATGGCACAGGTCATCGGCGCTCCGTACAGTGATCGCTTGCGCTTTGATCTCAAGGTGGCCACCTATCAAGCGCTCTCAACCCTCGGAGCGTCAAGCCCTTGACGGCTGCAACACCCGCCTGCGTCTGAAAGCCAACGTATAGACCGTCGCATATATCCCGACCACCGTCAGGCCGACCCACTCGATCTTGAAGGGTGTGAACTGGAAGGCCAGTACCAATCCAAGCAGGATCACCCAATTCACCGCGATATAACGAGCGGTGCCCAATGCCTCTACTGTAAAACCAATATTGTGGGTGTAGAGCCGAGTGAGGGAGTCGAGAGAATTCACCACAAATAGAATGCCGACGCCCATCATCGCCCAGCTCATCGGGCCCGCTATTGAGACCTCGTTAGCGAAATACCAATACAACACCGAAAACCACAAAGCGATCGGAATCGACGGCACGACCAACAACAACAGCAATAGCTGCCACGCAGGAAAACCAGTCACAAAGCGCGACACGAACTGCCCAATCATAATGCTCCAGGCGAACCACCAAAACAGATAGAAGGCGTGATAGTCATTGATCGGGAAAACGAACTGAGGGAGTTGCCCAAAGTACTCGCCCAACTGGCCCATCGTTCCTACAAGCCCTGATATGCCCATGTTGGACGCGAAAAAAGAGCCTGCAATCAGCGCAAAAAACAGACCGCTGGACGTCAAGCTCAGGGCCTTCACAAAACGGATCTGGGTACTGGAAATCACGGCCACCAACACGGTCACCGCCACCAGTGTATAGCGCACTGCGTCAGGGATCCCTTCGATGTACCCGGGCAGATAGTGTAAGAAGAGGTAGCCTGTAAAGGCGCAAGTACCGATGATGGTGAGATTGTTGACCAGCTTGACTGCAGGGATTTCGAACAGCTGCAATTTCGGCTCGACGACGCAAAAGTAAAACGTGGTGAGAAAATAAAATCCCCAGACCAAAAACCCCCAGAAACCAAACTCAAGGGCCAAAGGATTCGCGAAGGCGTAGTCGGGCTCGCTGGCAAAAATCTCGAAGTCCACCATGGGAAACATGAGGAGGCCGACATCGAGCCCCGAGGTAAAGAGAATCGCCATAAAGGTCAACACCGGAACTGGGGTGACGCCTTCAAGACGCATTGAGCGATAACGCACCGCAAGATAAAGCGATGTGAGTGTCGTGACTCCAATCGCAACGGATAAAATCCAGTTCACTGCCCCCTCCCCATCAACTAGAAGGCACCGGGCCAATCGGTACTGATCTCACGGGCGCGCGCAAACGCTGGCGCGTTGCCCATTCAGTGTCTTGCCACACATCGACTTCCTGCCGCATCGGTGTCTTCCCCATAATAAGGTCCGCAGCACGTTCAGCCACCATGATGGAGGGTGCGTTTAGGTTGCCGTTGGGAATGGTCGGAAAAATCGACGAGTCGACGACCCTTAGCCCCGCCAAACCGCGCACCCGACACGTCGGATCCACCACCGCCATCGGATCGTCGATGGCGCCCATCCGACAAGAACACGAAGGGTGATAAGCCGTCTCGACATTGTCTTTGACCCAGGCATCGATCGCTGCATCATCCGACAAATCGACGGCAGGTTGAATCTCTTCAGCGCGATACGCATCCAACGCAGGTTGCTGCAAAATTTCTCTCGTTAGTCGCAAGCAGGCCCGCCAGTCCGCGCGATCTTGATCGGTGGCCAGATAGTTGAACAGAATCATTGGCTCATCATCTGGCTTAGGACCCGATATCCGAACATGACCCCGGCTCTCGGGTTTATTAGGTCCGACGTGCACCTGGAAACCATGACCCGTGAAAGCAGCCCGTCCATCATAGCGAATCGCGGCGGGTAAAAAGTGGTACTGAATATCCGGCCATGCCAAACCCGCGCGGGAGCGAATAAACCCGCAAGATTCAAAATGGTTGGTCGCACCCAGGCCCGTTTTCGTCAGGACCCACTGCACACCAATACGGAGCTTTGCCCACCAGGCGAGATGCCCGTTAACGGTAATCGGTGCTTTGCACCGATATTGAAAATAGACCTCTAAGTGGTCCTGTAGATTCTCCCCTACCCCGGGCAATTCGTGCTGCACTGCGACGCCTGCAGCAGACAGCACCGTAGCGGAACCGATACCGGAGCGCTGTAATATCGTTGGAGACCCAATTGACCCGGCACTGAGAATGACCTCACGCCGCGCTTGGACCGATCGGAGGGCGCCGTTGCAACGGTAAGTTAATCCGGTCACCGTTTTATCGTCTAAGGTCAGCGTGTCGACTTCTGCCTGGGTCACTAGGGTCAGATTAGATCGTTTCCTCGCCGGCGTGAGATACGCAAGATCGGTTGAGCAGCGCTCACCTCCGCGCACGGTCATGTGCATCGGACCAAACCCTTCTTGGCGAAAACCGTTGTAGTCCGATGTGGTGCCGTATCCGGCTTCATCCCCCGCGGCGACAAATGCGGAATACAAAGGATTGCGCATGTTATTACCGTTGCACGTGTCGACAGGACCCGAACCACCGCGGTAGCGGTCACTCCCTCCCATCCAACGTTCCGCTCGTTGAAAATAAGGCAGGCAATCGGCATAGCTCCACCCCGCGGCACCTGCTGCCTCCCACTGATCGAAGTCGCTAGCATGGCCACGCACATACACCATGCCATTAATCGCCGATGATCCCCCCAGCACTTTACCTCGGGCACAGTCCATACGACGGCCATCGAGATGCGGCTCGGGTTGACCCCAGTAGCCCCAGTTGAAGCGCGGCGTATTCATCGGAATCGATAGCGCCGTGGGCATACGGATAAACAAACTGCGGTCATCAGCCCCCGCTTCTAACAACAGGACCGAGCAATCAGGATCCTCGCTCAGTCGATGCGCCAATACACATCCAGCAGAACCCGCTCCGACGATAATGTAATCAAATTCTGTCACGTGGGTTCAGACGCTCCCTGTTGTCGGGTCATTCGATACAGTAACCATGAAGCGAACATCCCGATGCCCGCAACGGCGGCAACATAAGCGAAAAAACCTTGGTAGGCGGTTCTGGTGTCGTAATGGGTATGTAGCCAAGCCGCCACCTGCGGCACATAAGCATCGGGGCTATAACCGATGATCGACACAACACCAATGGCGGTACCCAACACCCGCGTGGGCACGGGGCAATTGTATAAGAGCGCCCAAAAGACACCCCGCAGACCATACGCCAGTAGCGCGAAGGGGAAAATAAAGACCCACAGGGTCCACGCCCAGCCCGGCGTCGCGGGCATGAGTGCAAGGTAAAAACAGGCCAACATCGACAAAAGAAACAACCAAACCATCAGTAACGGATTCCCCACGCGATCACCCACCATCCCTGCCAAGATGCCCCCAGGAAAACGCATCCATAATTTGGCCGCGCCTAATGCGGTCGCGGCGGCCAGCGTCATCTCAAACCCCCCGGTCTCCGCAAAACTGGGAAATTCGATCGTGGCCCAAAAGACATGATAGAGCGCCGATAAAATAATACACAGCAGCCAGATACTGGGCTGACGCACGATAATCAGCAAATCTGCCCAGCGAATTTTGTCAGTTTTTATGTCAGCGCTCGCACTAGGCGTGGACTTCCAGAACATCAGAATCACGCCCAGCACCGCTGAGCTGACCGTATAAAGAATAATGACGTTGATCATTCCTAGCTGACGCGTCGCAAACAACCCGAAGATAAACGTGCCGACCGTTAACAAAATCGCCTCGAACAAACCGCGCGTTCCCTCCAGCGCGCCGAACATCCGCCCCTGTTCCTCACCGCTGCCGAGCAAGCTCACTTGTTTAAACATTGCTGCCCACAGTATGCCGACACCAATCACCCCCCAAGCGGCATAGATCACCAGCAATGCCTCATAGCTGGGGATAGTGGCATACCAAGCGTAGCTGGCCGCACTCGCAAAAAGCGCAATGATGACGAGCTTCCTCGCCTCGACGCGATCTGCCAGCCAGCCTCCGGGCACATAACATACGAGACACGACAGTGCGTAGGTGCTGCTCAAGTTACCCAACTGCGCTTCTGTTAATGAGAAGGCCTCTAACAAGGAGGTTTTAAATAACTGACGCAGGTAAGGCGCGCTGTAGATAACCGACGCTGCTAGCGCAAGAATCATGACCTGAGCGTAAGCCGCTATCCGATCTCGATTCATCGCTTGTCTCCATTTCGTTAATCAAAGGCACCCCACCCAGGTGGATGGCTGACGTGCTCGAGCATAGTAAGCCTCAAGTGCTGCTGGATAGAAGGCCAGATGGCGACAATTTCGAAACACCTTGGTCAAGTGAGCCATGATCCGCTGACGATCTGTGATTTATATAAAGGACTCAGTCGTTTTAAATTCGCTCCAGACTGACGGAGAAATCATCAGGCCTATCTGTCATCACCATCTCTACGCCCATCTGCACCAACTTTTTTGCGAGCGGCACTGTATTAATGGTGTAACACCGCAGCTGTCGGTGGCGTTCTATGACTGATTGCGCCGCGCACTCGTCGAGCTGCTCTCCGTCAAGATGCACCCCCGCAATATCGTATTGCTCACAAAATCCGAGCCAATCTGAGGGTAGAACCTCAGCAATGAGTGCTAAAGGTTGCTGCGGCAGCAACGCTCTCATCGCCTGCAAAAAAGTGCGATCAAAACTCGATACGATGCAACGATGTGTTGAGTAAGCGCTTATCCTCTCAGCGAGCGCCGCCGCAGTCGCCGTTGCGGCAACCCCGTCCGATGGACACTTTGCTTCCCAAATAATACCCGGGCGATCCTGCTCATCCAGTTGCCATTGAATCAATTGCTTACAGGTCATCGGCCGTTCACTGCAGAAGCGTTGATGCTTCCAGCTTCCTATATCGAGGCAGGCCACATCGGACCAACTGAGGCTCGAAATCGGGGCCGAACCCGCCGCCGTGCGGCCCAATGTCTCGTCGTGAAAAACAACTAATTCGCCATCGCTCAGTAACTGCACATCCGTTTCGATCCAGCCGGCACCTGAATGCGCCGCCGCGTCAAAGGCGATGGCCGTATTTTCAGGGTAATGAGCACTGGCACCTCGATGTGCACAGATCTGCTCTGCGCGCCAGGTCATCAAGGAAGAATCAGCCACAACGTAACAGGCAAGCCATCATGAAAGAGGTGCCGAACTGAGGTTATTCAGGAAGGCACCCGCGGCACTGTCCTGAGCTCTGAGGCTCTTGAGCATGGCGACCAAATTAGCATCCCGTTCATCTTCGAGTTCGCTGACCGTCCGCCCAGCCGCCTGCTCATCGGACTGAGTAACAATGCGATTAATCAGCTCGTCATCGAGATCAGGGACATCCGTGAGCTTGGTCCAGGGCCACTGCAGGCAGGGGCCAAACTGTTCGAGAAAATGGCGCATACCGGCTTTACCCCCAGCCGTCCGATAGGTCTCGAATAGGCCCTTCTGTGCCCAACGCAGTCCAAATCCGTGGGTCATGATGTCGTCGATCTGCTCAGTGGTAGCTACACCATCTTTAACCAACCAAAGTGCCTCTCGCCAGACGGCCTCCAATAAACGATCGCCCACATGAGCAGGGATTTCGGCCTGCAACGTGATCGGCTTCATACCAATGTGTCGCAAAATCGATTCCGCTCGGTTTACGATCTCCTGAGGCACCGATGCCGATGGCACACACTCCACGATCGGCAATAAATAAACGGGGTTGTAAGGATGCGCCACTATGATCTGTTCGGGGCGGGTGGCGTCAGCCTGCAGCTCAGAGGGCATAAAGCCCGAAGTGGAAGAAGCGATGATGGCGTCAGTCATGCAGGCCGCCTGAATATCACGCAACACCGCTTGCTTCACTTCAATGCGCTCTGGCGTGGACTCCTGTATCCATTGCGCATCGGCGACGGCGTCCTCGAGCCGCTGACACAGCGTCAATGCGCCCTCAGCTGGCAAATGATCATACACTTCGGGCACCCACCGGCGTGCCTTCTCTAATACCGCATTGAGCACGGACTCGGCGTCAGGCGCAGGGTCATAAAAATTAACCTGCCAGCCGTGCAACAAAAATCGGGCGGCCCATGCTGATCCAATCACGCCACCGCCGATGACAGCCACGACTGGCATCAGGGAAGGTCCCGCTTAGTGAGATTGAGCTCAGCGCGGACCTCCTCCGGCGTCATGATCTCAACCCCCATCGCGTCGATAATCGATGCGGCTCGCGCGACCAGTTCCGCATTGGTGGCCAAATGCCCTTTACCAAGCCAGAGATTGTCTTCCAACCCCACTCGCACATTAGCGCCTGCCAACACGGCCGCTGCAACATAGGGCATTTGATGACGCCCAATTGAAAATGCGGAAGAGACCCAGTCGCTGGGGACATTATTGATCATCGCCATAAAGGTATTTAGGTCATTGGGCGCCCCCCACGGAATTCCCATGCACAGTTGCACCATCACGGGTGCAGGAATCAAACCCTCGCTCACCAGTTGCTCAGCCAACCAAAGGTGCCCTGTATCAAACGCTTCAATTTCAATACGAATTCCTAGATCAGCCATTCGCTTTGACATATCGCGCAACATGCCCGGCGTATTTGTCATGACGTAGTCCGCTTCAGCAAAGTTCATCGTGCCGCAATCCAGCGTCGCAATTTCCGGTAAGCAGGCTTCAAGGTGCGCCACTCGCTCCGCCGCCGAAATCATGTCGGTGCCCTGCTCACTCAACGGGAGCGGCGCATCGGTGGGGCCAAAAACAATATCCCCTCCCATTCCAGCCGTCAGATTAATCACCACATCCGTTGCCGATTCGCGAATGCGCTCGACCACTTCTCGATAGAGGTGAACGGCCCTATCGGGCGCACCTGTCTCAGGATCTCGAACATGGCAATGAACCACCGCAGCACCCGCTTTAGCTGCCTCAATGGCCGAGTGAGCAATCTGCTCGGGGCTACGAGGCACTTTATCGCTGCGCTCTTGAGTGCCACCAGATCCTGTGACCGCAGCCGTAATAAAGACTTTTTTTCTTATTGCCAATGGCATACGTTTTTCCCTCTCACAGTATTCAATGGCGTGATGGCCATATTTTTCGATATCGGGGACGCGCACTTAAGGCCCAATCCAATGGCGACAGTATCAGCCCATCGTGCGCACCACAGTTTCAACCTCAAATTGCTGCTTGCCCACGATTGACGGCACGAGCAGTTGACTGAATCTCGTCGCGATCAATATAAATACCCTGCAAGTGACGTTTCCCCGATCCGGAAAATGCCTTGCGGCCATGCAGTATTCGGCGGTTATCAAAGCACATGATATCGCCAGGACCCAATCGGAAAGTCAGTTCAAAGCGTGCGTCGTCCGCCAATTGGTGGAAGCGTCGCAGCGCCGCATAGGCACCGGCCACCTCGTTATCGGGCATGTCTGGAAATGCTCGAACCGGATAAAAGGCTCGTATCGTTGGAATATCTTCTCGGTCCAGCGTATCGATAATCGGCGCGGAAAATCGATGATCGATACCCGGACCACGATTAAAAAATATCCAGCGACGGGTGCTGAGAATCTCATAGTCCTCAGGCTGACTGGCTTTCAGCGCTTGCACGAGTGCCGCGCCATCGGTCAGCGTCGACTCGCCGCCGTCCGCCTCATTGACGAGACAATGTAAAAACTGAAACCCGGGAGGCACCTCTCGAGTCGGCAAGTCAGTGTGCGGGCCGAGGCGAAACCCGGTATTCGCGGTGGTATTCGTCTTGGCATCTCCGGCCAAATCAACATCCGCTTTGACATCCCACAAAGCCCCAAAATTACTGTCACGAACTGGGCCGATACGGCCCGCCAGTTGATTTAGAAAACCGGCCTCGGTCGGCGCCTGCTCCACTACACAAACCCCGTAGCAAAGCAGGTCATTGAGCATGTCCGCGAGCGCGTTATCGTCGTTCAGTATCGGCGCGGCAGCGCGACGAGGTGGACTAGGTAACGAGTCGGCGGTCCAAACTTGGGGCTTGGGGAGCCAACTATGGGGGTAGTGCTGACCCTCGGCGATGTGTTTAAGCCAACCGGAGTGGTAGCGCGTCTCCTGTTCATCTGGCTGCCAGACAATACGTAAGTCTCCCGCAGGGGTCACTGACACAGAGGTCATTTGCATGGCGTCAGACAGCTCCGCAGGATCCATCAGCCCCTCTCGGGTCGCCGGATCAATACCGCCATAACCAAACGTATTTTCCCGAAGCCAGAAGCGATGACAACTCAAGCGCTTGCCGTCGTGCCAATGCAACACAACGGTGTCGCCAGACCAATCCGCAAATGCAATAGGCTCAGGGCCGTAACGATAGAAATCAGGGACAGGTGGCTCCATCACAACATCCTGTTTGCGCATTGCGTCTGCCCTCCACGTCTCAACAACCGTTTTTTATCAGGCGTCAATTAATCACTGGCGTAACCAGCTCAATTCGTCCATTTTGCGCAGAATGTACTAGAAGACGGTGTGATGCGACAGCGAATTCGCATGCAAAAAATCAGTAGTTTTAGACCGTATCACGAGGATAGAAAGGGGCAGAAATAGACAATGCTATATTGCACCAACGCAAGGCAAGCTGAGTGGCGTTGATGCCTGCGACGCCACACTGCTTGTATCATCAGCCAGAGTCTTTGATGGCAGTGCCTACCTACCGATGGAAAGAGGGTTCTTATGAATGGCCACCACAGATTCGCGGCATTATTCCTTTGGGTCTCTCTACTCTGGGTTCCTAATGCCGCAGCCGAACCTGATGCTGCTGCTCGCTATGCTGACAAAGCTATTGTCCTGTTAGAGGACAGCATCAGCCGTGAAACGGTGCACGGCGAGGGCAATGTGCCAGCTTACGCTGAGTCACTAAGGGCGATTTTCTTAGCCGGCGGCTTTCCACCTGAGTCAATCAGCATCATTCCGTATGGTGAAACCGCCTCGCTCGTCGTGCGCTATGTGGGGGATGGTAGCAGTGGCCGCCAACCGATTCTGTTGTCTTCACATATGGACGTCGTGCCCGCTAAAACCGATGACTGGCTGCGTCACCCCTTTGAATTACAGGAGGACGATACCTTTTTTTATGGCCGGGGTGTGCTCGACAACAAGTTTGATGTCTCTATTCTGACAACCCTCTTCGTTTGGCTTAAGGAATCAGGGTTTATTCCCCATAGAGACTTAATCATTGCGTTTACCGGGGATGAAGAGTCTTTTCAGGAGACGGTACAGCAGCTGACCCGCGAGCATCGTGACCTCATCGATGCCGAGTATGCGCTGATCGTAGACGGCGGCGGCGGTGTTCTGAACGACGCTGGTGAAGCTATTCAGTTCCAAGTTGGTTTTGCAGAAAAGACTTATGCGACATTTTCGATGACGGCTAAAAATCCGGGCGGACACAGCTCTATGCCGCGTGCAGACAACGCCATCTACGATTTAGCTCGAGCTATTCAGCAACTGCAAGCCCATCAATTTCCCTTTGAAGCTAACGAAATCACGCTCACTTATTTTGAGCGCACAGCACCCTTGCTCAAAAATGAGGTTGGAGATGCTATGGCACGCCTCGTGATGGATCCCAATGATGCAGGCGCCATCGCTATTCTCAGAGCACAACCGGAGTACGTCGGCACACTTGGCACGACCTGTATTCCCACCATGCTCTCTGGAGGGCACGCTGAAAATGCGCTGCCGCGAGCCGTCACTGCAACCGTCAACTGCCGCATTTTCCCGGGTCATACGCCCAATGATATTCTGCGTGACCTGCAGCTGATCGCAGATAACCCTCGTCTTGAGTGGCGTGTGATCGGCGTTCCAGTCACCAGCCCCGCATCGAGCTTTAACACTGAGATCATGGATGCCATCGCAACCGCATTAGACCCCCTACACCCGGGACTACCGATTGTGCCCAAAATGGGATCAGGTACGACCGATGGCGCTTATTTTCGTGCGGCTGGGATTCCCAGCTATAGCCTGACCGGTATCTTTATCAACCCTAAAGACAGCTTTGCGCATGGTCTCAATGAGCGGGTGCCGAAAGCGGCCGTGAAAGAATCTCTGCGCTTTTGGAAAGCGATGATCGATGAACTGGCGGGAGATCCTAAAAAGTAATGCGCTGTCTCACCACTTTTGGATTGGGAGCTACTCCGCCCAGCCCCAATACATAGAAGCACTCACTGAGACAGTAAAGCACTCACTGAGCATCAAAACGGCAACCCCAGTAGCCGCCGCAGCTGATCTCAACCTAAACAGAGTCTTACACTGCTCCCATCAACCGCGGTGCTCAGAGGGGGTTACGTCGGATTATCTGTGTCATTGGGAACAAGCAGACTATACCGACTGAAAAATTGCCAAACGATCTCCATACCCAAGCGCTTTTGCGGTGACGATATTTGGGGACACAGAATCTGCTTTGGCAAATCCTGCTGCTGGGCCGGCGCCACACAGTCAGCAGGGATGGCTGGAATACGCTGAGCATGCCACTCATGACCCGCGGCGGGGTCGCCACAACTGACGACTTCGGCATGCTTCTTTTCGCACTGCGTATGGGCCTCACAGCGAAGATTGTGCGCTTCGGTTAGCGGCGTCTGCCAAGGCACTGCTGGCGTCGCGCACCCCATCGCCGCTGCCCATATGCGCGTATTTTCGGCCGCAGAGGTATAAATCCAACCGTAGGGTGAGGGCTCACCATCGGAGGGGACTCCCGTGTCTAGGTCACCGTAATAATGAATCATTGGAAGTGCCTGATGCGGCCCGCAGGCATGCCCGGGTGGCATCTGGTAGATCATGATCGCCACGGCTGCAAACCGATCCGAATAATCGCATCCGAGCCGCTGTGCCATGCTTCCACCATTGCTGTTGCCCAGCAAATAAAAGCGATTCAAGTCTGTCATCAGCGTCTGCTGAAGATTGTCCACAATGCTCAGCAAAAAACCGACATCATCTTCACATGAGGTCCAATCACAGGCCTTACATTCCCCACAATTGTCATAGCAGGGGTACTCAAGCCGATCCGCCAGGCAGTGAGGTGTGGCCTCTAAGGAGTGATTGCTGGCCAAATCGTTCCAAGAGCTGACGAGGGCTTCTTCGTTTTGCCAAGCGGGTTTAGTGTAAAACCCCGCTCCCTGCGGGTAGGCAATGATGTAATCATTCGCATCAGCGTGCTGATTCAGCGCATAGGCTGATGCGAATCCCGTCGCAGTCGAACCATAGCCATGCAGCGCTAAGACAACGGGCAAAGGGCGACTGCCATAAGCATCCGGCAGGTAAACAAAAAAGTGCCTCGCCTCGCCGTCAACTTGCACCGCTCTCCGTTGGAGTGCCTTCTCCGGTGGGGCACCGAGAAAATCAGCGACACGTTCTATCACTTGCTCTTGGTAGCATTCAGGGTTTGGCCCAAAGTGACCACAGTCTCCGGGGATCTCCACGACGTCAAACCCAACCTCCTGAGCCAGCCGTTTATTGGGCTCAGGATTGACGGTCATATCACGCTCAAACACGATGGCGAGCACCTTGGAGCTAGGCAGTGCTTTCAATTGGTCCGCATAATCCGGGCGGTCACGACGAATATCATGCTCAGCGGTTGAGCTACTTTGACTCGCACGATCCAAGAGCGCCGCCTCGTTATCAAAACGCGCCATCCCGCCCAGCCAAGCCTCAAAGTGCTCCAACGATTGCTCGCGATTAAGATATTCGGGCGTCCAAAAAACCATGCCGTCAATCGTTGCCAAGAGTGTCGCCTTTCGGCGGATGGCTTCAGGCGAATCATTCGGCAGCGCCAATACTTCCTGCCAAGCGCGCGCTCTCAATCGATCATAAAAGGTATACCAGGGGGTGCCTTCAATGGGCACAAAATACGTCGCAAACTGCGGGTACATCATGAGCCACTCATAGGTTTGATAAGCGCCCATCGATGCCCCAACAACGGCATGAAGGCGCTCGATACCCAGCGACTCGGTCAATAATCGATATTGCAAACTCACCTGATCACGAATAGTGAAATAAGGGAAAGGCGCTTGTGCGCTGTTCGACGGCGATGACGACACGCCATTGCCGAGGGCGTTGACCGCAATCACAAAATAATCGTCAGTATCGACGATACCGCCCGAACCCAGATAGTTTGACGATGCCAGACCTTCCGCATTGCCGTTGTACCAAGTCGGCATCAAAACGATGTTACTTAAATCGTCGGCCAGCCGGCCATAGGTGCGAAAGGTGAGCTGACAATCATGAATGATGCCGCCATTTTCCAAATGACAGGCATCTAGATCAGCGGTGTGAAATACGCCTTCGTGGTGACTGGATAACCACTCTTTCACAGTATCTGCGCTGCCCACTCCACTGATGGTTAAACACGCTAGCGTAATCAGTACTGTCAGGGCCGACTTGATCATAGTGTTACGACAACGCATCCCCGCACGCTCCCCTCTTCGATTATTTCATGAGCTCGCGCCATTTCTGCGAAGGGGAGTCTCTGTGCAATACGGTGTCGTAGCCCTCCCTCAACCAGTAGCGCCTGTGTGTCAGCGACGGCCTGCGCCTTTGCCGTTTCGGGCATGGCATAGACAATCACCATCCGCACCGTGAGATCCATAAACATCATGGTACGAAACGGTAGGCTAGGCTCTGGCACCACCGTGCTGGAATAGGTGGCGATCGTTGCACCGGTGCGGAGACAGTCCAATAGTTCTGGTAAATTAGCGCCGAACTCGACGTCGATCACACGATCTATTTGAGAACCACCCAACTGCTCAACTACCTGCCGTCCCCAGCCAGACTCGCGATGGTTAACGACTTGCTCTGCCCCAGCCTCACGGCAAGCCAGCGCGTCAGCCTCATTACTGGCTGTCGCGACAACGCGCGCCCCGGCACGCTGCGCCCACTGAATGGCGTAGTACCCAACACGACCAGCACCGCCCGTCACGAGTACCCACTGATCAGAGACATCGCCGTCGGCGAAAACACAACGGTGGGCTGTCAAAATAGGAATACCCACACACGCACCCACATCGAAGGCAGTATTATCAGGTAACCTAGGTGCGCGTGAGGTATCGATCGCCACGTATTCTGCTGCCGTGCCATGCAAGCGCGCGTACTGCGCTTGATAGACAAAAACTCGCTCTCCTATCCGTGAAGTGGGCACCCCACTCCCGACGCCCTCGATCACGCCGGCGCCGTCACTGTGGGGAATAACCGCTCCATCATCGAGCAGGTTGGGGAAACCGCCAGCACGCTTTTTGACATCAGACGGGTTGACCCCGGTCATATGCAGCTTCACTAAGACCTCGCCTGGCCCTGGAGCAGGCGTAGGCCAATCACTCACTTTAAGTACCTGATTTGCCGGACCGAAGTCCGCGAACGAGATCGCTTTCATTGCATCACACTCCTTCCGAATTGGCTGACTGTCTCAACCGAGAGATCATGGACAGTGACAGCATTGATGAATTGGGGTGAGTGGCAGTGCGCCATCACAAAACCCACTGCTATCCTCCACCTAACGCCGCAAGACACGCCTTTACAACTAGGCATCTAACCAATTGGCCAAGCTCTCAGTGTGCCCATCGATACCGAGCGTTTGACCTGAGATCATTTGGCCACCGGGCCCCACCAAGAAGCAAACCATGGCCGCAATATCCTCAGCACTCGCAAACGCACGCAAGGAGCTTTGGCGCAAATAGAGGTTTCGTATCGCCTCCGGATCAACGCCACGCTCTGTTGCATCGCGCGCAATAACGCGATCAATCCTATCGCCGCCAACACTGCCCGGGCAGAGCGCATTCACTCGAATGTTCCACGGACCTAATTCCATGGCCCAAGTTTGTGCGAGGCCAATTGCCGCCCACTTGGCCGCCACATATGGCGATCGCAGTGGGCAGCCGGTTCGGCCCGCACTGGAGGACATGTTTAGAATGACGCCACTGCGCTGGGCTTTCATCAGCGGAATGACCAAACGAGTGACATAAAAAGTACTGTTCAGGTCGGTATTAATAGTCTGCTGCCAGCTCGCAACATCAATCTCTTCAACCGGCTGCTGGGGACCAGCGATACCAGCGTTATTGATCAATACGTCGATGTGTCCCCGGGATTCGATCAGTTTTCCCCAGGCCACGAGCACCTGCTCGGCATCCGATACATCACACAACACTGCTGTCTGATCCCCAAATTCGGCCTGAAATGCTGCCACAGCCGTGGCGTCTATATCCATGGTCAAGACGGCGTAGCCTTCCGCTGAGAGTGCGCGCGCGCAAGTCAGTCCAATACCTGAGGCGCCAGCCGTAATGAGCGCAACCGCTTGATCTGCCATCATCCCACCCCTCTTTTGATATTGATCGCTGTTCACTTGCCGGGCACTGATAGACAGCCGTGCTCACGCTCGATCACGCAGACAATGGGCCGCATCGCGTCACCGTTAGTTATCGAGCAGGATGATCCTCATGTAATGATTTTAATAACGCCCATCCCGACAACCAAAAGGTAACGGTCAGGGGCAAAGACACCACTAAGGTTGCAGTTTGGGCTTCTTTAATACCGCCCGCATACATGAGTCCGATCGGTAATATCGCAATGGCAACCGCCCAGAAAACGCGGTGCCATCGAGGGGGGTCTTCCGACGCGTCCAACGATTGCGTCGCAGTGGCTGCCAAAGTGTAAGACGCGCTGTCATAGGTTGTCGCAACAAAAATGACGGCGACAACGGCAAACACACCAATAATGAACGCCGCCATGGGCAACGTGTTCAGGCCGGCAACCACCGCGGCATTTCCCCCGGACGATTGCATGATGCCCACCACATCCAGCTCGCCGCTCAATTGCAAGCCCAAACTATGATTACCCAGCACAAGGAAGAATAACCACACTCCCATTGAGCCCAGCAGCAACATGCCAACGACAACCTCTCTGATCGTCCGGCCACGCGAAATGCGCGTGACAAACAGACCCACGAAGGGCCCATAAGCAATCCACCAAGCCCAGTAAAAGACTGTCCAATCACCCACAAATCCGGTGTTATCAATCGGATCGGTCCAGAAGGTCATGGCAAGGGTGTTCTGAAATAAAAATCCTAAGGAATTCACCGCCATTTTTAATAGAAACAGGGTGTCGCTGGCCAGTAATACCGACACCAGAAACAACAATGCCAACACGATATTAAAGTTGCTAAGCCGCCGGATACCTTCTTGAAGACCCAGCCACACGCTGCCTGCAAACACCACAACACAGACGGCCACCACCACCAACTCCAGTGCGAAATTAGCCGGTATGCCTGTGAGTCGTTCGATAAACGCGGCAATCAAAGGCGTCGAAAACCCCAGTGAGCTCCCCGCCCCACCGATCAAAGCGACCATGAAAAAGCTGTCCATTAACCGGGCCAGCGCAGAGCTTTCTCGACCTTTCAGCCAATAGTGTGCCGACAGACTGTATTTCAACTGTGGGATTCGCCGCACATAAAACGGGTAGGCAATGGCCAGTGTCGGCAGGCAATAGAGTGCCCACGCCACAAACCCCCAATGATGGAGCCCATAGGATGATGACCACAAATAAGCCTC
>ERZ802830.2655-NODE-2655-length-15914-cov-12.3117_pt1 | contig 15914 bp, 20 predicted proteins | sample MGYA00345654_ERZ802830 | MGnify/ENA primary metagenome ERZ802830 (study PRJEB30503, sample SAMEA104212375) | marine metagenome | biome: Westerlies Biome; feature: [SRF] surface water layer (ENVO:00010504) within the epipelagic zone...; material: water...
ATAACAATGATAAATCAATACGCATCTTCTCACCTTCAGAGAAGTTAGCATATACGAATTCATCACGATGCCTAGACTTAATTGACTCTTCAAAGTTTTCATTTAGATGGAATGCTACAAAGAACTCAAGCGTTTGAAGGTATTTGTTTATAAGATTATTCATTACGGGTAAATACTCTTTAATAATTTTAGTACGAATACCAGTGTCCTTGAGCATCTCAGATGCTATATTATTATATAATATCTGATCCTCAGCTTCTGTAAGGTTGTCCTGTATATCAATAAGGTCATAAGTCATATCCACAAGTTCTTTGGCTGGTGCATCCACATCAACCTCTTTAACTTGTTTATTAACTAACTTAGACATAATATCATTTTGTGTAGCCATTTGAGAATTAATATCAGCCATCTCTGAGATCTGTGTTTGCACATTATCTAATGTCTTAATGGTCTCATCATACTTTGCTTGATTTAATTCTATATCACTTTGTGTTTGCTGTGCTTGTGTACGCACATCAGTAAGCATAGAAGTTTTCACATCTTCGCTAATCTCTTGTGTACATGTAGGGCAAGCAGTATTTACTTCAAAGAACTTTGCTTTACTTACAAGTTCTTTCATAGAATGTGTGTGTTTACCTTTCTCAGTTTGTAATCCACCACGGACTTTCCTTAAAGAGTTGAGAGAGTCGGTGAGACCGAGTGGATATTTATCCAATTTATCTTTTAAAGATTTCATATTATTCTGCGCATTTAATATATCATCTTCGAAATCCATTTTTGCAGATTTATTAATATCTTCTAATTGAGAGATATGTCTTTTCTGATATTCTATTTTATCTTTTTGATTATCTAATGATATACGCGAGCTCTTCGCCAAATCTTTTTGTATATTATTACGTTGCTTAAGTACAGTTTTCATCTTACTAAACACACCAATGTCTAATAGATCTTCAATCACATCACGACGATCCCAAGCTTTGAGCTGCATAAATGGTATAAATGAAGATGATCCTAATACCACAATTTGGTGGAATGATTTATGATTAAGCTTTAAGATGTTTTGCTCTAAGAACTTTTGATAATCTCTTACATTCGTCTGCTGATCTATCATGTTACCATCTTGATAGACTTCAAACTTATTTGGTTTAATACCACGTAACACTTTCCAATTATGACCAGCAGTTTCGAATTCTATTGTAACTTCGCATGCTTTACCATTCACAGAGTTAACTAAGCCACCTCTCTTGACATTACGATGAGGCTTATTAAACAAAGCAAAAGATATGGCATCTAAAATGGTAGATTTACCTGTGCCATTTGTACCAACAATAAGTGTAGATCTTGATTTATTTAGATCGATTATTATTGGGTTATTGCCTGTGGAAAGAAAGTTCTTGTAAGTAAGTTCTTTGAATAATATCATGGGTATATTATAACACAATAAACATTAAAGTACATACTTATACTTCTGAATCTTGTATGTTATTTATTGCTTCTGGTGAAGGTACGACATCTGGGTCTACTACAAACATCATACCTAATCCGATACTCTTTACTTGCCTTAAGAAATGGTCACAACTATTATATAGTTGAGCTGCAAATAAACCAGTTTGGAAACTCATATCCATATGCATTTCCTCTTCATCAATCGCATGCTTTTTAATTGCAAGCTTCATGAAATAATTACCTTGTACTGATAACTCACCACAATTCATCTTCCAATATTCTACTCCACCTAAGACCATAAGCACAAGAGACTTATCTTCAAAGTATGATCTATACTTTTCTTTATCTAAATTCTCTGTGCCATTCTCATCTGTCTTTGCTTCAGCCTGAACTTCTTGAACTTCTTTAACGATTGCTGCTGAAGTCTTCTTTGGTTCAGGTGCTATATCATATACAACTTCAGGCTTAGGGCTGAAATCTGTCCATACTTGTTCGATCTCTGCCCAAGCCCATATTGGCCATAGTATAAAGCCGACTATCATTGCTGATACGGCAAACTGGTAAACTGCCCATAGCAGTCTATTATCTTCGGGATCTATCCCCTTATGTCCTCGCATGCTTCTCCTTCACAAACTGGAACTTCAATTTTATTTGGGTTTATTTTATCCCAACCGCTCTGCACTACAGAACATCCAGCTACATTAAATAATACAATGATACAAGCTAACGCAAACGCTAACATTGCCCATCTACTTTTAGTAATTTTTTTCATCTTCATTACTGTATCTCCATATCTATGGCATCATTATAGAGACTGTTCATCAGAGTCTTGAGCTTATCTTTGTCAAGATCTGTATTCACACCATCAATATAACTTGCCATTAAGTCAGTTGTATTTTCTACATCTTCTATGTTGGTGAGAACATTCTCACCTAAGAACTCAGAGAAATTTTCAGCTATCTTTAAATCGTGTGTATTCAGCTCTGATATTCGTTCAATAAATTTGTCAAACATGAATGGGTTAGACTTATTCCCAACAATTACTTTAACAAATTTGCCTGTAAGAGTATTTATATCATAATTCGTGTAATCTGTATCTGTATCATCATAATATATTTTCTCAAATAATGTAAGAGGATTAGGTATTGCCTCTATTGTTTTTGTATCTGTATCGAATACATGGAAATATTTCTGATCATTTGCATCAGCCCATGTAAATTCCATTTGACATCCAAGATATCTGATATTACCTTGTTGAGATGAGGCATGATAATGACCTGACAAACATAAGTCAAAGTGTGCAAAAGGTTCTACACCCATACCATGACCCATAGGTTGCTTAATACCTCTCATCATTTCAAAGCCTTGCAACTCTAAATGACCCATCATAATACCTTTATTACTTGATAAGAAATTCATTGATGAATCCCAATTCTCTGAGTTAATCCATGGTACTAAATGCACATCACAACCATCATAGTTTAACGTTGATGGTTTCATAATAATATTAATATTGCTTGTGTAATAACCTAATAGTTCTTTAAGAGAACAAAGATCATTTGTGTTCTTATGAAATACATCATGATTACCTGGAATAATATCCATGGTCATACCATTCTGTTTCATAGGTTCAAGGAAATGTCTGCGATTAGCATTCAATGCTTTAAAGTTTACAAACTTACGATGGTCATAATAATCACCGAGATGTATAATATGTTTTATATCATTATCTTTACAAAATGGAAAGAATATTTCATTATAAAATCTCTCTTGAAAGTCTATGAATATCTCTGAACTATTCCTTACACCGCAATGTGTATCATTTAATAATGCTATCTTCATACAAATTGATTTCCTTTAAACCAAAAAACTAAACTATATCTTGTACCCTTTTTAACTTTATCTACCTTATGCCAAACATGAGATGGAAATACAGTAATACAACCTTTCGATCTATTTATTTTTTTAGGATCTGTTTTATTATATTCTAATGCGTTATCAAACCACATATCACCACCTTCAAAATCATCATTCAGATTTATGGTAACACTTATCTTTCTTATTTTACCAGCATCATCTGGTTGCTCAAATGAATCTCTATGCCAATCGTAATAACCACCTTTGTTATATTCAGTAAATTGAATTGATTCGACTGGGTCCCATTGGAAATTCCAACCTGCTCTTTCATTTGCTGTATATATGTATGGTATTAATAACTCTACTATCCATCGATCATTTAGCCACACAACATTTGAATCTCTATAATTTTCTTGTTTATTTTGAACAACGGCTTTACTTTTTTGTTTAGATAAACCTAATTCAATTATACGATCACATGTCTCAGAGTCTACTGCTTCTGGAAATGACCAAACAAAGTGTTGTAATCTCATACTACCTCCATGGTTCACCCATTACCCAAACAACTAAACTATATCGTATGCCCTTTGTAACTTTCGTTACTCTATGATATGTATCAGATGGGAATACAGCTATATTACCTAAACCACTACGTACTTTTCGTGGGTTTTTTGTCCAATAATGATCTTCTGAATCTATTTCTAAATCACCACCTTCGTAATCATCATTTAAGTTTATAGTAATACTTATCTTTCTTGTTGCACCACCTGTTTTACTTATATCTGTATTTGTATCGCGATGCCAATTATAATGATTACCTACTTCGTATTTAGTAAACTGAATTGCTTGAGGAATATCATAATCAAAATTCCAACCAGCTTGGACATTTGCTGTACTTACATATTCCATAATCTGATCCATAATATAAGGATCATATATCCATCCAGTTTTACAAATCCGTGTTTTCTTTGCAGGTTGCTTGCCTCCATCAACTGTAGCATCTTCTATGATTTGCTCTTCACCTATTCGTATTAGTTCATCGCATGTTTGTTTATTTAATGCTTTATCAAATACCCATGCACTATGTTGTACTCTCATTTCTTATCTCCTTGTTTATATCTATAGCCTTTTCTAATAGACTAAGTTTACCTTGGCCAGATTTTACAAAGGCACTCGTATCTTTTGGAAAACACATACCACCGAATCCATATTTTCTATCTGGTCCAGGAACCATCATATGGCTTTTACCAATGCGTTCATCCATTCCTATTAATTGTGTAAGCTCATCAAATCCATCTTCACCAAACATACTATGTAGTTCATTAAAAAATACAACCTTTGTAGCAAGGAATGTATTGATAGCATATTTCGCATAAGCTGCTGTTCTTTTATCAGTAAATTTAATATGATTCATTTTAATTCCAGCATCTTGAAATATTGTACACCAAAATAAAGATTGACTTCCACCAAATATAGTAAACTTTTGATTTAGAAATTCTTCTTGTGAGTCAGCTTCAGTTAAGAATTCTGGGTTTGTTGTAATAAATCTATCTTCGCTTAGTAAATCTATAAGCTCTACAGATATAGTTGACTTAATAAGAATAGGTACCGTTGGTGCGTGTTTACGTATCTCACGATGGTATTGTTCAACCATCATATCATCACATTCGCCCATTGGTCCTTGTGGTGTAGGTAAACATATAATAATACCATCATAAAGATGGTAATGTGGATATATGTAATCTTTTTGAACTAATTCATATCCTGCTGGAGGATCTAATATTTCTACAGAATATTTTAAATTTCTATAAGTTTCAACCCACTTTTGTGTTAAACCAGCAAACACGGCTTTACCTACTACACCATATCCTATGATTAAAAATCTTTTATTCATCTCCACATTATACCATATATTTCCTAAATGTACATGCCTTTAAACCAATCTGCAAAATGTTTAATTCCTTCTTGAATTGATACCTTTGGACTATATCCCAATGATTGAGCCTTACCTATATTTGCTTGTGTAGATTTGACATCTGCAGGATGCATAGGCAAATAGTTCTTTAAAGATACTCTACCCAATTCATCTTCTAAACATTCTATATAATCCATTAACTCATTTGATTTACCTGTACCAAGATCGTATATTTCGTGTTGATTCTCTTGGGGTTGGTTAAGCATATACTCTAATATAATTTCAATGCCATCAACTAAATCGCCAACATAAGTAAAGTCTCGTTGCATGTCACCTTCGTTATAGATGTCTATTTCTTTTCCTTGAGACATTAGATCTGCAAATGTATGTAAAGCCATATCAGGTCGACCATATTCTCCATAGACTGTATAGAATCGTAATCCTGCTGATAACAATTTAGATGTTTCAAATTGTTTTTCATTTACATATTTAGACCAAGCATAAGGATTAAGATGATCAGAATCTGCTGTAGATGATGATGCATATATAACAGGTATTTCATAATGTTCACATGCATGAATCAACCTTTGCGTTGCAGTTATATTTGTATCAATATACATTTGTGGATTCTCTAAAGAATGCCTCACACCAGCATGTGCAGCTAAATGAATAACAGCATCATAGCCTTCTAAATAGTGGGCCCAAGGGATAATCTCTATATCATAATCAATAATCTTGATACCAAACTTATCTTTTAATATGTTTGCTCTATCATGTTTTAATTGAGGATCATAGTAGTCATTGAAGTTATCTACGCCTTCAACTTCATAACCATCCATCGCTAGCTTCTCAGCTAAATGAAACCCAATAAAACCAGCAATACCAGTAATATAAACTTTATGCATATTCCATAACCAATTCTAATCCTTTCTTTTTCTTTTCTTTCTCTTCCTTTGCAAAGTCTTTTACTTGCTTATCAACTTCTTGTATCTTCGAAATCTTTTCACGAAGTGTGTCAAGGAATGATTGGTCAATAGGACTATTCATATCAATAGCAGATACAAACTCTTCGATGTTTGCTTGCTCCATAAATTTAAATTTGATGTCAGCTTGTTTCTTTTCCTTTACAATACGTCTTATAAAAGCAAAGTAAGCTATCTGTGTAAAATATGAGAATGCATTAGGTTTACCTGTACGAGTAGATGCATCTATTCTATAATTATATATTGCTTTAAGACAATTCTCAACACCATCCATTACCATTTCATCTCGGTATGTATATCGTACAAAGTTTGGTTTATGAGATAGACCTTCACAGATCTTCATGAAGCATATAGCTATATAATCTGGTACAACTGGATTCTTTGTTCCAGCTTCTTTCGCTGCATTCGCTTGAGTAACATAGTCGACAACTGCATACGAGAAGTCTCTATTGTTTACGTAATGGGGTTTGTCACGAGGTTTAATTTTTTCAGGCATAATATTTCCTATTAGTTCAAATGTATTACCATTATAACATAAAACAATCAATTGTACATAGTTAAACGCTAAAAGATGAGCCGCATCCACACGTTGTTTTAGCATTCGGATTACTTATAACAAATCTTGCACCTTGCAAGTCTTGTAAATAATCGATTGTTATTCCTTCTAAATATTGATAGCTCATAGGGTCTATCAAAACTTTCACACCATTTTTCTCAATACTGAAATCGCCATCAATTGTTTTTTCATCTAGCTTAAATCCGTAATTAAACCCAGAACACCCACCTCCAGATATATAAACCCTTAGGCTTTCTTCTGGTGATTTCATTCCAGCTACTTGATTTATGGCATTATCAGTTATTTGCATATTTGTATTCTTTTAAATATGGTGCTAATTCAAATATATCTTCATTATTTTGGCGTGTAATTAAACAATAATCTATCCACCTCATCATTTTATTGTGAATATCAAATTCTTTATTTGGTATAATACTATTAATGTTATTCATACCTCGTATATCTAGATTATTGCTTGTATAAAAATCATCATTTATTTTTGTATAATTTTGAAGATAATCATGTACTTTATTTAAACCTTTTTTTATATGATGTGGTTTTAAGTATAAAGGTGAACAATATTTTGGAAATGTAACAACATTACCTAAATTAATTCGTGGTACACCTTTAATATCTTTCCAAAAATCTATTAATTCTGAGATATGCATCCAATTATATATTGATATCGTTCCAAAAACAATTACATCTTTTCCAGCATACTCATGATATCTATTTATATTAGCAACTGTCTTATCAAAATGTCCACCACGTATCCAATCATATAATTCATATGTGCCATCTATACTTGCCTGAATATTTACATCATCTATTCTATGCAATAATTCAATAACTTTATCAGTAACTAACTGAAAATTAGTTGATATTTGTACTCTACATTTTGGATTTTTATCTGCAACGCATTCTAATATTTTTATATTATTAGGATCTGCAAATGGTTCTCCACCTTTAATTGTTAAATGTTCTAATCCTGGAATAATTTTTAAAATTTTTTCAACATCTTTATCATTCATTTTATATAATGATGTATGGAATTTATGATTCTCATTCCTATCAAATATAGAATTCTCTTCATATGGTGCCCATTTAGATGAATATTTACCCGAACATGTAACACACATTTGATTACATATATTACTCGTAGATACTTCTAAAAATTTTAATCCGTTTTCTGTGAAATTATAACGATTATATGCTTTAAACCGAGCTGCATGACCAGCTTTATGATGGTCTACACATACTTTACACTGTATTGGAAATTGATTATTTTTAAATTCATTTCTTATATTATTATAAACATCAGAATAAAAAAAATCATCAAGATCTTCAATATTTTTTATGTGTCCAAGAGCTACACTATCTCCAGCACAACATAATACTATTTCACCGAGAGGACTAATTGTTAATCCAGTTTCAGGTACTAAACATTTCATAATTTATTTTCAGTCAAGTATGTACTTTGCTGTATTTATATGGTATAATAAGAAAGTCCTTTCTGCGGAGGGACAGGATAAGAGGACTAGTGGGTAGTCGCGTTACCTTTCATTACCCTTACTTGTTCTTCCATCATCTCTTTATCAGTTTGGATCTCATCTAATATAATCTTCATATAGTGTGCTTTTACATCATCATTAACATCTGACGAGACCATCACGTTAAAGTCTTCGAGAACATGTAGTTTTGTGGTAGAAAATGGTAACCACGGTGTCATAACATAATGAGAATCAGGTTCTACATGCACATGCATTGGTTCTTCTATACCAATAAGTGCACCATTAGATTCATCATCTAAGTTGTGTGTGTATGCAATAATAGATTCTCCTGAAACTAACTTGAAGAATTTGACAGGTAAATCTGATATTTGATCTGGGAAGTCTTTGTCCATATACTTATTTATAATAATTTAACCTCATGTATCTTGAATTTAAACCTTTCTTTACTATATATTTTAACTCTTTCACCACTATGATTTAACGTATAATTCTTATTAGATTTCCAATGTAAGTCATCTGCAATGTCGTAAACTGTGGTATCTAATGTACTCTTTCTTAATCCTCTACCAATTGATTGCAACACTCTTATTTGACTCTTACTCGGTGATGCAAATATAATATTATGTAGGTTAACTATATTTATTCCTGTAGAAAATGTACCATATGAACACACTAATATAGCATTAGACTCTGTCTCTGTAATCGCTCTAATTTCTTCGCGCGTGTCAGCAGGTGTCTTACCACTCACATAAAATACTTTTCTTTTATCATCTGTTGACTTATCTATCAATCTAAATAATGGTTCTCCATGCTTCTCAACATATTGGAATAATACTAATGTGTTACCCTTTAGATCGATAGCTAAATTCTTTATAAAGTTATTTCGTTTAGATGATGTAACAATCCAATCTACCTCATCTTGGTATTTCATACCATTCACTAATTTACAGTGTTCCTCAGGATGTTTGAGTAATAATATATCAATCTTTATATTAGCAAGATCACCACGATCAATAAGTTCTTTACTTGTTGTGATATTCTTATGTGGTCCAAATAAACCTTCAAGAACTAATTTATGTGTTTGTGTACCATCTAACGTACCTGTTAGGCCATACCTATATCCAGCTTCTGTGCATTTAGTAAGAATGCTTGTTAATGATTTAGCTTTAAATCCATGAGCCTCGTCACCAATCACCATACCAAACTGCTGGAAATAACCTTTCTGCATTTTGTATATCGATTGCCATGTAGATACGTAAATCTTTTTTGTTTCATGTCCTTTATCTTTACCAGCCATAATCTCATGGCACATACCTTCTGCATCAAATAATGCATCATGCTCTGAGTACTTCGCAAAGTCTCCCACCATTTGTTTAACAAGTGATGTAGTAGGTACAATCAATAATACTTTATCAGCCTCTAAATCATAACTCATATCTAAGAAATATCTCATCATAAGGTATATAATATACGATTTACCTGAGGCTGTAGGAGATACCATTAATGCTTTTCTATTTTCGAGTGCATGCTTGACAGCAGCTAATTGGTAATCTCGTGGTTCGAATGGTAGTGTGTACTCATCTATAAAAGACATGTCAACATCAACGTGGACATTAGGTAGATTATAACCAAGCTTTGCACTTGGTATGATAGTGCATTCTATATTTCTTTCTTTACAAAATGCTTCAATATATTTGTATAGACCTGCGTATATAGATTGGTCTCTGAGATTAAGTAGTCTTACTTTACCATCCCACATTTTGTTTCTAAACTGTGGCATGAATTTATAACCAGGAACAAAGAATGTAAAATACTCTGCTAATTCTTGTATGATTCCTTTATCGTCACAATCTACATAGATAAAGGCATTATCTTTAGTTTGTACTGTTATTTGTTCCATGTGCTAAGTGTAATGCAAACTCCATTGCAGTCATTCCATTTGGGTATATTGGTGTAATTGGTGTAGACTTTAATTTCTCTTCAGTCTCTTTAATTAACTTCTCAAACTTAGCCTTTTCAGCACATGGCTTTAAGTCTTTGTTTATATTGTTATAGTGTATGAGTAATAACTCAAGCGTCTTACGACTAAACTCCTGCTTCAAAACTTCTCCATTTAATTATGTTACTTATATTCTGATGTCTCCATCGTATAGTACCCATTATTTCTTCTAAGGTTTCAATAAGAACCTTATCATATTCGAGCGCTGCTTGAGCTTTTTGGATATCAGTGTCTGCATCATAGTAATAATTCATATCACCCTTCAATGGTTTATTTAATCCACCAAATGGATCGTATTCCCATTTGAATGCATCTATCTGATCTTTAGATAGTTTACCGTTATAATATAACCACTTATCTTTTAGCAATGTTTTATAGTCAAGATCTTTTTTCTTTCTACGCATCTTAGAGATAGTAATTAACTCAAGATACTTACTATGCACACGTGCCATCTTAATTGTGGTATCATCTAATTTTAAATCATCTATAGTGGAATCTTCTTTCCACATTTCTAGTACTTGTTCAATATTCATATTCAATCATTATTTATAGTTTCTTTTTATACTTCTGAGGCAACCCAATAAATGGTCTACCATCATATATATTCTTTTGCCCTTCGGAACTGTTTGCGTCATTATAGTGAAGAAACACTTGACCACAATTATCACCTTCAAAAGTTTCTCGCCAATGTTCTAATTCACACCCACGATATATCAACATATCACCAGGTCCTAAATCAACTTTTACACCTTCTTTTCCTTTCTCACCTGAAGGTTCTAGATATATAGGCCAGCTATCACCACCTAAATTTATTGTAGTGGATATTTCACATGATGGTCTATCTTTATGTCTTTTTAATATATCACCTTTCTTATATATTCTAGCATATGAATATGTAGGCAAAACTTTTAATCCTGTATTTTTTTCCATAACAGGTTTAATTCTTTCTAATAATGTTTCCATTACTATATCAGCATAATGCGAATATGTATTTGGTATTTGTTTATCACTCCACACACCAAAGTAAGGTGTATCTGGTGAGATATATCCATCATCAAGTAACTTTCGAGCCACTCTTCTTTTAATTAAAAAGTAATCGTATATAAAGCCTGCCAACTCTTTACTTATAGCATTCTTTATAATCTTATAATGATTTTCCATTTCGGCCATAGACCTATTATAACATAGTTTTACCTAAAGTACATAGGTGTTATACGAATTCGTAGTAAGAGTATTGGAATGATACGACAGCAGTTAGATATTCTGCATCGACAGTGGTAATTTCAAATGGTAAAGATGAAAGACTTGTTGGTTGAGCATCAATAAAACGTATATGTTTTGCTACGTTATTTGCTGAGCTCATGATTGTAAGTGTTAAGTCACGTACATGGTTAGTAATTGGCTGATCAGTTTCTACATTAGTTTTAATCCAATCATAAATCTCTTTATAATTTGTAAGATCTTCATCAATTAAGAATGATACTTCAAGAGGACTATATGTAATTTTATCTGCGGCCATTGCAGTATTAACAGATTTAAATGATAGTATTGCACCTTCTGAAGAGATATCAGGTATTGAGGCAGATTGTATAGTAAATTCGGCACCAGAATAGTTTTTGTCTAAAGACATTACAAATGATGACGGATTTAAAAAGTTAGTAGTTGGCATAATAGATTATTTATAAAAAACCCCGCGATAAAGCGGGGTTCTTTATTTGTATATTTAAAAAATTACAGGTTAGTAACCTTACGTTTTCTGTAGTATACGTTTTGACCAGCTCCAGCAGTGACAAATGGATTGTCAGCAATACCGTAACGAGTTTTGAAGCCAATTTTCGGTTGGAAGTCATCCTCACCAATTGTCTTCATCATGCTTAATGGCACGTATGGGCAATAGAACATTCCCGCGTCATATGGGTTTGAACCCTTATAACCAACTGTGAAATAGTCTACTGTCGCATATGGGTCGATGTATACTTTCATACCGTTACCCATAGTACCAGCCATTAGAGATCCAGTTACATCTGAATCCATAGTTTGTGGTCCTTGTAGTCCTAAGCCAGTATCCATAACGCCAGCAGCATTTAATGCAGCAGCAACGTTGTTAGATACGATTACCCAGTTACCCTTTCCACGACGAGTAGAAACAGCAATTTGGTTAGCTTCATGCTCAATTGCTTGAGCTAGAGCTTTATAACGCTCAACTGACCATCTAGCACCGCCATTATCAGGTGCGTTAGTCGCATTCCATGTACCAGCAGCTGCGCCACGAGTAGATGTTACTGAGTTAAGGTTTACTAAACGAACGATCTCACGATTCATTTCAGCCAAAATTTCAGTTGAAAGAATGTTCGCAAGTTCTGTCTCAGCAGAAAGACCGTGAATAGCTTTAAGGTCTTGTGCTAATTCAGTTGTGTACTCAGCTTTAAGAGCACGAGACTTTGCAGTCACAGTAGTCTTATCGATTGAGAACGCCATCTCAGGAATAGCAGGTGAACTTGGAGTACCTAATGCTTCAGCATCGGCAGTCGCAAGACCAGCACCCGGAGTATAGTCATCAACTGTATCAGAATCGTCTAAAGCAGCAGGAGCAGGAGATACAGTAGATGTATCACCAGCAAAAGGATCAGAACCTTTTAATTCTGAACCGTTGTCTGCACCAGAAAATTCAGTATCTGCTTCGTTAAATAACGCTTCAGTACCACCTTGAGTTGAGTAACGTGATTTCATTGCAAAGATTAGGCCAGTTGGTCCAGTCATTGGCTGTACGCCAACTAGATCAAATGCTAACATTGCAGGAGTTGCACGTCTAACTAGTGAGATAAGAACTGGATCCCAGTTATCTACACCACCACCAGTTTTGTTTGCAGCAGCCGCTTCGTGCAATTGTCCACGCTCTTCCGCGAATGCTTTTTCTTGGTTCTCAAGAACAACAGCAGTTACTCTACGACGATGTGAATCACCGATAGCACCAGCTTCTTGAGAATCAAGTACAGGAGCCCATTTTTCCTGTAACATTGTTTGATTAATTTGTTCCATTTAAAATTCTCCTATTAGATGGATTTCGTTGTGCGCTCAATTGCGCTTAGATATTTCTGCATATTATCAGAAACATCAGTTTCTTGTGTATCCTCAGTAATGGCATCAACTTCCGATGTCTCTACCGCGGTATCTTTATTAAGGTAAGATTCCTTAATTGTCGCTACTTTAGATGCAAAAGATTCGTTATCGTCGGCTTCAACACCTTCTGCTAACTCTTTTACTTTTGCCGCTTCAGTTGCCGCTAAGCCTTCACATGCTTCTGCTACGATATCTTTACGTTCGAAAGCTTTAACTTTCTCGGCAAGATCCATTGCATTAGCAGTTGCGTCATTTAACTGAGCTTTAGCATCTTTCGCTTCTTCAGATAGAGCATCTAAGATGTCACCCTTATCAGAAGGAACGTTAATGTGGTGCTCACTAAATAACTGACCTAGTGAATCAATAAATGACTCAGTGATTTCAGACTTCAAAGAATGCTCAATCGCAACTTCGTTATCCTTCATCCAGTTTTCGACTACATATGTTAAGTAACCGTCAACCTTGTCAACTAAATCTTCTTTAATAGCTTCAACTTCTCCAGCTAGATCAGAAGCATATCTCTCTTCTAATTTTGCTGTTTCAGAAATGATTTTTGATTGCAGTGCAGCTTCAAAAATAGTCTCAGCTTTCGCCTTGAAACCTTCAGATAATGTGTCTTCGTCTTTAATTAACGCTTCAACATCTTCTTTAAATTTCTTCTTCTCAGCAGTTACTTCTACTTCGGCATTAGGATCATCAAGTTTACTCATTTTCTTCTTCTTGACTTTTCCTTCTGTATCCTTTTCGTCGTCTACTGCTTCTTTCTTAGACTTTCCTTCTTCTACATCGCCTTCGTCTTCATCACCTTCATCGTCCTCTTCTTCTTCATCGTCTTCCACTTTAGCTTTCGCTTCTGCTTTTTTCGCTGCTTCGAAGATCGCGTCAAGGCCCTCTTTAGACATTCCTGTCATTGAGGCTTGTATTGCTGATACTGTACGAGCTTCCGTAAGAGGTGCTTCTGGTACTTCTACCGTTGCTTCTACTTCCGTATCCTCTACGATAACCTCTGCTACATCTTCAACAATTTCGTCTTTAACTTCAGACATTATGTTTTCTCCTATAGAGATTATAGTTTAGAGAGGAAATGCTCAAAACCTGCAGATTGTTGCTCTTCCGAGAACTTCACTTTAGATTCTTTCACTTCTGTCTCACCTTCATCAATTACCTTAACGAAATGACCCGGTCTATCCATTTCATAGGATACTCCTTCCATAATGCCATTTACATATGCATTAGGGGCAGAGGGATCTTGAACGATATCAACTGTGTTCAGCATAAAATCATCTGCTACATAGTTAACTCCATTCTTCATTGCTAGGCTTCCCATACCACGACTTGACACTCCAAGTTGTACGCCACCTTCAACAAGACCTTTTACAATCTGTCCCATAGGTGTATCCAAAATAAGTGCTTTTCCCATCACATTATTACCATCCCATTTGAGTTCGGTAATTCTGTGAGAAACTTTATCTAAATTAATAGATGGTCCATCAGGGTGATTTAGCTCACCAACTGCACGACCTGTAATTACTTGCTCGTTAACAAATTTGTCAACGGCCTTTGTAAGAACTTCTCTAGTATAAATTCTACCATTCTTGTTCTTATTCTCAGCTTGCATGAAGACGCCTTCAAGTACGACATTCTTCCTGCCAGTTTTCTTATCCTCTTGGATAGAATAACCTAACTGATTCTGAGTATATTCTGTGATTAACTTCATTTATGCTCCCATTAATTTGATGAATTCTTTTACTGCTTTTTCAGCACTAGTCATATCTTTAAACTTATCAAGCTTAACGCCATCAATATAAAGATTAAACTTGCTTGTAATAACAGCAGTTACATTCTTTTTCTTTCCAAGTTTGGTTAATTCCTTGGCTACCTTTTCACCTTTCGGGAGCTTTAATTTAGCTTCTAATACTTCATTAAATGATTCCTTAAACGTCAGCATCCGCTTCAACTTCTCCTGTCTCTGTTTCTACAGCAGGTTCTTCAGCTGCTGGAGTATCATCAGATGCTCCATACATTTTAGAAGCAACTTCTTGTTTGTGATTATCCAATGCGTCAATTAGTTTATCATGCATAATACTATTAAAAGTATTGTTGCTTGCTTGCGCATCGCCCGTTTTTATATTGTCAATTAATTCTCTTGTGCTCATAATCTCTCTGTTAAGTATTTATAAAAATGTTTATTTCTAGTAAACTTTATGTATACAATATGTTTATATAGCTGAATTACTCAAATCTGGATTAATAAAGTCATCATCCACTGGATCATCTTTATTATCTTTAGCAATTTGTTTAATCATCTCGTCATCCAACTTCAGAATATTTCTGCGTACCCAGTCTTTCGACCAGAACGAACCAATATATTCATCCATCATTTGCAACATTTCTATTCTTTCACGAAGGATTTCTGCGTCCTTCAATTCAGCATAGTAGTTATCTCTAGAATACTCAACGGCTATCTGCTCGCGGATATTTACCCAGTCACTTGGCACAATAATCTTTTTAAGGATTAACTGCCTTT
>ERZ802830.2657-NODE-2657-length-15900-cov-8.00082_pt1 | contig 15900 bp, 15 predicted proteins | sample MGYA00345654_ERZ802830 | MGnify/ENA primary metagenome ERZ802830 (study PRJEB30503, sample SAMEA104212375) | marine metagenome | biome: Westerlies Biome; feature: [SRF] surface water layer (ENVO:00010504) within the epipelagic zone...; material: water...
TCAAATTACATTAAACTACAGGGGCAATGTCCCAGATGTTTATGAAGCTTTTGATGGCACATCAAATCCGGTAAGATTTGATTTGTTGAATCTAGTTGCAGGATGGAAGTTTGGGATTCCAGAATTTAAAGGAGCAGCTTCATTGAGTGAGAATACTGATGGAACAATAGCTTATTCAGATTATGGTTTTGGTGCGTTATTTATTCCATCTGGACTTGGATATTTTAATCAGTCTCAAAGCGCTATTCCTTCATATTCCAATTTAATCTTTAAAATTGAACTCTTTAATGCTATTCCCATAGACCATGATAATGATAATGTTCCTACACATCTAGAAGATGGAAATTTTGATAACGAAAGTGGATCATTTATCCCTGGAATTGGAGATTATAATCCATATAATAACGACACCGACAATGATAATGTCCCTGATTTTTTAGATCAAGATGATGATGGTGACGGCGTTTTAACTCTGAATGAGGATATCAATGAAGACGGTGATCCTACAAATGATATTGGAATCAATAATCTTCCTTTATTTTTAGATGATACACTCCCAGAGGATGATTAGACTTAATAAAAAAAAAACCGCTTTTAAAGCGGTTTTTTTATTCGAATTTGTAGAACAAACTAAAAATAAGTTGCTCTGGCCTTGAGTCTACGTTAAAATTGCTTTGATCAATATTAAATATTTTAATCTCATTGTTAGTAAAACCTCTTTCATACCTGATATCAATACCTATTTTGCCTAGTTCAGCCCCAATTCCAAAATGGAGTCCCATAGAGATGTCATTTTGAATGTCCTCTGCTTTAATACCATCTAACTTACTAGATAAAAGATATTGAAAAGATGGTCCTGTTAAAACATGAAGTGGCCCAATCATTTTTATACCTAATACAATAGGCAAGTCCAATTTTGACATTTCAAAATCACCTTCACTGTCATAGGAACTTTTAGTTTTCGTAAATACCAATTCAGGTTTGATAAACATAATAGGGAGATCTATTTTTCTTATAATTCCAATGTGGTATCCCGCACTTTTATCTCCGCTACCGTGAATAATATTTTCTGCATTATCTGGGATCTCTTTGAGTTCCCCATTTGAATTGTAATTTATTCCAGCTTTAACACCCCACTGAGCGTAAGTATTGTGACTTAATATCAGAATTAAAAAGCTAAAGGATATTTTTATTATGTTAAGTTTCATAGTTATTTTCTGTTAATTACTTTATTTACTGCTTTTACAATGGCTTCTTTGTTTAACCCATATTTATCCATGAGTTGCGCAGGTATACCTGATTCACCAAAAGTATCTTTAGTCGCAATAAATTCTTGAGGTACAGGATAGTTTAAACATAATGTTCTAGAAACACTTTCACCAAGACCTCCTAAAATATTGTGTTCCTCAGCGGTTACAACACATCCCGTTTTAGCAGCAGATTTTAAAATAGCTTCTTCATCTAGAGGTTTAATGGTGTGTATGTTAATTACCTCAGCGGAAATATTGGATTCATTTAATATTTTAGCAGCTTCTAGTGCTTCCCATACTAGATGTCCAGTTGCTACTATTGTTACATCTGAACCTTCTATTAAGTGTATAGCCTTACCTATCTGAAAATTTCCATTTTCTGCAGTAAAATTTGGCACACTAGGTCTACCAAATCTTAAGTATACTGGGCCATGATGTTCAGTAATTGCAATTGTAGCCGCTTTGGTCTGATTGTAATCACATGGATTTATAACAACCATACCTGGTAGCATTTTCATGAGTCCAATATCTTCAAGAATTTGGTGGGTAGCACCATCTTCTCCAAGAGTAAGACCAGCATGAGATGCACAAATTTTCACGTTTTTATCTGAGTATGCAATACTTTGTCTAATCTGGTCATAAACTCTACCCGTAGAAAAGTTAGCAAATGTTCCCGTGAAAGGAATTTGACCACCAACAGTCATTCCAGCAGCAAGACCAATCATGTTGGCTTCTGCAATTCCAACTTGAAAGAAGCGTTCAGGATGATTGGCTTTAAAAGCGTCCATTTTAAGTGAACCGGTTAAATCGGCACATAACGCAACAACTTTTTCGTTTGTTTTCCCCAAGGTTTCAAGTCCTGCTCCAAATCCAGATCTAGTATCTTTATTTCCTGTATTAGTATATGTTTTCATAATAGTTTTCTGAATTAATAGTCACCTAAAGTTTCTTCATTTTGAGCTAAACCAGTAGCAAGCTGTTCATCATTGGGGGCTTTTCCATGCCAGGCATGAGTGTGCATCATAAAATCTACACCGTTACCCATTACTGTTTTTAGTAAAATACATATGGGTTGTTCATTTCTTGTCATTTTTTTAGCCTCATTTAACCCATCTATAACAGACTTCATATCATTACCTTTTTCAACTTCCAACACAATCCAACCAAATGCCTCAAATTTAGCCTTCACATCACCCATTGCTAAAACGTCGTCTGTTGAACCATCTATTTGCTGGCCATTTAAATCTACTGTAGCTATTAAATTATCAACTTTATTTGCAGAGGCATACATGATGGCTTCCCAATTCTGACCTTCTTGTAATTCACCATCACCCATTAAAGCATAAACCAAATGATTGTCGTTATTAAGCTTTTTGGTTAATGCAGCACCAATTGCTACAGAGAGTCCTTGTCCAAGAGATCCGGAAGCTACTCTTACTCCAGGAAGTCCTTCATGAGTTGTTGGGTGCCCTTGAAGTCTTGAGTTAATAAGTCTGAAAGTATTTAGTTCCTCAACTGGAAAATATCCAGATCTTGATAAAACACTATAAAAAACAGGAGAAATATGACCATTAGATAAAAAGAAGATATCTTCTTCAAAACCATTCATATCAAAACCGTCTTTACGATCCATAACTTCAAAAAATAAGGCTACAAAAAATTCTGCACATCCTAACGATCCACCAGGATGGCCAGAATTAACCTTATGCACCATTCGTAATATATCTCTACGAACTTGCGTTGTAATTCGCTCTAATTGCTGTGTATTTGACATTTGATGTTGTTAAATTATGAGGTCAAAAATAGGGGTTTTTGTCTGTGTACACAACATAGATTCAAGTTCTCTTATTAACATTTCTTTTCATTTTTAAACAATTTTAAACCCTTTGCTAATCTCATGCTGTTTAGTTGGTTATATTTGTCGCTAGATTAATTTTTATAATGACATTTGATTTATTACATACAGACCCTTTAAGTCAAGCTAGAGCTGGTAAAATTTTTACTGATCATGGAGTAATTGAGACTCCAATATTTATGCCGGTTGGAACAGTTGCAAGTGTTAAAGGAGTCCATCAAAGAGAATTGAAACAAGATATAAATCCAGATATAATTTTAGGTAATACCTACCATTTATACTTACGACCCCAAACAGAAATACTTGAAAAAGCCGGAGGATTACACAAATTTATGAATTGGGATAGAAATATTTTAACGGATTCAGGTGGTTATCAAGTATACTCTCTTTCTGGTAATAGAAAGATTAAAGAAGAAGGGGTTAAATTTAAATCACATATTGATGGTAGTTATCACACTTTTACAGCTGAAAATGTAATGGAAATTCAAAGATCTATTGGTGCTGATATTATTATGGCTTTTGATGAATGCACACCTTATCCTTGTGATTATAATTATGCAAAACGTTCCATGCACATGACTCACAGATGGCTAGATAGATGTATTAAACACTTAAATAAAACGCCTCTTAAATATGATTATGGCCAAGAATTATTTCCTATAGTTCAAGGCAGTACATATAAAGATCTTCGAAAACAATCTGCAGAATTTATAGCTAGTAAAGATGCTTTTGGAAATGCTATTGGTGGATTGTCAGTAGGGGAGCCTGCAGAGGAAATGTATGCCATGACAGATGTTGTAACTGCAGTATTACCGAAAAGTAAACCGCGTTATCTCATGGGTGTTGGTACACCTATAAATATTTTAGAAAATATTGCGTTAGGAATAGATATGTTTGATTGTGTAATGCCAACACGTAATGCAAGAAATGGGATGTTGTTTACCGCTCATGGAACAATTAATATAAAAAATCAAAAGTGGAAAGATGATTTTTCTCCAATTGATGAAATGGGGATTACTTTTGTGGATACAGAATATAGCAAAGCTTACCTTCGTCATTTGTTTTCAGTAAATGAACTTTTAGGTAAACAAATTGCTACTATACATAATTTGGGATTTTATTTATGGTTAGTTAGAGAAGCAAGAAAACATATATTAGTTGGTGATTTTTATGATTGGAAGACAAAAATGGTTAACCAAATGAATAAGCGCTTATAATTTTGAAAATATTAGACTGGTACATATTAAAGCGGTATCTATTTACTTTTTTTATGATGCTGTTGCTATTTATCCCCATTGGGATTGTTGTTAATCTAGCTGAAAAGATTTCTAAAATTTTAGAAAAAAATGTTCCTTTTGAAGCTGTCGCTGAATACTATTTAAATTTTACAATATATTTCGCACATTTACTTTTTCCACTTTTTATTTTTTTATCGATTATATGGTTTACCTCAAAGCTTGCAAATAATACTGAAATTGTAGCTTTTTTAAGCTCAGGAGTCTCATTTTATAGATTTTTAAAACCTTATTTTATTGGTGCTTCAATAGTGGCTTTTTTAGCTTTAATACTAGGTTTGTATCTAGCTCCAAAAGCTAGTAAAGGATTTAATGAATTTACCTATAAGTATCTCAAGTCACACCGAAAACCTCAACAAACTACAGATATCTACAGACAAATAAATGATGATGATTTTGTTTATGTTAGCAATTACGATGCTAAAAACAAAAGGGGGTCAAATTTCACATTTGAACATTTTGAAGGTGATAAATTAAAGGTTAAAATTTTTGCTAACTCTGTGAGATATATCGAAAAAGATTCAATTTACAGATTATTAAAATATTATAAGCGCACTATAACTGATGATGAGGAAAAAATTGAATCAAAACCCCGCTTAGATACTATATTTAATTTCAGAGTTGAAGATTTAACACCTGTGTCATACATCGCTGAAACTTTAGACTATGGTGAATTAAATGCATTTATAAAGAAAGAAAAACAAAGAGGATCTTCAGATATAGGAAGGTATGAAGTAGTTAAATATAAAAAGTTTAGTTTACCTGTTGCTGTTTTCATTTTAACTTTAATAGCTGTTTCTGTGTCATCTGTTAAACGAAGAGGTGGTATGGGAATTAACTTAGCATTTGGAATTACTATTGCTATGATATATGTCTTTTTTGATAAAATTTTTGGTGTACTAGCACAACAATCTAATTTTTCCCCTTTAATTGCTGTATGGCTTCCAAATATCTTATTTGGTTTTTTAGCTATTTATTTATTAAACAATGCTAAGCGGTAAACTTAAACATTTAATTCATCTTCATATTCTGGTTTTTATAGCTGGATTTACAGCTATTTTAGGGAAGTTAATTTCTTTAGAGTCTATCGCGTTAGTATGGTTTAGGATGCTATTTGCATTAGTTTTAATGTACTTATACCTAAAATTTAGAGCAATTCATTTAAAAGTCACTTTGAAATCGCTAATAGAATTTTGTTTTGGTGGTATAATTATAGCATTACATTGGGTGACTTTTTTTGAATCTATCAATCAATCCAATGTATCAATAGCTTTAGCTATGTTTTCTAGTGGTGCTTTTTTTGCATCAATAATTGAACCTTTAATTTTGAAACGTCAACTCATTTGGTATGAAATTATTTTTGGAATTATAGTAGTTATTGGTGTTTCATTAATCTTTCAGAGTGAATACAGATTTATCAATGGCATATTATTAGGTATTTTATCGGCTTTTTTTTCATCCTTATTTGCAGTTTTTAATGGAAAGCTAATTAAAACCCATAAGGCATCAGTAATATCTTTTTACGAGTTTGTTTTTGGTGTGATTTTTTTATCGGTTTTATTGTTTTTTAATACTTATAACTCTTTTTCGTTTGCTTTTTTTGATTTAAATAAAACCGATTTATTTTACTTGTTTATTTTGGCATCAGTATGTACCGCTTATGCTTTTATTGCTGCAACTCACGTAATGAAATATGTCAGCCCTTATACTGTAGTTTTAACTTATAATTTAGAGCCCATATATGGGATTTTAATGGCTTTATACCTTTTTGGAGATAATGAAAAAATGAGTATACCATTTTATGTAGGAGCATTAATCATAATAGCTACAGTTCTTGCTAATGGTTTTTTAAAATCTTATGAGGCAAAAAAAAGAAAACATTCAGTTAAATAAACATGATTAAAGTTTATATATTTGTCCACTAACTTTTATAAACCAAAAGGAAAGGTAATGGAATATTTAGATTTTGAGTTACCAATAAAGGAGCTTGAAGAACAGTTATCAAAATGTCAGGTGATAGGTAAAGAGAGTGATGTAGATGTTTCTGAAACTTGTAAAAACCTTCATGATAAATTAGAAAAGACTAAAAAAGATATATACAGTAATCTTACTGCTTGGCAAAGGGTTCAGTTATCAAGACACCCCAACAGACCTTATACATTAGATCATATTAAAGCACTTTGCGGTAAATCTTTTTTAGAGTTGCATGGTGATAGAAATGTGAAAGACGATAAAGCCATGATTGGAGGTCTAGGAAAAATTGGAGATCAATCTTTTATGTTTATTGGTCAACAAAAAGGATACAACACAAAAACTAGACAATACAGAAATTTTGGAATGCCAAATCCAGAAGGATACAGGAAAGCGCTTCGTTTGATGAAATCTGCTGAGAAATTTGGAATACCTGTTGTAACTTTAATTGATACTCCTGGTGCTTATCCAGGATTAGAAGCGGAGGAAAGAGGTCAAGGTGAGGCAATAGCAAGAAATATTCTAGAAATGACTCGTCTCAAAGTGCCAATTATTACTGTAATTATTGGTGAAGGTGCATCTGGTGGAGCACTTGGAATAGGTGTAGGAAATAGGGTTTTGATGTTAGAAAATACATGGTACTCTGTAATTTCTCCAGAATCTTGTTCTTCTATCCTTTGGAGAAGTTGGGAATACAAAGAGCAAGCTGCTGAAGCTCTAAAACTTACTGCCACCGATATGAAAAAGCTTAAACTTGTTGATGAAATTGTAAAGGAACCTCTTGGTGGTGCTCATGCAGATCGTGAAGGAGCATTTAAAGCAGTTAAAAAATCAATTCTTAAACATTTTGAAGATTTAAAAAAATTATCACCAGAAGAATTAATTAAAGACAGAATGGATAAATATGACCAAATGGGCATTTTTAATGGTTAATTATCTGTATTATTTCGATAAAATAAAACTGAAGTTTTTGACTTCAGTTTTTTTTTGGACTATTAACACATTTTAATATTTATCAACAATTTAATTGTTAAGATGTCATCTAAAAAAATGAATTAAATCATTAATTATTTAAGTACATTAGTTAAATGAAACAACCAAATCAACTGAAAGGATATAAACTAGAAACCAACAAAATTATAAATCTCGAACAAGGGAAATTACCCCCCCAAGCTTTGGACTTAGAGCAAGTAGTATTGGGCGCCATGATGATTGATAAAAAGGGAGTTGATGAAGTTATTGATATTTTAAGTCCCCACGCCTTTTATAAAGAATCGCATCGCTATATTTTTGAATCTGTTTTCAAACTTTTTGAAAATAGTGAGCCAATTGATTTATTGACAGTATCATCTCAATTGAGAAAAGATGGTAAGTTAGACATGATAGGTGGAGACTTTTATCTTATTTCTTTAACACAAAAAGTGTCTTCATCAGCCCATATTGAATTTCATGCAAGAATTATTTTGCAAAAATTTATTCAACGAAGTCTAATAAAGATTTCAAATGAAATTATTGAAGAGGCCTATGATGAGACAAAGGATGTTTTTGATTTACTTGATAATGCGGAAGCTAAACTTTATGAAGTAACACAAGGTAATGTTAAGAAATCTACAGAGACGGCTCAAAGTTTAGTAATTCAAGCAAAGAAAAAAATTGAAGAAATTTCCAATAAAGAAGGGTTGAGTGGAATTCCTTCTGGGTTTACTAAGCTAGACCGATTAACTTCAGGCTGGCAGCCTAGTGATTTGATTATTGTAGCTGCTCGTCCTGGTATGGGAAAAACAGCTCTAACTTTAACAATGGCTAGAAATATTGCTGTTGATCAAAATTTTCCAGTTGCTTTCTTTTCATTAGAAATGTCTTCTGTGCAACTAATTACCCGATTAATTTCAAGTGAAACTGGACTTTCTTCCGAAAAGCTTAGAACAGGTAAACTTGAAAAACACGAATGGGAACAACTAAATGTTAAAGTAAAGTCTCTTGAAAAAGCACCACTTTTTATTGATGATACCCCTTCATTATCAATTTTTGATTTAAGAGCAAAGGCTCGGAGATTAGCTTCCCAATACGGAATTAAAATGATTGTGATTGACTATTTGCAGTTAATGACTGCAGGTGGTAGCCAAAAAGGGGGTAATCGTGAACAAGAAATTTCTATGATCTCAAGAAACTTAAAAGCACTTGCTAAAGAACTTAATGTTCCTGTTATAGCATTATCTCAGTTATCTCGTGCAGTTGAAACACGTGGCGGTAGCAAGCGCCCTTTACTTTCAGACCTACGTGAATCGGGTGCTATTGAACAAGACGCTGATATTGTTGCTTTTATATATAGACCTGAATACTATAAAATAGAAGAATGGGATGATGAGGACCGTTCACCTACTGAAGGTCAGGGAGAATTTATTGTTGCCAAACATAGAAATGGTGGATTAGATAATATCAGGTTGAAATTTATTGGTCATCTTGGAAAGTTTGATAACCTTGAAGATTTTGATACACCATTTGGAGAATTTCATAGTAAAATGAATGCTACTGATGATGAAGCATATAAATCCGATCATTTTCCTTCTGCCTCTGATGCATTCGGTCCACCGGATTTTCCAAATGATCCTAATGATGTCCCTTTTTAATTTCTTATTTATTTGAAATCAAAAATTTTAATCTGTTGCTTTCTCTTTTTGGGAATTTTTAAAAATGTAAACGCCAATTACATTTTGATTCCAATGGATGTTGATTATCAAAAAAATCATCTCAAGGCATATGGGCTAACTTATTGGACTCTAGAAAAAGGAATTAAAGTAAAATGGCTTTTAAATTACAGAGGAGGCTCTTTTTTATTGCCTTTCAATGATAATTTAAAGAAAGAATGTATAATTAGGGGTGTTTCATATGAAATTCTTTCTGACGAATCTACAAGTTCAATTTTATCTGAAATAGACAGTGCTTCGTCTAATATGGATGCTGTAATTTTAGAAAAAGCCCCTAAAATAGCTGTTTATTCTCCAAGTTCGAAACAACCATGGGATGACGCAGTAACGCTAGTTTTAACTTATGCTGAGATTCCATACGATATAGTATATGATATAGAAGTTTTGAATGATGCTTTAGTGATATACGACTGGTTACACTTGCATCATGAAGACTTCACTGGTCAATATGGTAAATTCTACAGAGCTTTCAAATCAGCAGCATGGTATATAGAAGCTAAACATGATGCTGAAACTCTAGCTAATGAACTGGGTTATAAAAAAGTTTCAGAATCAAAACGTGATGTGGCATTAAAAATTAAAGATTACGTAACTGCTGGAGGATTTATGTTTGCTATGTGCAGCGCTACAGATAGTTTTGATATTGCATTAGCTGCTCAAAATGTTGATATATGTGAAGCTATGTTTGACGGTGATCCAAGTACTCCATCTTATCAAAATAAATTAGATTTTTCAGAAGCATTCGCATTCAAGAATTTTATTTTAGAACGTAACCCAAATGTTTACGAATTCTCATCAATAGACATGACCTCAAAGAGAAATGTACCCAAACAGTCAGATTACTTTGCACTTATTGATTTTTCTGCTAAATGGGATCCAATTCCCAGTATGTTAACTCAAAATCACACAGCATTGATAAAGGGTTTTATGGGACAGACTACTTCATTTAATAGGGAAGAAGTAAAGTCTAATGTCATTATTTTAGGAGAAGGAAAAGTAAATGCTGAAGCTAAATATATACATGGTATTAAAGGAAAAGGGTTTTTTACATTTTATGGAGGTCATGACCCTGAAGATTATAGTCACAGAGTAGGAGACCCAAAAACAGAATTGTCATTACATCCTAATTCCCCAGGTTATAGACTAATTTTAAATAATGTTCTTTTTCCTGCTGCCAAAAAGAAAAAGCAAAAGACCTAAAGTTCTATAAAATTTGTTCCTTTTGCGATATAAGTTTTTTAAGAACATACTCAACACCGTTATTATCATTTGACAAAGTTTCAAAGTTGCAAATAGCTTTTATACTATCATGAGCGTTTTCCATAGCGACACTGTATTTTGTCATCATTAACATATCGGTATCATTTTTAAAATCTCCAAAGGCCAAAACCTCATTTAATGAAATATTAAATCTTTCACTTATAACTTTTAGAGCAATTCCTTTATTTGTTTTTAAATCGCAAATGTCAACCCAATTTTTACCAGACAGCTTGATTTTGAATTTTGAATTAAGTTGTTTTAAAATAGGGTAGATGAATTTTTCAGCGTCTGACTCATGGTAAATAGCTGTTTTAATAACTTTTTCTGGAATTTCTTCTACAGTATCTATGAGTTCATAGTTTTGATAATATTCTTTTATTGATGAGGTTATATTATTTGAAGTTTTCTTTAAATAGGCTTTATGTCTTGTACAAAAAATTGGGTGGCAGTTTTTTATAGTTTTAGTATAATCATCTATTAGAGCTATATTTGATTTACATAGACTACTAATAAGAAGTTCTTCATTTTTATAGGTTACAACTCCTCCGTTTTCACCAGCAACAATAATATCGTCTTTAATCCTTTTTAATTTAGATTCTATGCTGTAGTGGGGTCTTCCACTAGCAGCCACAAAGAGAATATTATGATGTTTCAATTGTTTGAATAAATTAAAAAACTCTTGACTTACTTCATGTTTAGAATTCAATAAGGTCCCATCCATATCAGAAATAACCAGTTTTATATCTTTAAGATTCATAATATTTGTAATAAAAAAAGCCGACTATAAGAATCGGCTTTTAAAAGTGAAGTTTTTTGATTAATTAAGGCAGATGCCTTATTTTACTTTTTTAACAATTGCTTCAAAAGCTTCTGGGTGATTCATTGCTAAATCGGCTAAAACTTTTCTGTTTAAGTCAATATTATTAGCTTTCAATTTACCCATTAACTTAGAATAAGTCATTCCGTGCTGTCTGGCACCTGCGTTTATACGCTGAATCCATAAAGCTCTGAATGTTCTTTTCTTATTTCTGCGGTCTCTGTAAGAGTATTGTAATGCTCTTTCAACCGCGTTTTTTGCTACAGTCCAGACATTTTTACGACGTCCAAAGTAACCTTTTGCTTGCTTCAGAACCTTTTTTCTTCTGGCTCTTTTTGCAACTGAATTTACTGATCTTGGCATAATTTTAAAATTTTTGTAGTAGGCGGTTTATAAATAAACACTCACTGAATTTTTTCGCTCTACTCCATGGTTTGTAAATAATTTAACCTGATTAAAGTAATAATTACTTTAATCTCAACATTGTTTTAATGTTGTCTTCATCTGACTTATGAACTAATGTGTCATGAGTCAATGCAAGCTTACGTTTTTTAGATTTTTTTGTCAAAATATGACTCTTAAAAGCGTGCTTTCTTTTGATTTTACCAGTGCCCGTTAATTTAAAACGTTTTTTAGCACTAGATTTAGTTTTCATTTTAGGCATTTGTTTTTCCTACTTTAATTTAACTTCACTTATATCTGTAATGTTATTTCACTTTCTTTGGAGCAATAAACATTGTCATTCTTTTTCCTTCAAGTTTTGGCATTTGTTCTACTTTACCAAACTCTTCCAATTCTTGTGCAAGCTTTAATAATAAAATCTGCCCTTGTTCTTTAAAAATGATTGAACGTCCTTTAAAGAATACAAATGCTTTAAGCTTTGCACCATCTTTTAGAAATTTTTCAGCGTGCTTCTTTTTGAAAGCATAATCGTGGTCATCAGTTTGAGGACCAAATCTAATTTCTTTAATAACAACTTTAGTTGCCTTAGCTTTTAGAACCTTTTCACGTTTCTTTTGTTCATAAAGAAACTTTTTGTAATCCATAATCTTACAAACAGGAGGATCGGCTTTTGGTGAAATCTCCACTAGATCTAAACCTTGGTCTTCTGCAATTTCAAGGGCTTTTCTAGTAGGATATATTCCAACTTCAATATTGTCTCCTACAAGTCTTACTTTATCAACTCTAATTTTTGAGTTAATTCTATGAAGGTCTACTTTTTCAACACGCTTGTGAAAGCTTCTTTTTCTTCTTATTGCTATGGCTTCTAAATTTAATTAAACTTTTATTTAAAATGTTTTAATGTCTTTCTTATATCATCTGAAATAATACTGGAAAAATCTTCAATGCGCATTGTACCGAGATTTTCTCCACCATGCTTCCTAACAGTTATTGTATTATTCAGTTCTTCTTGCTCTCCAATAACAAGCATATATGGTATTTTGTTCATTTCAGCTTCTCTGATTTTCTTACCTACAGTCTCGTTTCTATGGTCTACGAGGCCGCGAATATCGTAATTTTCAAGTAAATTTAAAACTTTTTCACTGTATTTTTCGTATTTGTCACTTAAAGATAATATGATTACTTGTTCTGGTACTAACCAAAGTGGAAAGTTCCCACCAGTATGCTCTAATAAAATGGCTATAAATCTTTCTAAACTTCCAAATGGTGCACGATGAATCATTACTGGCCTATGGAATTCATTGTCACTTCCCTTATAGTTTAAGTCAAAGCGTTCGGGTAAATTATAATCTACTTGAATGGTACCAAGTTGCCAACTTCTTCCCAAAGCATCTTTAACCATGAAATCAAGTTTTGGTCCATAAAATGCAGCCTCTCCAGTTTCAACAACATAATTTAAACCTTTATCTTTAGCAGCATTGATTATAGCTTGTTCCGCCTTTTCCCAATTTTCAGTATCGCCAATGTATTTTTCAGGTTTCTCAGGATCTCTAAGAGAGACTTGTGCAGTGAAGTTTTCAAATCCTAATGATCCAAAAACATATAAAACTAAGTCAATTACATTTTTAAATTCCTCATCTAATTGGTCAGGCGTACAAAAGATATGAGCATCATCTTGGGTAAAACCTCTGACTCTTGTTAAACCATGAAGCTCGCCACTTTGTTCGTAACGGTATACGGTACCGAATTCAGCATATCGCTTAGGAAGATCTTTATATGAAAAGGGTTTTGAATTATAAATTTCACAATGGTGTGGACAATTCATCGGCTTTAACAAAAACTCTTCTCCTTCAGCAGGAGTATTTATAGGTTGGAAACTATCTTCTCCATATTTAGCATAGTGTCCAGAGCATTCATAAAGTTCTTTTTGACCAATATGCGGTGTAACAACCATTTCATATCCCGCTTTCTTTTGAGCGTTTTTTAAAAAGTTTTCTAAGCGTTCTCTTAGAGCAGCACCTTTAGGAAGCCATAACGGTAAACCTTGACCAACTCGTTTTGAAAAGGAAAATAGCTCCAATTCTTTTCCTAATTTTCTGTGATCTCTCTTTTTGGCTTCTTCTAAAAGTTCCAAATAAGTTTTAAGTTCTTTTTGTTTTGGAAATGAGATCCCATAAACTCTAGTAAGTTGTTTGTTGTTTTCATCTCCTCTCCAATAAGCACCTGCAACAGACATGATTTTAACTGCTTTTATAATTCCTGTATTAGGTATGTGGCCACCACGGCATAAATCAGTAAATGATGAATGATCGCAAAAAGTTATAGTTCCATCTTTCAGGTTTTCAATTAACTCAACTTTGTAGGGGTTATCTTGAGATTTATAATAATTTAAAGCTTCTTCCTTAGTAGAAGAACGCATGATGAAATCATGTTTCCCTCTTGCTATTTCTAGCATTTTATTTTCAATTTTCGAAAAATCTTTATCTGATATTGATTGATCTCCAAAGTCAACATCATAATAAAAACCATTTTCAATAGCTGGTCCTATTGATAAATGAATACCCGGATATAATTCTTCTAAAGCTTGAGCTAAAATATGAGAACTTGAATGCCAAAACGCTTGTTTACCTTCTTTATTTTGCCAAGTATACAATACCAAAGTACCATCACTATTTAAAGGTGTGGTGATTTCAACTGTAGTTCCATTAAAATTTGCAGAAATGATATTCCTTGCCAATCCCTCACTAATACTTATAGCTACATCGTATGGCGTAATTCCTTTTTTAAAGGATTTAATCGAACCGTCTGGTAGAGTAATTTGAATCATTATGTACATATGTATTTTCAGCCGCAAATATAATATCATATTAAGTCATAAACAACTGTCAGTTCATCTACCTGTTAATTATTTTCAATACGATTTTTAAAATTTCTTCTTCCAGTAATTATAAACATAGTTTTTTTTATTTGTTGCGTTTTAGTTTATTTACAGTTCACATTAAACAAATGAAACCAACTTGTTTTATCCCTACACTAATTTTTCTTTTAATGTTTAGTGTTTTTTTTGCTCAAGATTCAGAAAGTGAGAAAAATTTAAATACTCAATTGAGCCCATTTCTATCTAAAACGTATTTCAATTTTAATTTAGGTGGGATTTATTATCCTTACTCCAATGAGAACTTAAATACTGGATATACATCTTCTGACACAAAAATGAATCCTTTTTCTGGGCGGTTTTTATTAGGCTATAAGTTTAATGAGCATCTAGCATTACAATTTGGAGTAATGAGGCCTGCTTCATGGTTTAAATATGATGATATTGAGTATAATGGCCAAGAAAGCTCTGTATGGGTTAATATGTGGTCACTATCATTAAAAAATAATTTTAAATTATCTAAAAAAACAGATTGGTATGCCGAGTTAGGGCTTGGAAATTTTACAAGAGTAGGAATTTATGACAATGACATTCCAATATATGATAGTGCACATTATATGACTGCTGTTCTAGGTGCAGGTATTCAACATACCATATGTGATAAGTGGGATTTAATTTTTAACATGACTTATTTACCTGAGTACAAAAAACACAATCAGCCATTCACTTTTCAGTCAACTTTAGGCGCTGTTTATAATTTAAAACAGGTACCTAGAGATAAAGCCGAAGCTTATAATGTAAATTCTGATTATTTCTTCCCTAAAGATTTTATTCAAATTGGATATGGATCAGGAGAAGTTGGGTTTTTTACAAACCGTTTTTTTTCAATGCAAGCTAAAGTAGGAAATTTTGAAAGTTTAGGGCTTCCTGTTTTTTGGCATGGTGATGTCATGGCACATTCCACTTTTTCTTTAGCATACCAAAGAACTGCTTTTAGAACTGAGCGCTATTTTTCTCTGGATTGGGGGGCAAGCTTTACTTATTTTCATTCCTACAATGATTCGGATGTTTATGCACTTTCTCTATTTCCAGTGTTACGATTTTATTTATGGCGACCTAAACCATTTGATTTTTACACCTATTACTCCTTAATTGGTCCAACCTATATATCAATGTCTGATATTGATGGTTTGAGAACAGGACCTAAATTTACTTATCAAGACTTTATGGGTATTGGTGTGTTCTTCGGAAAAAAACGTGCTTATAATTTTGATTTACGAATTATGCATTACTCTAATGGAAATATATTTTTTAATAATTCAGGTGTTGCCATTCCTATTGTCTTTAATATAGGTTTTACATTATAGTATATTTTTTTTTATTATATTTATTTCCCTTTTTTTTTTTTCTATATATTATTAAATCAAAAGGTTGTCTTTTTTCTTTTTATTAATCTTTAATTATTTT
>ERZ802830.2660-NODE-2660-length-15895-cov-5.81452_pt1 | contig 15895 bp, 18 predicted proteins | sample MGYA00345654_ERZ802830 | MGnify/ENA primary metagenome ERZ802830 (study PRJEB30503, sample SAMEA104212375) | marine metagenome | biome: Westerlies Biome; feature: [SRF] surface water layer (ENVO:00010504) within the epipelagic zone...; material: water...
CTATATGGTCTGGTGGTGATGCGCCCATTTCTGATGTAACAACCCAGCGCACGCCCATGCTCGTGAAGCATCTGATGAACCATACGTCGGGTCTGACCTACGGTTTCATGAATAGCAATCCTGTGGATGCACAGTATCGCGAACAGGCCATAGAGTTTCAGAGCCGAACAGAGTCCCTGGCCGATATCACCAAACGATTGGCGTCCATCCCCTTGCTGTGCCAGCCCGGGAGCCAGTGGAATTATTCCGTGGCGACAGATGTGCTCGGACGACTGGTTGAGGTTTTGTCCGGCATGAGTTTGGCGGACTTTTTTCAGCAGCGGATATTTGCACCGCTGAAGATGGTGGATACAGGTTTTTCCGTACCGGAGCAGACGCAGCACCGCTTCGCCGCACTCTATGCGCCCAAGGTGGGTGGAGATATGAGCTCGGTGGGTGGCGCCGCAACCCGTGTGCCTCAGGACCAGCGCGGAGGCCTCGTCCTGCAGGAGGGCTCAACCCAGTCGGTCTATTTTGAGGCACCGGGCTCTCACTCTGGCGGGGGTGGCCTCGTTGGCACCATCGGTGACTATGCCCGTTTTTGCCAGATGCTGATCAATGAAGGAGAACTCGACGGTGAACGCATACTAGCGCCATCCACCTTGCGCTACATGCGAACAAATCAATTGCCCGATAACTCTGATATGGCTGGTATGGGTCAGCCGGTATGGAGCGAGACGAGCTACGACGGTATTGGTTTCGGTTTGGGCTTTGCAGTAGTGCTGGATCCGGTGAAAGCTTCAATCATTGCCTCGAAGGGGGAGCATCATTGGGGTGGCGCAGCGAGCACCTTTTTCTGGATAGATCCCGAGGAGGATCTTTTCGTGGTATTCCTGACCCAGTTGATACCTTCCTCGACTTATCCAATTCGGCGTGAACTGAGGGCGCGGGTGTATCAGGCCCTGGTGGGCTGACATCACGGACAAGGACAAGCAATGGATGTAAAAACCTATCAGGCCCTTGGCCTCGACGTGCCCTGGGAAGACCTGCATGCCCGGGGCTATCAAGTAAACGGCCGGGCAATTAGCGATATCGATGAGTCGCTGGCAACGGTTGGTGATGTTCACTATCACCCTTGTCCAGAAGCGCAAACTTCTGGCGATCTCGAAGGTGAGATTTATACCTACGAGCAATGGAATCAGGGTGAAGTATTTGCCGGCACGCAGCGAAAAATCAGCGTCTATCTGCCGCCAAGTGGCTATGGCGACGAACCGCTGAGTGTACTCGTCTTTAATGACGGCGAGGCGTACCGCAGCGACCGGGGACCAGTGCGTGTTCCCAGAGTGCTGGAACACCTGTTAAAGCAGGGTGAGTTAAGACCGACCGCAGCGGTCTTCGTGATGCCCGGCGTGCCGGAAAAAGCCGCACTAGAATCCGACAAACAGGTCCGCTATCACCTTGCCCATCGCCAGCGCAGTTTTGAGTACGATTCTTGTACCCCCCTTTATGGAGAGTTTCTCGTGCGAGACGTGCTGCCCTTTGTGCAGCGCGAACTGCAAGTCGAATTTACATCAGACCCTGCCCGCCGCGGTGTATGCGGTATTTCCAGCGGCGGTATGTGCGCGTTCAATGCAGCTTGGTATTTCCCCGGACAATTTGCACGGGTGATAAGTCACTGTGGTTCGTTCACAAATATTCGCGGGGCGAACAACTATCCGTATTTGATCCGCAGCACGCCGCGTAAACCGTTACGCGTGTTCCTACAGAGCGGGGAGCGCGACGCCAACATTGTTACAGGTAGCTGGCCCCTGGCGAATCAGCAGATGGCTGACGCCCTGGCATACGCTGGATATGACCACCGCTTCGAATTCGGTACCGGCGGACACAACCTGCGACATGCCGGCGCTACCTTTGCGGACACGCTGCGCTGGATATTTTCTTCTCGAAAATCTTAGCTGTGGGTTAGGTGCCAACTTTTGGTGTGAGCCTCTGTCGTGGTCTTTGCGAAAAGCGGGCAGGGATTTGACTATCAGCAAATTTTTGCTGTTAAGAATTGAGTGCCTTAATTAAGTCTCTGACCAGCTTACGCTGGCCAATGGAGAGCGAAAAATAGTCGGCGGCGACTTTTTGCGTTTCTTTGTCGAAAGATTCCACGTACGACGCCCTGCCCTCGTGAGCGAGATTGTAAGCGGCCTGCTGTGCGGTATGTTGTCTCTTGCCTTTCACGCCAGTGATAAGCCAGTTGGCGTCTATTCCCAACAATTTTGCAATTTTTTCAATGTGTTTGGTTGAAGGTTTTGCCCGGCCTGTCTCCCAGTGACTGCAAGCCGTTCTGGTAACGCCTAACCGTTCGGCGAAGTTGGCCTGTGACAACCGACGCGATTTCCGGGCCTGCGTAATACGCTCATGAAGACTAGACATGTACCAAAGGTTAGCGCTGGGTTAGCCGTGCTAGTATGACAATTTTGCTCAAACAATGATGATAGCAATAATAACTATATTGCCGCACAAGGCCCGCGGATCCGGTTCTTAGATTTCTGCAAACTTTTGGTGGCCACATGCAGTGCGCTAGCCATGCAGTCCCTGCAAAGCTCTCGACGTTGGTTATTTTGCCGCGGGTGACATGGTGTGCGGCGTTTTGAATAAAGCTACGATAGCGGGATTTGCCGGAGACAGTGATGAGCGTATACGTGGTCGCCCAGATCAATATTCATGATCGCGATCGTTATGCCCAATATGAGGCAGGTTTTATGGATGTCTTTGCTCAATATGGCGGGGAGATTTTAGCCGTCGACGAAGCACCCGCCGTGCTCGAGGGGCAGTGGTCGTGCACACGCACCGTGCTGATTCGCTTTGCTGACGACGCTGCGGCAAGGGCATGGTATGACAGCGAGGCCTATCAAGAGCTCGCTCACCATCGCTGGGCGGCATCTGCGGCAGATATCGCCTTATTGCATGGGGTGCCAGCTTCATCGGGTCGCTAGTAGGTCAAAACCAACACAGAGGAATAAGAATGTTGACGACAATACATAACGAAGGCGCTGTCCGAATTTTGCGATTCAATCGCCCTGAAGCCTTAAACGCCTTCAGTGATGCAATGTTTGATGCTGTGGCGGAGGATCTATTAGCCGCAGCAGAAGACGATTCGGTGAAAGTTCTCATCATTACCGGTGAGGGTAGAGCGTTTTCCGCCGGTATGGACCTATCTGATAGACCCGGTAAAGGCTCGCAGCCTGTGCATGGTTTTGCGGGCATGTTCGAGGCCTTCATCGAGTTTCCCAAGCCCATCCTGCTAGCCATTAATGGTCTGGGTGTAGGATTCGGCTGCACGATTACAGGATTGGCAGACCTCGTATTTATGGCCGAAAGCGCCAAGCTTCGGTGTCCCTTCACCGCGTTAGGCCTAACGGCGGAGGCAGCAAGTACGGTGACTTTCCCAGCCATGATGGGCCCTCAGAATGCAAACTGGATGCTGCTAAGTTCTGAGTGGCTGGATGCTCATACCTGCAAAGAATACGGTCTAGTTTTTGAGGTAGTTGCAGACGATCAATTGCTTGAGCGCACATTGGAGCGGGCTCAAACCCTTGCCTCTAAACCCCTGGCATCGTTGATCACGACCAAGGAAATGCTGATGGCACCCCGCCGCGAGGCCCTGCGCGAAGCCAGTGAAATTGAGACTGCTGGATTAGGCAGTCTGATGGGTGGCCCAGCCAACCAAGAAGCCATCGCGGCATTCAAAGAGCGTCGCGAGCCAGATTTTTCTGCCTTTTAGCGCGGATTAGTCCGCTGAGGGGTTGGCGATTTGTGAACCATTTTTGCGGTACTGGGCCTTACGTTCCTCGCTCCACCGATCGATTTCCCCGGAAGGAACGCCGTAAGCGATACCGCGTTCAACACCTGGTCGCGCCCGGACGCGATTCACCCAGTCCAGGACTGCTGGCGTGAGGGTGATATCTACCTTGCTCCATTTATAGCCTCTAAGCCACGGATACAGAGCGATATCGGCAATGCTGAAGGTCTCCCCCGCGATCCATGCATGGTTTTGCAGCTGCTTCTCCATTACGCCGGCCAGACGTAGGGCCTCGGTACCGAACCGCTCTAGAGGGTGGGCCTTGGCGTCGTCTGCCACCGAATCCATATAGCGCGTATAGCTGAGTTTGTTGCCGAATGCTGGGCCGACGTTGGCTGCCTGCCAATAAACCCAGGGAAGAACATCCCAACGTGCTTCACCCTCAGGCAACAAGGGCGAGGGAAATTTCTCCGCCAAGTACTGGAGAATGGCGCAGCTCTCCATAACGCTGCGTTTGCCGTCAACCAAGACCGGGGTCTTCGCGTTAGGATTGTGGGCCAAAAACGCCTCTGAGAAGCGTTCGCCCTTCGCAAGGTTAATGTTTCTCACGGAGACCTCACCCAGGTCTGCGCCGGCCTCGATGAGTTCTTCGATCATGATGCTAACTTTCCAGCCGTTTGGCGTAGCAGCAGTCCATAGCTCCATCGTTTTTCCCCTGAAATTGCCTGGTAACGCCGGGATCGGCTACCAAGTTTGTCGTGCAGCAATGCGTCTAGCTGCCTCAAACGTTTTGGTGCGCAAATGATCCAAACGTCCATTTAGGTTGCGATAGCGAACGGGATCAGAATCGACCAGTTCCTTGCCCAGCTGCAGGTCCGAAAAAGTGTCCATACCACCATAACAGCCGAGCACCAAGGTGGCCCCCGCAAGCTCGTGACCCTCAATTCTAGGCAGCGCTCGCTGCATACACATCACCCAAAAGCGCTCGTCGGCTTCATTGAGAAGACCGATGAGCTCACGGGTGGCATTTCCAAGATCAATAAATTGCTGGTTCAGAGTCATATTCGGGGCAACCAAAATCTTTGCCAAAAGACTATAATCACGTCACGTGAAGAAGGATGAATTAATCCTACTTTGTTGTTTGACATTCCTGTCGGCATTAGGTCATGACTGACAAAAATTAAATCGGCTTCAAAAGAGCAAAGTTCCATTGAGGATAAGCAACAATGCGGGAAAATACATCACTGGCGGCTTGGCAACGAGGCGAGCAGACCATTGGTCTTTGGCTCAGTCTGGCAAATACCTACTCCGCAGAGGCCATGTCCAAGCTGGGATTCGATTGGGTCTGCGTTGACATGCAGCACGGACTGATCGACTACACAGACCTGGTGAATATGCTACCAGCGATTTCTAACTCCGACGCCACGCCCTTGGTGCGGGTGCCTTGGAACGAGCCCTATGAAATTATGGAGGTGCTAGATGCCGGAGCCTACGGCGTCATCGTTCCTATGGTGAATAACCGTGAAGAGGCTGAGCAAGCAGTGATGGCCTGTCGTTACCCTCCCTTAGGCAACCGTTCCTTTGGGCCGATCCGTGGTGCACTTTATGGTGGGCGTGGTTACGCACTGGAGGCCAATGATCAAATTGCCTGTATTGCCATGATCGAGACCGCGGAGGGTATCGCCAATGCCGACGAAATTATGAGCACATCGGGACTGAACGGTATTTATATTGGTCCGGCAGACCTTGCCTTATCCATGGGTCTGCCTGCCATGGGCGATCAGCCTCAAGACGAGCACTTGGTCGTGGTGAAAGAGTTACTTGAAAAATGTAAGGCTCACAAAATTGCCGCAGGCATTCACACATCGAGCCTTGAGTACGCGCAGAAGTACCTTGCCCTCGGGTTTAACTTTGTCACCCTTGGCTCCGAGTCTGGTCATATGGCGAAGAATGCGGCTCGTGAACTCGCCGCCGCTAGAGGCACGGCAGAAGCAAAACGTGAGAGCACTGGCTATTAGCGGTAGCTCACGCGCCACCAGGTTGAGCAGATGATTTCGTTTTTTTCATTGCTGTTGTTGTTAGTTTTTACGCCCTCGCTTTGGGTGCGCTGGGTGATGAAGCGCTACGCTAGCGACATCGCCGATATGCCTGGCACCGGCGGTGAACTTGCTAAGCACCTGATCGAGCGCTTCGAGCTAAAGGGTGTTGAAGCGGAAATCACGGAGCTGGGTGATCACTACGACCCTCAGAGTAAAATGGTTAGGCTGAGCGAGGAAAACTGGCATGGCAAGTCGCTCACCGCGGTAGCAATTGCCGCTCACGAAGTAGGCCATGCCATACAGCATAAGCAAAACGATGCGCGTCTAAGTGCGCGAACGAAATTAGTGCCAATGGTAAATTTTCTGGGTCAGCTCAGCGTGGGCGTCATGGCAGTCGCACCGATTATCGGTCTCGTGACGCGCCATCCCGTGCCTATTTTGTTCATTGGAATTGTGGGTTTGTCCGGGCTGTTGCTTCGCATGCTCCTTCATTTGGTGACCCTGCCAACCGAGTGGGATGCGAGTTTCGGCAAGGCGATGCCCATATTGAGGCAGGGAAACTACATACCTAGAGATCAAGAATTCGCGGTCAAGCGCATACTTCGAGCAGCTGCATTAACCTATGTTGCGGCCGCCTTGGCTGACGCGTTTAACCTGTTTCGTTGGGCAGCCATACTTCTGCGACGATGATTTCTCGACAAATTTTGTCTGCTTTTTATTACCTTTCATCCTTTTGTCTGGCTGAACAGAGGCTTTCGATGTTACGAAGATCGGCTGATTAAGAGTGGCCATAGTGAGTGAAGAGATGCGCATCGTTGGTTGGAACGTAAACGGTCTGCGTGCCTGCGTTAAAAAGGGATTTATTTCATTCTTGCAGCGAAGTGGCGCAGATATCGTGGCGCTTCAGGAAGTGCGCGCATTTCCTGAGCAACTTCCTTCGCAGATTACTGAGTCTAAAGATTGGCATGTTAGTTTCTCGCCAGCTAAGCGACCAGGCTATAGCGGCGTCGCGATTTTCAGTCGCGTCGCGCCAAGCAAGATCGAAACGAGCCTTGGCGAAGCGCGATTTGATGATGAGGGGCGCTTCATTGTCGCGCACTTTGGTCGCCTCGCTGTCGCCAGCGTTTATTTTCCAAAGGGTAACGGTAAAGATCGAGATAACTCTCGAGTCAGCTACAAGCTCGACTTCTATAGGGCCGTATTTGATCGTCTAAACCAGCTGCGCAGGCGCGGTAGAGTATATGTGTTGGGAGACTTTAATACGGCGCATCATGAAATAGATTTGGCGCGCCCAAAGGGCAATCACAAGGCCAGCGGTTTTTTGCCAATAGAACGCGACATGTTGACCCAAGTGTTGAGCGAAGGATGGGTGGATACTTTTCGAGCAACCCATCCTGATGAACCCGATCACTATACTTGGTGGCGACAGTTTGGAGGCGCTAGGGAGAAGAATGTGGGCTGGCGCATCGACTATGTCTACGCATCAAGCTCTGCCATGAAGCGCGTGAAAGAAGCGTTTATTTGGCCCAACGTTTTAGGCTCTGATCACTGTCCCGTAGGCGTTGATTTGAAGTAGTCTGAGCTACCGAAAAATTCTGAGGTGCTGTATGGCTCAACCTTTTCCAAACCACCCTAATTTAAGGGGCGGCTTCGCGCCCTTGCAGATGGAATGCGACGTCAACGATCTGGTCATCGAAGGCGAAATACCCAGGGAGCTTAACGGCAGTTTTTACCGCAACGGCCCCAACCCCCAATATGCTCCCAGAGGCCATTACCATTGGTTTGGCGGTGACGGGATGGTGCATGCCTTTCACATTGAGGACGGGCGAGTGGCCTATCGCAACCGCTGGGTTCGCACGATCAAGTGGCAAAAAGAGCGGGAAGCCGGACGATCGCTCTTCAGTGCATTCAACCCCATGGACAACGATGAGAGCGTGGCCGGTTTGGAAACCGACGGTGTCGCCAATACGAACATCATATGGCACGGCGGTAAACTATTGGCCCTAGAGGAAGGTCACGCACCTTTTGAACTGGATCCTCATACCCTCGAATCAATTGGGCCGCATATCTACGGTGGGAAGCTGAAAGGACCCATGACCGCGCACCCAAAAATTGATCCTGAAAACGGAGAAATGCTGTTTTTCGGCTACAACGCCAACGGCACGATTTCGGAACATATGACTTTTAGCGTGGTTGATAGAGACGGCAAATTGCTGCGCAGCGAGTCGTTTGAAGCCCCCTATGCGGCCATGGTTCACGACTTCGTCGTCACCCGTGACCACGTCATATTCCCCATCATGCCCCTGACCGGTAGTTTGGAGAGAGCATTTAAGGGCGGCCCCGTCTATGCATGGGAACCCCAGAAGGGCAGCCACATAGGCATTATGCCTCGCAACGGTTCGGTAAAAGATCTGAAGTGGTTTCGCGGCGAAGCGAGCTATGTTTTTCACCCGATGAATGCCTTTACCGGCGACGATGGAAAGATCGTTTGCGATGTCTGTGAGTATCCAGAGGCTCCCCTGTTTCCTGGAGTAGACGGCCAGCCGGGTGATCCGAAAAAAGCCCTAGCGAAACTGGTTCGGTGGACCTTCGACCTGAACGCACAGACGGATCGTTACCAGGTAGAGCAACTGAATGATTTAGTATGTGAATTTCCTCGGCTGGATGAGCGCCGTGCAGGACTGTCCTATCGTTTTGGTTACTTTGCTGGAGATACCCAGCCACCGGAAAAAGTGGGTGGATTCAACGTCATTGCGGCGATCGATCACCAGACGGGCAAGCTCAGCAGCCACGATGTGGGAGAAGGCTGTGCGACCAGCGAGCCGATTTTCGTGCCCCGCTCCGCGAGCTGCGAAGAGGGTGATGGGTTTTTGCTGGCCTACGTTTTTGACGCCAATCGGGCTGCCAGTCATATGGTTGTGCTAGACGCGCAAAATGTTGCCGATGGTCCCTTGGCTAAGGCGATGCTAGACCATCGAGTACCCTATGGCTTTCATGGTAACTGGCGCGACGCGGGCTGAAGAAGCGCAGACAACGTCTAAGCCGGAGCGGAGATTCGCGCGCTCTTGATCAGTGCGTAGACCTCTGTTCCTGGCTGCAGGCCAAGATCCTCCGAGGCGATTTTCGAAATATGCGCGCAAAGACTCTCGCCATTGCCGTCTACCTCCAGATGGATGGCGACTAGGCCACGCGCGCTTCCCGAAAGCGGTGCTATCCGCGTGACCGTGGCGCTGAGTATGTTGCGAATGCTTAGCTGTCTGGGGCTCGCCGTGGCGATGGCAATGTCTCGGGCAGCCAGAAAAAGCCTAACCTGCTCTGAAGCAGGCTGTTCATGGCCGATCACCTGCATCAACTGCTCGCCAACCATCATATCGATAATCGAGTAGGCCTCATTGAAGCCTGTCACTGTGGCCTGAATAAGGCTGCCTGCATCACCGGTGTCTTCGCGCCTCGTGGCCAGCAGCCCGAGACCAGGCAATACCTCACGGGCTGGCCCCTGCTGCAGCAATCTGCTCTCCCCCATCACCAACATATGGTCACACAGCTGGGCGATCTCATCATTGATGTGACTTACATAAATCGTTGGAATATCAAGCTGTCTGGTGATGGTGGCGAGATAGGGAATGATTTCCGTTTTACGCTGACCGTCAAGACCGTTTAGAGGCTCATCCAAAAGAAGCAGCTGGGGCTGCCCTAGTATCGCTCTGGCGATATTGACTCGCCGTGATTCACCGCCGGATAGGGTCTGGGGATTTCGATCAAGCAATGTGGCTAGGTCAAATTGATCAACCACATCTGCAAAACGCAGTTTGATTGGCAACTGTTGGGTTTCAGCGCGGGAAAGGCCATAGCGCAAATTTTGCTCGACGTTGAGGTGGCCGAAGAGACGATCCTCTTGAAACACATAGCCTACCCGGCGGTCGTGACAGGGCATCTTATAGTGGGCGTCTTGCCAGGTTTCGTCTTTGAATCGAATAATCCCGCTGCTCGGCGTTAGGCCCGCAATGGCGCGCAGCAGGGTGGTTTTACCGCAGCCACTAGGGCCGAAAAGCGCGGTAACGCTGGCCGGTATCGCGCATTGGGCCTCTATCCTTGCCTAGCCGATCGGGATGCTGATGTCCAAGGAGAGCACTAGCGGATACTGCGCGGCAGGAGGCTGGGAGCGAGTTGGCGGTTTGCGTAATAGACACACAGCAGAACGCTAAAGGAAAAAGCCAGCAAACCAGCGGACAACATATGTGCCTGACCGTAGTTCAGGGTTTCGACGCTTTCGTAGATAGCGATGGATATGACGCGAGTTTCGCCGGCTAAGTTGCCGCCCACCATGAGGACAATGCCGAATTCGCCGACGGTATGGGCAAAGGTCAGTACTGCCGCGGTCAGGTATCCGCCGCGTGCCATGGGGAGCACAGTAGTGCGCCATGCATCCAGGGGTTTCGCGCCTAGGGTGGCGGCAGTTTCGAGGGGTTGGCGGCCAATCTGAGCGAAGGCTGCGGTCAAGGGTTGAACCATAAAGGGCAGCGAATAGATCAGCGAGGCGATCACCAGACCGGTAAAAGAGAACGCAAGAGAGCTGCCGGTCAGCTCTACCCAAAGACTGCCCAGAGGGTTGTTTGGGCTGAACAGTATTAGCAGGTAGAACCCAAGGACAGTGGGCGGCATGACCAAGGGTATGGCAGTTATCGCCTCGACGGCAGGTCTAAGGCGGTGCTGGCTATGAGCTAGCCACCAAGCCAGCGGCGTAGCGAGCACGAGCAGCACCAATGTGGTGATGCCGGCAAGCTGCGCGGTTAGCCAAATGGCGCTGAGTTCAGTAAAGATAGGTGAAACTCTTTGGAGATTGGCGGCAACCCAAAGTCACCGCCAAATTAAGGGCAGAATGAACTCAAGCGGCAGGCTTGCGGAATTTCAGCGTCATCCGGTTGGACTCGCCGATTGCCTGCATCGCCTCGGCTGCCTCAGGGTTATCGCGGCTGCCCATCAATGTGGGCGGTAGTCGCCAAACGATGTCGCCGTCTTGAGGCTGATCCTTAGGGTTGGCATTGATGTCGGAGGCACCTTCAAAGACGAAGCCTGCTGCCTCCATTTGAGCCACCACAAAGCTCTGTTTTAGATAGCCTCTATTACCTTCTGCCCAAGCATCCGGAGATTCTTCGCGCATTTGATGCTGCACAACGCCGAGGATGCCGCCGGGCTTTAAGGCGGTATAGGCATCGTTTATGGCAGTGGTCAGAAAGTTACCCTCGTTTTGAAAGCGCGCGAAGTTATGTAGGGCGCGGATAAAAAGCACCGCGTCTGCGCTACCCGCCATGGATTCAGGCTGGGCACCGAAAAAGAATCCGCTGATTGGCGTGTTGTTATCTTCTACCCAAGTTGCAGCCGTTTCTGGCCAGTCCGTGGTCCAAGTTTCGAGCTTTTTGAGCTGCTCTGGCGTGCGAAAGCTAAACAGGCGCTGCATGTCTATTGAATAATTGGCACCGATAAGTTCGCCGCCTTCACCCAAATACGGCAGCAGAATTTTGCTGTACCAACCGCCTCCAGGCAGTGCTTCAACCACCGTCATCCCAGATTCAATGCCAAAAAAATCGAGGGTTTGCGCAGGGTTGCGAAAAGGATAGCGGGCCTGAACTGCCTCCGGTTGCGCCGCCAGAACTGACTCAAGGCTTGTGCTTACCTCGTCTAGCGTTGGTTCGTCCATCGTCATTGTAGGTGGCTGGACGGGCGTGTCCGCAGTCTGTGATGGCGTAGATTCGGCGCAGGCTGCCAGAGCAAATATCGCCGATAACAGGATGATAGAGCGCATGGTCGTGTCCTCAGTGGTGTGTCGTGAGATGGTAGGCATTCGTCGCGAAAATGAACAGTCCGATACGAGATTGTCTTCACTGCGCAAGCATCGAGGCGTCACGAGACTTGGTCGAGTGCCTCTCCAACAATGGTGGCAATAGAGCGGACATCTTCTGGGCTCGCGGTAAATGGCGGACCAAATTGCAGAGTGTCGCCTCCCCAGCGGACGTATAGGCCCATCTCCCAGCACTTGATGCCAAGTTCAAAGGGGCGAATAACCGGATCCCCGTCTCTTGGCGCAATCTGCAGCGCGCCAGCCAGACCGAAATTTCGAATGTCGGTAATGTGTGGATGACCCCGCAAACTGTGCAGGGTTTCTTCCAGCACCGGAGCCAGCCCTTGGGCTTTTGCCACCATTCGATCGTCCTGAAAGACGTTGAGCGCCGCAAGAGCCGCAGCGCAGGCCACGGGATGAGCGCTATAGGTGTAGCCGTGGGGCAACTCGATCATATGCTCGGGTATGTCCATGGCCATCATGCTGCGATAGATCTCAGCAGAGGTGAGCACTGCGCCCATGGGAATAGCGCCGTTCGTAAGGCCTTTAGCGATATTCATCATATCCGGCTGCACACCGAAGGCATCGGCACCAAAGGTTTCTCCAGCGCGACCAAAGCCTGTGATCACTTCATCGAAAATCAGCAGTATGTCGTTTTCATCGCATAGGTCGCGAAGGCGCTGAAGATAGCCCTTGGGTGGAATGATGACGCCGGCAGAGCCGGACATGGGTTCAACGATTACTGCGGCAATATTCGAAGCGTCATGCAGCATAATCAGTTGCTTGAGGTGATCGGCCAGTTCAGCACCCGTATCCGCCTGACCCTTTGTGAAGGCCAGATCAGGTTGCAGGGTATGAGGCAAATGATCCGCATCGCCGAGTTGGCCGAACATTTTTCGGTTAGCCCCGATGCCTCCCAAACTGGTGCCGGCAAAGTTCACCCCGTGATAGCCCTTGTGACGCGAGATAAATCGAGTTTTCGTGGGTTGGCCCTTGCTGCGCCAATAGGCTCTAGCCAGTTTTAGTGAGGTATCGGCGCATTCCGAGCCGGAATTAGTAAACAGGGCATGATTCAAGTCGCCCGGTGCCATTTCGGTTAGGCGTTCGGCCAGGGCGGTTGCGCCGGGGTGGGTGTACTGAAATGCAGGGGCGTAATCCATAACGCCAAGCTGAGCCTCAATGGCCGCGGTGATCTCTGGCCGGTTGTGACCGTAGCCGCAGCACCACAGCCCCGACAGAGAATCAAAAACTCGGCGACCGTCTTGGCTGATGTAGTGATTTTGCTCAGCCGCGACGACCACCCGCGGATCTTGGTGAAACTGTCTGTTCGCAGTGAATGGCATCCAGTGTGCTGGTGTTGATAGCAGGTTGGTTGCCGTTTGCTTCGATTGCATGATGTAAATTCCTAGCTGACAGCCTTTTGGTATGCAGGTCTGCTGCTCAGACGTTGCCAGTAGGGCAACAGGCTATCGGGAAGCCCTTCAGGTAAAAAGCGCTCCGCGAGCATGACCGTGTAGCCGAGCATGATATCTGCGGCGCTAAATGTCTCGCCAAGAATAAAGGGCTTATCCGACATTTCGTCGCCCAATGCCTTTGCGCTCAGCTCAGCGCGGGCCTGCATTTCAGCGACGACGTCGTCGATACGTCGCTCATCAGGAAACTCTCGAGAGTGATTGACGATCTCGCCCAGGGGCCGTGCAAAGGTCGCTTCAGCGAACCAGCTCCACTGCAGATAGAGGGCGTGCTCGGGGCTGCCCGGTGGAGGCTGTAGTCGACCTTTGCCATAGCGGTCAAGGATGTACTGAACCATGGCACCGGATTCAAAAATCAGTAAATCCTCACTCTGCCCTTCTAGTTGATCTCGTAACACCGGAACCTTGCCAACCGGATTCATAGCTCGCCATTCGGCGCTGGCGCGAAACTTTGGGCTGAAGTCTACAGAAACGACGGTGTATGGGATCTGGAGTTCCTCACAGAGCCATATGGGTCTGACCCCGCGAGTGCCCGGTACGTGGTAAATCGTCAACATACTTCTTTCCTCAATATTGGCCTGACTATTGGTCTCAGTGCCTGCCCCAGTCTTGGCCTTAGTCCTTGGCACGTTTTTGCGGCGGCCCAGCACTGGTGAAGCGCGTGCCGGGAGGATCGATGGCCCACTCTGCCGAATTTCCCCACGTGTCCGTGAAGACGAACTCATCAAGCGGACGTCTGCGCACGGGACCATGATTTCCCTGAGGCTTGCCAAGGGTTAGCGTGCATGAGATGAAAACATCCTCAGGAATACCAAGCAGCGTTTTTAACTGTGACTCGACAGGTCTGTGAAAGCCAGTAATGACGCCGCCATAGCCAAGGGCCCTGGCAGCCAACAGCAAATTCTGTACGGCCGGGTATACCGATGCTCCCTCCATTGGGTCCGGTGCGCGATAGCGGATCATGCAGGGCAAAATCAGAGCAGGCACGGAGCCAAAGTTCTCAACGTAGCCTCGCATGGTTCTGGCCATACGAGACTTTGGTGAATCGGGGTCTGCGCCGGATCCCTGGGCGTAGCCGTCATTGCGCTCTTTTTCCGTCCAGATGGCTTGGGCAGATCCAGCGATCATGGCCTTGGCTTTATCGGCCTTGTCGCCACTGGTTAGCACCATGAAACGAAAGGGCTGACGGTTAGATCCGCTTGGCGCCCGAGTCGCTGAGAACAGAATATCCCGCAGGTGCGCTTCAGGGATAGGCTCGTGAGTATAGCGCCGGATCGCGCGGGTGGTTGCTAACCCCTCTAGCAGGGAAAGTGGCGTATGCGCGATGGGGCGATCCGCAAGCGGATGATTGCTGGAACTCATGTAAGAGGCCTTTTTAATTGTCGATTGGCTCGAGCAAAGAGTCTGATACGCACTGGTCGTGCCTTCAAGTAGGCCCTTCAAGACGAACACAAACCTGATTATGAAGATGGGCTAGAGGATAGGAGCCTGCGTCTTGCCTTGGCGCCTGGCTATGGCCACACTTCCAGGCAAAACAAATGAAACAGGGGGAGTTATGATCGAACTAGATCGCCAGGGCGATGTTTTCACAATGACGCTAAATGCCGGCGAGAACCGTTGGAATACCAGTTTTGTGAGGGCGATAGCAGAGGCGTTAAATGAGGTAGAGGCCTCCACGGGCCCGGCCGCCTTGGTGACGACTTCAGCAAGCGAAAAGTTCTTTTCCAATGGGCTGGATTTGGATTGGGTGCAAGACCCTGATGCCCACCCTGCAGCGGGTGACCGAGCGGTTTTTGGAACCGAGTTCATGGGCCTAATGAGCCGAATCATGACCTTTCCAGTGCCGACAATCTGTGCGGTAAACGGTCACGCCTTTGGCGCCGGATTCATGTCAGCACTGTGCCACGACGTGCGCTTTATGCGCGCGGATCGAGGTTTCATGTGCGCGAATGAGATGCAAATCGGCCTATCGATTCCGAGTCCAGAGCTGGCCTTGTTCAAACACAAGCTGCCCGCGTCGGCCTTTTTTGAAACCGTCCAGCTCGCGAAGCGATGGACCGGCCCAATGGCTCAGGCTGCGGGATTTGTCGAGCATATTGATGACGCTGAAGCGTTGCTTGGAGCTGCTCAAGAGCGCGCGACTCAGCTGGCGCCGCTGGCAGCGAATCGCGATAACTACCGAGACCAAAAGCAGCGGCTGTTTGGCGAAAATGCAGCCATCAATGAAGTGCATGGTGCAGCCTATATGCTGGCGAATTCAGAGCGTTATCACCATTAGAGTCGCCGGATAAGTATACTTTCTGGAAATCACACCGTGGTTCGTCCTGCAAAACAACCGTTTGTCTGCCAAATGGTACAGGTTGTCCAATCCCCAAGAGGCGATGCAGAACTGATGCGATATAAATCCGCCTCATTCGTCGGTTGCGAGCATGCGGCCAGAACAAGAAAGTGGGGATTTATAGAATGGCTACGTTCCAGAAAAAGGTATTCACAGGCCTGGCTGCGGCCTTGCTCACTCTGGGTTCAACCGGTCTTAACGCCGCCGAGGGCGCTCCAGAGAGTGGGGCTGGTGGCGGCGCGGGAGCTGGAGGAGCCGCAGGGGGTATATCCGTAGCAACCGCGGTTACCCTGGGTGTTGCGGGGTTGGGACTGATAGTCGTGGCCGCGGACGGTGATAGCGGAAGCACAACATCTGCGCGTCCGCCGGTGACTCCGCCATCGCCGCCAACCACCACCACGACGACTGCTGGAACCTAAATTCTCTCCTTGGACGTTT
>ERZ802830.2661-NODE-2661-length-15890-cov-17.5286_pt1 | contig 15890 bp, 10 predicted proteins | sample MGYA00345654_ERZ802830 | MGnify/ENA primary metagenome ERZ802830 (study PRJEB30503, sample SAMEA104212375) | marine metagenome | biome: Westerlies Biome; feature: [SRF] surface water layer (ENVO:00010504) within the epipelagic zone...; material: water...
AATTTGTTAGGACCTCCCTTGGGGCTGAAACGTTCAGCCTCGTTGTAATTTCCGTCTAGCAATGGCGGGGCTTGAAACATACTGGTGGCGATCCTTGACTAATTCGAGAAACGTATTGTCAATCCAAATGATAATGATTACTATTTAGATTGATTTCACGTGTAGTTACTAGCCATGAGAATTTGCCAGCGCCTGTTTGTTTTACTGCAGAGCGGCATAATCGCCTTGCCCGTGCACGCTGAGATGGTTAACCCAAGCACCGTCGAACTGGAGGAAGTCGTCGTCATAGGGGCTTCGCTTTACGATGATCAGATCAATGCGCTCAAAACGCCTACGCCAATCCTCGATGTCGCTCAAAGTGTCGTCATCATTAACAGTGCTGAGATTGAGAGCCGGGGCTATGGCAGCGTTTCAGACATCATCAACTATCTTCCTGGCCTGAACACATCCCAAGGGGAAGGGCACCGAGACGCGGTGGTCTTCCGCGGCGTGCGTTCAACCGCAGACTTTTTCGTCGACGGTATGCGCGACGATGTTCAGTACTTTCGACCGCTGTATAACCTAGAGCAAGTTGAGGTGCTGAAAGGGCCAAACGCGCTCCTTTTTGGTCGTGGCGGCGCCGGCGGCGTACTCAATCGGGTTACAAAAAAGGGTGTTCTAGACAGCGAATTCCTGCACATGGGCGCCTCTGCAGACACCTTTGGCGCCGCGTCTTTGCAGCTGGACAGAAACATCTTGCTCGATGACAACGTGGCATTGCGATTCAATGCGCTTGCTGAAACTCTAGAAAATCACCGGGACTTTTTTGATAGCGATCGCGTGGGTGTCAATCCTGCGCTCAAATTCAGGTTGTCAGAAAAGACAGTGTTAGATCTGTCCTATGAGCTTCTCGATCACGAGCAATTTATTGATCGCGGCATCGTCACCGGGTCCAACGGCAGACCAGTCGAGGCCTATCGCGATATCGTATTTGGTGACTTGGAACAAAATATGTCGTCGCTTGAGGCACATCTGGTCAAAGGCTTGCTCCAGCGCCGTTTCTCAGAAAATACCAAGCTAAACGTCAGTGCGTTTTATGGTGATTACGAAAAGCGCTATGCAAATTTCTATGCATCCTCCTACACGCAGGGTAGCGATCCAGATCAAGTGACCTTGGACGGCTACGTTGATACGACCCAGCGCCAAAATCTTATCCTGTCGGGCAACTTGATATCCAAGGTGGTTACCGGGGCGATTGAACACACGCTATTGCTCGGAGTAGAGCGCATTGATACCGCATCGAATCAGGACCGATTCAATGCGTTTTGGGATACCACCGAAGACGACAATGAGATTTTCGCTGTCACCAGGCCGTTGGCGTTATCAGGAGGTGCTGGGATTAACGCAGTGGGCAATTCCACGCGTAACGACTTTAGCTTAGACCTCAATGACGATACTCACGTTGATATCGATGTACTGTCCGTCTATCTGCAGGACGAGGTCAGGCTGACTCAGCAGCTGAGTGTGGTGCTCGGAGCGCGCTTCGATGAATTCGAGATCTCGGTGTTGAACGTGCCTGCCAGCGAGACCCGCCGGAGAAAAGACGACGAGGTTTCGCCGCGAGCCGGTGTTATCTATAAACCCATGGCGAGCATGTCAGTGTATGCAAGCTACAGCGAGTCGTTCCTGCCTCGCAGTGGCGAACAGTTTGCCAACATTAATGGCTCCAAGAACCAACTTGACCCAGACACGTTCTCTAACCTTGAGTTGGGTTTTAAGTGGAATATCAGCGATCGGCTTAACTTCACGGCAGCTCTTTTTGAAATTGAGAAAAGTTCTCCGCAAGTTGCGGACAGTGACTCTTCGACACTAGATGTCATCGACTCCACCATTGAAGGGTTTGAGGCACAGATTCAGGGGCAAATAAACGACAGCTGGGCGCTTTCCGCGGGCTACAGTTATCTGGACGGTGAGCAGGTGAATCGACAGGGTTCGACTGGTTTGCGACCGCGAGAGCTGCCTGAGCATATGTTCTCTCTGTGGACCACATATCAAGTCTCGCCCAGGGTGGGTCTGGGTTTGGGGCTCACCCACCAGGACGAGAGCTTCATCAACAATAGCAACAGTGCAGTCTTGCCCAGCTACACCCGCATAGATGCCGCCCTGTATGTCGATGTCACCGAAAATGTCAGCATGCAGTTGAACATCGACAACGTGGCAGACGAACTCTACTTCCCAAATGCCCACAGCACTCACCAAGCAACGGTCGGAGAGTCTGTTAACGCAAGGCTCAGCGTGAACTGGCGACCGTAATTCGGCCGCCTGCAAGTTGGTGCTCGGTGGTCGACGGCGAATAGCGACGAGGGAAACACTCTCGTCCCCATAATCGACCGGAAGTGCGCCCCTGCGCTCGGGGCGCAACGAGACGAAAAAAACTGCTAATGTCGATGCTGATAAGAAGAGCAATGAGGGAAGTATGAAAACGATCTATCAGCTTGTGTGGCAGGTCTCGGCAGTTCTGGTTCTTGCAGGATGTGCAGAGCAAAAGTTGGAGACAACCCCAAGTGGCCAAGCGGCGACTGAGAGCGCAGAAGTACTAGCGCTTGCTGAGCGCGCTGGAGCACCACTATTCGACGGCATGGGTGATTACGAGATGCCGATTACCACCGAAGCGCAAGACGCTCAGCGGTACTTTAATCAGGGTATGGTTTTGGCCTTCGCCTTCAATCACGCCGAATCCATCCGTAGTTTTCGCGCCGCTCAAACACTGGATCCAACTTGTGCCATGTGCTTTTGGGGCGAGGCGCTAGCCACAGGCCCGAACATCAATGTCACCAGCAAGGGCAAGGTGATTATGTCTGCTGGAGAACGCGAAGCTGCCTTTGCCGCATTGCAGAAAGCGCTGGCGTTAAAAGACAACGCAACTGTGCGCGAACAGGCGTACATTGAGGCCCTTGCAACCCGCTACAACGGCGATGCAGAGACAGATCGGGAACCCTTGGACATAGCTTGGGCTGAAGCCATGGGCAGCGTTGTCAAGCAGTACCCCGAGGATATGACTGCTGCCTCAATCTATGCAGAGTCGCTCATGAATACGATGCCCTGGAACTACTGGTCGGATGATGGCATCGCCAAGCCCGAAACGTCAGCAGTGATCGAATCTCTTGATAGGGTTTTGCAGGCAGAACCTGATCATCCGCTTGCCTTGCATCTGTATATTCATGCCTTGGAAGCATCCAACGATCCTAGCCGTGCTGAGACAGCGGCTGATCGTTTGGCGAATCTGGTGCCCGGTGCAGGACATCTGGTGCATATGCCTTCGCATATTTATTATCGGATCGGGCGCTACAACGATGCCGCCGTGGCGAATCAGCGCGCAGCAGACGTTGACGAGGCCTACATTGCGGCCTGCAACGCGCAGGGCTTCTATCCCGCCCTGTATTATCCGCATAACATCCACTTTCTCTGGTCGGCGGCAACGATGCAGGGTCAAAGTGCATTGAGCATTGAAAGTGCGCGTCGGGTGGTGGCGAATGTGCGGGTTGAGCAGGTTCAAGCTTTTCCAACCGTCGAGTTTTTCCGCACGGTGCCGCTGTTGTCCCTGGTGCGTTTTGGTAAGTGGGATGACATTTTAGAAGAGCCACATCCCCACGAAGGCTTCATGTTTGCTAAGTCAGTCTGGCACTACGCGCGAGGCGTTGCCTATGCGGCCAAGGGTGAGGCGGCGTTAGCTAAGGGCGAGCTCGATGCACTGGTGCCCCTGCAAGATGACGTTTCCGTGCGCTTTTTGGACAGTCGCGATTATCCCGGCTCCTTGCTTGTTGGCATTGCCATTGAGCTATTGCGTGGTGAAATAGCCTATCGCGCTGGAGCCTTCGGCGAGGCGATAACGCATTTTACCTCCGCAGTTGAGAAACAAGATTCCTTGCCCTACACCGAGCCACCGTTCTGGTATTACTCAACCAGACAATCCTTGGGCGCTGCTTTGATGGCGAGCGGCGACGCGCAAGGCGCGGAAGCGGTGTTTCGACTGGATTTGGAGCAATATCCGCATAACGGTTGGTCGATGTTCGGGTTGACTCAAGCCCTCCGCGCCCAAGACAAGGACGCACAGGCGGATGAGGTGCAAATGCACTTCGAAAAAGCATGGCAGTTCGCCGATGTCGAACTGACCGCGGCGGTTTTGTAGACCGCGAGGAGGTCGGCGGCGGCTACCGATCCGGGTCGCGTTGTGATCCGGATTGGTGCTACGGCCACCTGAAAAAGCCTAATTGAGCACCTTTTTCACATCAGTTAAGGCATAATTGGCGCCCTAAACGCGCAGTGCCAGAAACCTTCCGCTCCTGATTCACCACCTTTGACTACCGCAAGGGGGCGGAGCGCAGTGGTCATCAAAACATCTGGCTCCCGCGCAACGTATTTACCCAGAGTCGAACACCAAAAGTATGAATGTATCCATTGAAACACTGACAGGCCTAGAGCGCCGTCTCACTATTGCTATTGATAGCGATACTTTCGAGCAGCAGATTACCAGTCGTCTTCAAGCCGCTGCCGGTCAAGTAAAACTTCCGGGTTTTCGTGCCGGCAAGGTGCCGATGAAAGAAGTCAGACGTCGATTTGGTGATTCGGTTAGGGCTGAAGTTGCAGGCGAAATGATGCAAAGCAGCTTTATGACCGCGGTGCAGCAAGAGGATATGAATCCCGCCAGCTCACCAAAGCTGGATGTCGTAAAGATGGATCCAGGTGTGGACTTTGAGTTCACCGCTACGTTCGATGTGTTTCCGGCGATTGAGTTGGTGAACTTCGATAAGGTCAATGTGAAACGACCGACAGCACAGATCGAAGATGCGGATCTAGAGATGATGGTCGAACGATTGCAGGAGCAGCACGCGACCCAAGAACCTGCAGAGCGACCAGCGGAGAGTGGAGACCAGGTGAAAGTCGATTTCTCTGGCGAGCTCGATGGTGAGCGAGTCGAGGAAGCATGCGGCGAGGGTATGGCCTTCACGCTCGGCCAAGGACAGATGATCGAGGATTTTGACCAGGGAGTTCTCGGCTTGGGCGCGGGTGAAGAAAAGAGCTTTGATGCGGTTTTCCCTGAGGATTACCGTGCAGAAGAACTGCAGGGCAAAACGGTTCAGTTTTCGGTCAAGGTAATCGAAGTAAACGAACGCAAACTTCCGGAGCTTGACGATGAGTTCTTTGCCAAGTTCGGTATTGAAGAGGGTGGCGAAGCGGCGTTTCGCGACGAAGTTCGAAATAACATGCAGCGAGAGCTCGAAGGCGCTGAAAAAAATCAGGTTAAACAGCAGGTTATGGATTCTTTAGCGGAATTACATGAATTTTCCGTGCCCGCCGATATCGTTCACCGTGAAATACATGTGCTGAAAGATCAGATGATGAGCCAATTCCAAATGCCGCCGGGTCAGGCGCAGAGCTTAGATTTGCCTGACGCTCTGTTCCAAGACCAAGCAGAAAAGCGGGTCAAAGTTGGCTTGATCGTCAACGAAGTTATTACTTCTGCCAGCCTGACAGCAGACGCTGAAAAAGTTGACGCCAAGTTGCAAGAACTGGCGGCACCTTACGGCGAGCCCGATCAAGTAATCGAGTGGTATCGCAGTAATCCTGAACAAATGAGTAATATTGAAATGTCTGTCCTTGAAGACCAGGTAGTCGACCACATATTGTCTGCAGCGAGCATCGAGGAAGTCGTAGCCAGCTACGCAGACGTCATTAGTGGTGCAGCAATCGCACCGCCTCAAGACGATGCTGACAGCGTTGAAGGCGACCAAGTCTCCGTCACTGAAGACGCCGTCGACATGGCTGTCGAGGGTGACGAGACCGTAGACGACAAGAAAGACAATACGTAATACGCAGCGAACGACGAAGCCAAGCAATAACAGCGCTGCCCGAATATCCGCGCAGAGTGAATGGGCGCAACAAACGGTGAAGGAAACAGGATGAGCAATACAGGAGAGTCGAATATGACACCGATGACAGGGCTAGGAATGGTTCCCATGGTCGTTGAACAGACTGCCCGCGGAGAACGCGCCTTCGATATCTATTCTCGACTGTTAAAAGAACGCATCATCTTCATGGTAGGTCCCGTCGAGGATCATATGGCAAACCTGATCGTAGCGCAGATGCTGTTTCTCGAATCTGAAAATCCCGACAAAGACATCAATCTTTACATTAACTCGCCCGGCGGTTCGGTCACGGCGGGCCTGGCTATCTATGACACCATGCAATTCATACGGCCCCAGGTCAGCACGCTGTGCGTTGGTCAAGCAGCGAGCATGGGTGCATTTCTACTCGCAGCGGGTGCGCCGGGTAAGCGTATGGCACTACCAAATTCGCGCATGATGTTGCATCAGCCTGCAGGTGGGTCTCGAGGCGTAGCAGCAGATATTGAAATTCAAGCCCAGGAAATACTGTTGGCGCGTGAGCGGCTCAACAAGATTATTGCAGAACATACGGGCCAAGAAATTGATCGTGTGGCGACGGACACAGACCGAGATTTTTGGATGAGCCCCGAAGAAGCGCAGGAATATGGGTTAGTCGATTCGGTGCAAACCAATCGACACACCAAGAGCGAAACCTAATCCAAAGGACGCACTAAGAGGCTGGGCTGAAAGTCACCCAAGCCTAAACGTCGAATAGGGATGACCTATTCGGGCTTGCAAAAAATACCGTCTCGAAGCAATGTAATTGCAGGCCAAGACCGTCACTTATTGGTGGTTCGAGGGAATCGCATAGTCAAGAGGAAGATATGTCAGAAGAAGGTGGCAAAGGCGACGATTCAGGAAAGCTGCTGTACTGCTCTTTCTGTGGCAAAAGTCAGCACGAAGTTCGGAAACTGATCGCGGGACCATCGGTCTTTATCTGCGATGAGTGTGTTGAGTTATGCAATGACATCATTCGCGAGGAGGTTTCTGAAGCTGCGCAAAGTGGTGAGGCAGCGAAATTGCCTGTGCCCACTGAGATCAAAGAAATACTCGACGAATACGTCATCGGCCAAGACCAAGCGAAAAAAGTACTCGCCGTAGCGGTCTACAATCACTACAAGCGACTCAACTACAGCGCCAAGAAAGACGATGTTGAGTTGTCAAAGTCCAATATTCTTCTGATTGGTCCGACTGGGTGCGGTAAAACGCTGCTGGCGGAAACGTTAGCGCGACTGCTCGACGTTCCCTTCACTATCGCTGATGCGACCACGCTGACTGAAGCTGGCTATGTCGGTGAAGATGTCGAGAATATCATTCAAAAACTCCTGCAGAAGTGCGACTACGATGTTGAACGCGCGCAGGTAGGCATCGTCTATATTGACGAGATCGACAAAATATCACGCAAGTCTGATAACCCCTCGATCACACGTGACGTATCTGGTGAGGGCGTACAGCAAGCGCTGTTGAAACTTATTGAAGGCACCATCGCTTCGGTACCGCCACAGGGCGGGCGCAAACACCCTCAGCAAGAGTTTTTACAGGTCGATACCTCGAAGATCCTGTTCATCTGTGGTGGAGCCTTTGCGGGCCTAGATAAGGTGATCAGCGATCGCTCTGACAAGTCTGGTATGGGCTTCGGTGCACAAGTGAAAGGTGAATCCGATAAAAGCACCATTGGCGAGACGCTTCAGACACTGGAGCCAGAGGATCTAGTGCGATACGGCCTGATACCCGAATTTGTGGGTCGACTGCCAGTGGTAGCCACCTTGGGCGAGTTGGATAACGATGCGCTGGTGCGCATATTGACCGAACCGAAAAACTCGCTGACACGGCAATATTCAAAGCTATTTGAGATGGAAGGCGTTGAAGTGGATTTCCGCGAAGACGCACTGCAGGCAGTGGCGGCCAAGGCAACCGAGCGCAAAACAGGCGCCCGAGGACTGCGCTCGATCCTTGAATCCGTGCTGTTAGACACCATGTATGACTTACCCGGATCTGAGTCCGTTAGCAAAGTGGTAATCGATGAGAGCGTCATCAACGGTGAAAGTTCACCCATGTTGATTTACGAAAACCTCGAACAAGCTGCACCCAAGGAAGGAAACTCTTAGCCAGAGCCAACGGCTCGTTTTAAGCTGCGGATACCTCTACGCGACTCAGACAACCTGATGCCCGAGGCGCACTTGTCGTTATAGTGTGCTTTTCGACCTCAACTGTATGAGCGCAATCTATGTCTGAAACCAAGCGAGAACTTTTGCCCGTCCTGCCATTGCGCGACATGGTGGTGTTCCCCCACGGCGTGCACCCACTCTTCGTCGGCACAAAAAGTTCCATCGTGGCCCTGGACTCGGCGATGGCCGACGACAAGCAAATTTTTTTGGTGGCAAAAAAAGATTCAGAAAAGACCGATCTTGGTCCAGACGATCTGTATGAGATGGGCACCGTTGCAACCATTTTGCAGCTACTCAAGTTGCCAGACGGCACGGTCAAGGTGCTCGTCGAAGGTGGTAGTCGGGCTGAGGTCAAGGACATCGATTTTTCCCAAGATTACATTCGCGCAGAAGTTGACGTGTACTCCGAATTGGAGATCGAACCTCGCGAAGCGGACGCCATCGTGCGCTCCTTGCTGTCTCATTTCGAACAATATGCTCAGGGAAATAAGAAAATCCCTCAGGAAGTGCTGGCGTCGCTATCTGGTTTAGACGAGCCATCGCGGCTTATGGATACGATGGCCGCGCAAATGTCACTGGAGATGCATGACCGACAACTCGTGCTCGAAACTGTTGAGGTAAAGCAACGCATGGAGCGCCTGCTTGGGCTTATGGATGCGGGGCTTGCGTTACAGCAAGTGGAGAAGCAAGTCCGCGGCCGCGTGAAGAAGCAGATGGAGCAAAGCCAGCGCGACTACTATCTCAATGAGCAGATGAAGGCCATTCAAAAAGAAATGGGCGATGATTCGGGCTCAGAGATGGATGCGCTGCAAGCAAAAATTGACGACGCAGGTATGCCCGCAGAAGCCAAGGAGAAGGCCCAGACCGAGCTGAACAAACTCAAGAACATGGCGCCGATGTCAGCAGAAGCCACCGTTGTTCGTAGCTTCGTCGACTGGATGCTCAATATTCCGTGGAGCAAGCGCAGCCGCATTCGTAAAGATCTGGCTGCTGCCCAGGAGATACTGGATGCCGACCACTACGGCCTAACCGAAGTGAAAGAGCGCATCATCGAGTACTTGGCGGTTCAAAACCGCGTGGCCAAATCGAAAAGCCCGGTACTTTGCCTAGTTGGCCCGCCTGGCGTAGGTAAAACGAGCTTAGGCGAAAGCATTGCGAAGGCGACCAACAGAAAATTCGTGCGTATGGCGCTTGGCGGCGTGCGCGACGAGGCTGAGATCAGAGGACATCGTCGTACCTATATCGGGTCACTACCCGGAAAGGTGATCCAGAAAATGTCGAAGGCGGGCGTCGTTAACCCGCTGTTTTTGCTTGATGAGATCGACAAGATGGGCATGGACATGCGTGGCGATCCCGCCAGCGCGCTGTTAGAGGTGCTGGATCCTGAGCAGAACGACACGTTTAACGACCATTACCTAGAGGTCGACTACGACCTTTCTAACGTACTCTTCGTTTGTACGTCGAACTCGATGGATATTCCCGGGCCCTTGCTTGACCGTATGGAAGTAATCCGGCTGCCAGGCTATACCGAAGACGAAAAGCTGAACATTGCCCAGCGCTATTTGGTACCCAAGCAAATCAAGAATAATGGGCTGAAAGCCGAGGAACTCTCGATTACCGAGGCGGCATTGATCGACCTCATTCGTTATTACACGAAGGAGGCTGGTGTCCGCGGTTTGGAGCGCGAGATTGCCAAGGTCGCTCGCAAAGTAGTCAAAGAGCAGTCGCTAAATGCTGACCTCAAAAAGAAGGGTAAGCCGAAGGAGCGCAAAGCCGGTCAGAAATTTGCGAACACGACGGTCGGCCCAGAACAGCTTTCTCACTACAGCGGAGTAAGAAAATTCAGCTATGGACGAGCCGAGGAGAAGGATCAGGTTGGTATCGTCACGGGCCTTGCCTGGACGCAGGTAGGGGGTGAGCTACTCAATATCGAGGCAGTGTCTATGCCCGGAAAGGGTCGGCAAACAAAAACAGGATCACTGGGTGATGTGATGCAGGAATCTATCCAAGCAGCGCTTACCTTCGTTAGAAGCCGCGCCACCGTGCTCGGTCTACCTGAAGATTTCCATGAGAAAACAGATCTGCATATCCACGTGCCGGAAGGAGCGACACCCAAGGATGGGCCAAGCGCTGGCATCGGTATGTGCACTGCCATGGTATCGGTCATCACTGGCATACCGGTCAAAGCCGATGTGGCAATGACCGGTGAAATCACTCTGCGCGGACAAGTGCTGCCGATTGGCGGTTTGAAAGAAAAGTTGCTGGCAGCGCACCGCGGCGGCGTCAAGCAGGTCATCATCCCCCATGAGAATGAAAAAGATCTCGTTGAAATTCCCGACAACGTCAAGGCAGATTTGCAGATTCACTGTGTGAAGTGGATGGACGAAGTGCTGCAGGTTGCCTTGGACCGAATGCCCGTGCCGCGAGTTGCCGAGGACGCAGAAGCTGCTAGTCCGGAGATTCCTGTGGAAGAAGAGAACGTACCGACGATCAGTCCTCACTGAAACTTGTGATTGCGTTCGTAATAACCCGAACGAAAGGCTGAGAATGAGTTGCCACAGCACATGGGGGTTGTTATATGATGCCGCATCCGAAAGGGTTTTTTTAAACAGCGCTAAAGACGGTTCGTTTCTGTAGCCCCAAGTTGATTAGGCTTAAGACGTGGTTGTTGTGCGCGAATAGCGAGGGGCATTAAATTGAATAAAAGTGAATTGGTAGATCACGTCGCCGAATCGGCGGACATCCCGAAAGCAGCCGCTGCACGTGCGGTTGATTCGGCCTTAGAGGCGATCACGAAATCGCTAAGTGATGGTGAATCTGTTGCTCTTGTTGGTTTCGGTACATTCCTCGTACGCGAGCGTGCGGCACGTGCGGGCCGCAATCCAAAGACAGGTGAGGCAATACAAATCGCTGCTGCCAAGGTGCCTGCGTTTAAGGCGGGTAAAGCGCTCAAAGACGCCTTGAACTGATCCCACTTGAGATTACGGTAACTTAAGTTGCCGACACGAGGGCGCTATAGTGCGCCCTTTTTTTTGGGTTCTTTGTGAACCCATTTATGTTCACTGAGTTGTAAGAAAGGGTAGAGAAGATGCTGCAGCAACTAAGAGATCAGACCCAGTCTACGGGTTTTAAGATTTTGGTTGTCGCCATTATTTTGGTCCTGACACTTTTTGGGTTTGGGGCAACGAATATTTTCTTAGGGACGGTACCAAGCGTCGCGAACGTCGGCGACTATGAAGTGACCGAAAATGTTCTGGCGATTGAAACAGAGCGCGAACGCAGGCGAATCATCACGCAGATGGGCCCCGAGTTCGATCCTGCAGACATTGATCGTTTGCAGCTGCAGAATTTTGCGCTGGACCAACTGATCAACCGCCAAGTGCTGTATCAGGCAACAGATATGCTCGGATTGGCGTTTTCCGACGCCGATGTGAATCAACAGCTCGTCGAAAGCCCCGCTTATCAGGTGGCCGGAGAATTCAACGAGGCGCTTTATCGCCAGCAAGTGCAAATGCTGGGGTTTAGCCCTCCACAATTCATCGAGGAAGTTCGGCAAGGTTTGGGCTCTGAGCTATTGCGGCAAGGCGTCGTTGCCAGCGGCTTCGCGCAAGATTGGGAAGTTGCACAGGCGACTGCGTTACTGGATCAGCGTCGTGACATCGCTTATCTGAACCTTGATGTCGAGAAGTATATGGATGGTGTCGACGTCACGGAGCAAGCCATAGCCACGCGGTACGAAGAAGATCGTTCCGTCTACGTTACCGAACCCACGGTAGATGTTGAATGGGTTGAGATCACGCTAGCGGGCCTACAGGCCAGCGTCGACATAGACGACAGCGAAGAGGCGTTGCGCGATATATACGATGCGGATGTGAGCACCCTGATAGGAAACTCCCAGCGCGCCTCTGCACACATATTGATATTGGTCGACGATACGACGGATGAAGCGTCAGCGTTGCAGCAAATTGAGGCTGCTGCAGAACGACTGGCCAATGGCGAAGAGTTTGCCGTATTGGCCACGGAGCTGTCCCAGGATCCTGGGTCCGCAGCGCTGGGTGGCGACCTTGGCATGATGACCAAGGGGTCCTTTGATAGTGCATTTGAAGAAGGACTTTGGGCGCTCGAACAACCCGGCGAGGTTTCCGAACCAGTGCGCAGTGAATTCGGTTACCACCTGATTCAGCTGAAAGAGATCGGCACTGTGGAGGTTCCGACATTCGATGAAGAGCGCGCTGGGATTCTTGCGCGGTTACGCAGCGAAGCTGCAGCAGATGCTTTTGACTTGGCGATGGACGATTTAGAGCGCAGAGCGTTCGAGGAACGTTATGAGTTGACCGCGACGGCAGCGGCAATCAACGCCACTGTGCAAACGGTGCAAGGCATTACGCAACAGAGCCAAGATCAAGCCAGCCCATGGAAGTACGCGGAAAACCCAGAAATCATCGACAGTTTGTATTCACCAGAGGGACTAGATGGTGAAAATTCACCGGTAGTTATGGTGAGTGATGGTGTGGCGGTTGTCGCCCGTGTCTCTCAGTACAACGCCTCTGAGGAGCGCAGCTTGGAAGAGGTTCGAGACAGTATTCGCGAAAGCCTCAAGCTGGAAAGCGCACTGAGTCAAATTGAAGCGGACAAACTCGATGCGTTATCACAGCTGCAAGCAGGTGATTCAGTCTCAGCAGTGGCAACTGGGCTGGGCGAACGCTGGCAAAGGGCTGAACTTGCCACTCGTGCAGGGGGCACTCCGCAGGGACCAGCCAATATCCCTCAGGCTGTTCTGAATGAGGCCTTCGCCTTGCCTCGACCGGTGTCTGGTGGCAAGAGCGTCGGCTCGATCACCGGCCCAGAGGGCAGCTCGCTGGTCGTGGTAACTCGGGTTCTCGCTGGCGACGTGGATGCCACTTCTGAAGCCTTAGTAGATCAGCTAGCTAAAGAGGTCATAGCCAGAGACCAACAACTGGAGTTCGCGGCTTTTTTCACGGCAGCTCAAGAGTCTGTGGGCGTTTCCCGAGCTGACAACTAACCCTTGCTGAGTGGGCTTAACCGCCCACCACGTCAACAAAGAGCGTGAGCGCTTGACCCGGCTGAAGATAACGCTGGGGAGCAATCTCGTTCCATTGAACAATGTCCCTCACACGCACGCGAAATTTCTTGGCGATACGGCTCAGCGAGTCACCCCGGCGTACCTTGTACTGGATTTTTCGGATCTTGCTAGGCACGTCACTTAGCTGGGTGGGTAGTGCATTCGGTAACGGCAGGCGTATCGTTTGACCGACGCGCAGCAAGTCACGTCTACCGATTCGGTTCAGTCGAGCGAGCCTATCAATGGATGTTTTACTTTGCTTGGCAATACTCCATAGCGAGTCCCCTCGACGTACCGTATACGAGCTCGTCCCAACGCCATTTTCCAGCCTGATTGTGCTCGTACTCGGTATCCGCAGCGACTGACCAACCCTTAAAAAATCATTATCGAGGTGGTTGAAGACTCTGAGTTGTCGGCTGGACAAATCATTGGCTGCCGCCAATTCACTGATAGTGTCACCGGCTTTAACAACAATTTCACGCCACGCGACGCGCTGCTCTAGGGGTACCGATGCTAAGAGATGAGATGCATCTTGCAACGCACCTTGATAAGACTCTGGCAGCGTGAGGCGCAGGGGTGTGTCTCGTGACCACTGGGAGCGCTTCAGCCCAGGATTGAAGCGATAGATGTCTGCCGCGCCTATGCCCAGTGTTTTGGCGACTACCGCCACATCAAAGCTGCTCGGTAGGCCGATCACCCGCAACGGATCAACATCGCGGATGGGTGGCAGTGTTATACCGTAGGCTTCCGGCTGAGCGATGACGGCTGATATCGCCAACAGTCGAGGTACATAGGCTCGAGTCTCACGAGGTAGCCGCAAACGAAAGAAGTCTCGATGTTGGCTTCTACGTAGGGCTTTAGAGACCGTGCCACCGCCGGCGTTGTAGGCGGCCAAGGCGAGTTGCCAGTCGTCAAAACGCCCGTGCAGGTCCTGCAAAAAATTCAGTGCTGCCTCGGTAGCATCTATGACGTCTCGGCGGCCGTCATAGTAGTTAGTCATCCGCAGACCATACTGTTTCGCTGTGGGACGCATAAACTGCCACAGTCCGCTAGCGCCATAGGGCGAAAATGCATAGGGATCGAGAGCGCTTTCAACGACCGGCAGGAATGCCAGCTCGGCGGGCAGCCCACGCGCGCGCACTTGCGCAAACAGATAGGGTAGGTAGCGCTGCATTCTTGGCCCTAGACGTGCCCAATATTCAGGATGGGCCTGAAACCAACGTATTTCTTGCTGTACGCGCCTTTCGTTGAGATGGTGGTCGAGCTGCATCGTAGACCTGACCGCCAGCCAGAAGTCGCTGTTGCTGACTGTGGACGTCTGTGCTTTCAACAGCAGGGGCCTAGACTTCTCGCTATCGCTCAGGTCGCCTGCTGTTTGCTCTCCTGTCTCGCCATCTGCTTCAAGGCTGTGTGCAGCAGCCTCCGGGGCTGCCTGTAGTTCACCCAGGGGCTTAGGGGGCTCTACAGAGAGGGGAGATACACAACCTGAAAGGAGCGCTAGGGTGCTAGCAATAATGATAAATGCGCGCTGACATGCACCAAATATATAGCTTAGAAACTTGATGTTAGGTTAGCCTAGTCGAGAAGTAATGCGATGTGCATTCTAACAGGTACAGCGAAGGCTCAGTAAATGCATGAATCCGCCAGCGATGAAATCATCCCACGCTAACCCCCTCTGGAGTACCAGCTTTGGCCAGCGCCTCGAGGCAGAGGAGCAAGTATTATTGCAGCCATTTCTTCGACGTCTGCATGGCGATGCAGTGCTTTGGATCGGAGAAAACCAGGCGATGCCAGCGGCCCTGAAATACTGCATGGTGAGGCAGCGGATCTGGGCGACCCTGTCCGGTGTAAGAAATGCGGATCGCTCAGCCGACGACCTAGCTCAGGTCTTTACTCAATGCGACAGCCTGCCTTTTGCGACGGGCTCTCTGGATGGTGTCGTGCTGCATCATTCCTTGGAACAAAGCCGAGACCCTCGCGCCAGCATTCGAGAGGTAGAACGGGTTCTGAAACCTGGTGGTCGGCTCGTCATTTGCACAACTAATCCATTGAGTATTACGGGCATAAGAATGCTGTTGTGTCGGCGCAAAAACCGTATTCACAAGAAAAAAGACACAGGCGCGCAAAGTATGCAGCGACCGAAGTGGCGCAAGCTACGATGGATAAGTCCTCTGCGCCTGCTCGATTGGCTGGTGCTGCTGGGCTTGAATACTGATGAGGCGCCTCGCTTTCGCTCCCTAACCCTGCCCACGATCAAACCCTCATATCAGCGCGTACGGCAAAAGGTTGCGTTAAAACTACCGCGCAAATTTGCACAGATGTCATCGCTATCGCGCGCCGTATCGCGGCTTTATCGTCCACTGCGGCCGCTGATGAGGCGCCTACCGATTGGCGGAATTGTGGTGGTTTCGGCAGTTAAAGACAGTGAAGGCAAGACAATGATCGGCAGACCAATGCGCGCCATAGGCAAGAAAAACCATCCCACCTTGATACCCTCTGCACGCTCCAAGCTGAATGACAGCAAACTGAGAACAAATGGCTAAAGAGGTGCAATTGTGACAGTCGAAGTTTTTACCGACGGCGCTTGTCGAGGAAACCCCGGCCCCGGTGGTTGGGCCGCATTGGTACGTGCTGATGAAAAAGAACAAATTTATGCGGGGGCAGAACAAAGCACCACAAACAATCAGATGGAGTTGATGGCTGCTATCCAAGGAT
>ERZ802830.2662-NODE-2662-length-15889-cov-21.5071_pt1 | contig 15889 bp, 15 predicted proteins | sample MGYA00345654_ERZ802830 | MGnify/ENA primary metagenome ERZ802830 (study PRJEB30503, sample SAMEA104212375) | marine metagenome | biome: Westerlies Biome; feature: [SRF] surface water layer (ENVO:00010504) within the epipelagic zone...; material: water...
TTGTAGATGAGGTCATTTTCATCTTTTCTTGCAATGGGTCTGTTGGTTGGGATTTCAATAACATCCAACTTGTATATTTCCCAAAATTCACCTGCTTCCGTTATCGCAGTACCTGTCATTCCAGATAGCTTACGGTACATACGGAAGTAGTTTTGTAGTGTAATGGTGGCAAAGGTTTGGGTTGCTGCCTCGATCTTTACATTTTCTTTTGCTTCAATGGCTTGGTGTAAACCATCAGAATAGCGACGACCGTCCATGATACGTCCTGTTTGTTCATCGACAATCTTCACTTGGTTTTCCATTACCACGTAGGCTACATCCTTTTCAAATAGGGTATAGGCCTTTAGCAATTGGTTCATGCTGTGAATACGCTCACTCTTGATGCTGTATTCCTTGAAAAGCGCTTCTTTTTCTTTGGCTTCTTCTTCGGGTGATTTTTCTTGTTGTTCGATGCTTAGAATAGCACTTCCAAGGTCGGGCAACACAAAGAAATCAGCATCGTCTCCATCTTTAGAAAGTTGCTCAACGCCCTTGTCCGTAAGTTCAATTTGGTTGTTTTTTTCATCAATAACAAACAACAAATCGGCATCTACTTTGGGCATTTCTCGATTGTTATCTTGCATATAGAACCCTTCTGTTTTTTGCAATAATTGACGGATCCCTTCTTGACTTAAAAACTTAATTAAAGCTTTGTTTTTAGGCAGCCCCCTGTATACACGTAACAATAGGAAACCCCCTTCTTTGGCATCTCCCTCGCTAATCAGTTTTTTTGCTTGTGCAAGGACCGTTGTTAGGTGCTGGCGTTGCTGCGAAACCAAAGTGGATATTTTGGGTTTCAGGGCATCAAATTCGTGTCTGTCACCATCTGGCACAGGACCCGAAATAATCAAGGGTGTTCGCGCATCATCAACCAGAACGGAATCCACCTCATCAACAATGGCGTAGTTGTGTGGGCGTTGCACGAGATCATCCATGGAATGCGCCATGTTGTCGCGCAGATAATCAAAGCCAAATTCATTGTTGGTGCCATAGGTGATATCTGCCTTGTAAGCATTTCGCCTTGCTTCTGAGTTGGGTTTGTGGTAATCAATACAGTCTACCGACATACCATGAAACTCAAAAATAGGCGCCATCCAAGCGCTATCTCTTTTGGCCAAATAATCATTTACGGTCACCAAATGCACACCTGATTCTGACAAGGCATTTAGGTAAACAGGTAGGGTAGCTACCAGCGTTTTTCCTTCACCTGTTTGCATTTCGGCAATTTTACCTTGATGCAACACTATCCCACCGATCAACTGAACATCGTAGTGTACCATGTCCCAAGTAACGGACTTTCCGGCAGCATCCCATGCATTAGCCCAAATGGCTGTGTCGCCTTTGATTTTGACGTTTAACTTGGTTGCAGATATGCTTCGGTCAAACGGGCTTGCCGTGACTTCTAAATATTCGTTTTCTTTAAATCGTTTGGCTGTTTCTTTTACAACAGCGAATGCTTGTGGGAGTATATTGTCTAAGTAACGCGCTACTTCTTCATGCGCCTGCTTTGTAAGGTTGTCAATTTCGTTGTAGTGGGTTTCTTTTTCGTCAACATCAATGGTTTGTTCAATTGTAGTCTTTAGTGCGTCTATCTTGTCATAAAGCGGTTTGCGAATTTCTGCAATTTCTTTTTTGAACGTATTTGTTTGATCGCGTAGTTGGTCGTTTGTTAAGCCATCTAATGCTGCTGTGGCTTGATGAATTTTATCTACCAAGGGATACAAACCTTTTAGGTCTTTTTTGGCCTTGTCGCCAACAAATGTTTTAAGAATACCACTAAGCACGCTCATAGAGAAGAATAAAGGAAATCAAAAGTAAGCAAAAAAAGCGAAGGGAAAATCGAATAATTAGTATTCGTCCTCGTTCCAAAGATAATCTTCGTCTGTAGGATAATCAGGCCAAATTTCTTGGATGGATTCATAGATTTCTCCCTCATCCTCAATGGATTGGAGATTCTCTACTACTTCTAGAGGAGCACCAGTTCTAATGGCATAATCGATAAGTTCGTCTTTATTTGCCGGCCAAGGGGCGTCACTTAAATAGGATGCGAGTTCTAAAGTCCAGTACATGAAGTTGTTTTTTTAGGAGTTGCAAAAATAAATTTTTATTGCATTTATGCAAACAAAAACTTACTTACTTGGAATCCACTTGATTTCATCCTTGCCGTCCCAGATGGCTAAAGCTCTTGCCAAACAAAAAAGATAGTCTGATAATCGGTTTAAATAAACCAGTACTTTGTCGTCTACAAAATCTATACGGCTCAATTGAACTACAATACGTTCAGCCCTGCGGCAAACGCAACGTGCAATGTGTGCATGTGCCGCACCCTTATTGCCCCCAGGAAGAATAAAATGTGTCATTCTCGGTAGTAGTTCTTCGTATTCGTCAATATGCGTTTCCAGTGCTTTTATATCAGCTGTGCTTACTTCTGGAAAAGGTCTTTTTTGTTCTTTGGACTTGCTTGCCAGTTGCGCTCCCATAGAAAACAACAAACTTTGAATGCTTTGTACTTCATCAATACGTTCTTGTGGGAGGAATTCTACAATCAAACCTAGCCAAGAATTTAATTCATCTACGGTGCCGTAGGATTCAATTCTAAGGTTGCTTTTTGAGACACGATAGCCTCCAATTAAAGAGGTGTCTCCCTTGTCGCCAGTTTTGGTGTAAATTTTCATAATCGTAGCAATACAATACAAAAGTACACATTTAAGTAATGTACCTCAGCTTTATTTAATGTAAATCACTCATTTTCAATATAGTTTAATTTTTTCCACGTGAAAATGAGAAGAGTAGCATCAGCCCAGCCACAAAACCACCAAGCCTGAATATATAATCACCATAGCGTACATATATTGTGATATCGCTTTGTGGGTACACTGCTGCTGTTAATACACCTTTTGTGTTGTATGCTAGTTTTGTGGTTACCTCACCTAGTGGCGTGATGAATCCAGAAATTCCTGTATTAGCCGATCTTACGACAGTTCTTCGCGTTTCAATAGCGCGCAAGCTTGCGTATGCCATATGTTGTTTGTGTCCGGCTGTATCGCCCCACCAAGCATCGTTTGTCATGATTGCCAAAACCTCTGCGCCATTTCTAACATATCCCGTTACAAATTCACCGTACACAGATTCATAGCAAATTACGGGGCTGATTTTAATATCGTTGTACAAGGAAAAAGCCTCTCGATCCTCTTGAGTAGCTCTTGTTAAAACAGTGCCGCCAAAATCGAGCATGACATTGCCCAGAAGTGGCTCAACAATATCTCGAAAGGGTAAGGTTTCAACTCCTACAACCAGTTTGGATTTGTGATAGACTTGAACCCCTGTGGTGTCTGTCAAAAATGCCGAGTTATAAAAATCGGCCCAAACGCCATTATTAAGCCTGTTTGCTGTTTTGGTTCGGTAGTTTTCCGCATAAGTCTTATAAAACTGTATGCCGTTTAGTAGTTGGGTATTATTGCGGTTTGCGAAATTTAGTAGGTCTTGGTAAAGCTTACTTTCTTCAATTAACGATAAATTTGCACCTGCACCTTCTGAAAAATAGGTTTCTGGCGTAATGATTACATCTGGGTATTTGAGTAATTCAGGCCCGATTTGCTCCAACAAAAGTTCGTATTGCCCTTGGGTGGTCTGGTCATATTTTTCTGTGTAAGGATCAATATTGGGCTGTACTACTGTAACTGTAAGCGTTTCTTCTGTTTTTTGCTCGAATTGGTTTTTGATAAAAAACGATAAGCCAAGTGGAATAAAAATTAGCGCAAGTGGTCTAATCAATCGTTTGTTTAGCTTTTTGTTAACCAAATAATGCTTGATCGCATGATATAATGAGATGTTAACCATCCAAATCCATAGGGTGCCGCCAAAAACACCAGTATATTCATACCATTGGATCCAATCAGGATTGGATGCAAAGCCATTACCAAGGTTTAGCCAAGGCCAAGAAAAGCCCCAATTCAAATGTAGTTTTTCAAAGCAAATCCATGTAAGGGGTAAAAAGATAACCCCTGCTTTTCTACCCAATTTTCTATCTACGCGGTGCCACAGCAATACGACCAACGTCATCAAAGTCGAATTGACAATCATAGCAAAGAACATCCCAAAAACGGTGGCATTCCAAAGCCACCATGTAGTAATGGCATTCCAAACAAAAAATCCTAAAAAAACACGTGACGAAAAAACCCAAAACCCATCATTTTTTGTGCTCTCAATGAGCCACAATAAGGGCACCAATGCAACAAAAAGTAAGGGACTGAATCCCGCTGTTGGCCAAGAGAGGCCCAGCAATACACCAAACAACAATGATAGAATGATTTTTACAGGCATTTTGCTAATGTACAATTTTGTGTAGGTTTGTATTGCTTAACCAAAACGATAACTGATGAATATTATCAGATTTTTACCAAACACACTTACGCTGCTCAACGGCTTTTCTGGTTGTATGGCCTTGATTTCTTTGTTCGAGAATAATTACGAAAAAACACTTGTGTGGGTATTGATCGGTGTCTTTTTAGACAGTTTCGATGGATTGGTGGCTAGAGCATTTAGAGCAACTACAGAAATTGGCAAACAACTCGATTCGCTGTGTGATGTTATTTCCTTTGGTGTAGTTCCAGGATATTTTATGTATAAGTATTTAAGTGACTTTTTGCCTTATGAGTTGGTGCCGCTTTCCCTTTTAGCGTTTGTAGTTACGCTTGCATCTATTTACAGGCTGGCGCGTTTTAATATCACCCCCTCAAGTCAATTGGATTTTCAAGGGATGCCAACCCCAGCATTCGCTTTGTTTGTGATAGGGATTCCCTTTATTCCCTACGAAATTAACCCAATAATAATAATTGTTATTGTAGTATTACTTACTGTTTTAATGGTGTCGAAAATCATGCTTCCAAGTCAGAAGTTTGTCAATGGAAAGCCATCAAACTTTTTTTGGATTTTCGCAGTGATTTCTATTCCTACACTGTTGATTTTTAGTTCTCAAGCATTGTCGTTAACGGTACTGTCTTATGCTGTTTTTGGAATGTTATATATGCGGCTTAAAGCGTAAGCTTCTTCTTGCGAAGCTCAAAGTTCTGACCTAAATATACCTTGCGAACCATCTCGTCTTGTGCCAATTCTTCTGGTGTTCCCGTCTTTAGGATTTTCCCTTCGAACATGAGGTAAGTACGGTCTGTAATAGCTAAGGTTTCTTGCACATTGTGATCGGTGATAAGGATGCCTATATTTCGCTTTTTTAGGTGGGCTACAATTTTTTGAATATCCTCAACGGCAACAGGGTCAACTCCTGCAAAAGGCTCGTCTAAGAGTACAAATTTTGGGTCTGTGGCAAGGGCTCGTGCAATTTCTGTTCTTCTGCGCTCACCTCCAGAAAGTAAATCCCCTCTATTTTTTCGAATATGATTTAAGCCAAATTCTTCTAATAACGCTTCTGTTTTGTCATGCTGTTCCTTTTTCGACAACTTGGTCAATTCCAAAACGCTTTTGATGTTTTGCTCAACGGTAAGTTTGCGAAAAACAGATGCTTCTTGTGCTAAATATCCAATGCCGCTTTGAGCACGCTTATACATGGGAAATTTTGTAATATCTGAATCCTCTAAATAAATGTGACCGCTCAAGGGCTTAATCAGTCCAACAATCATATAGAAAGAGGTTGTTTTTCCAGCGCCGTTGGGTCCTAGCAAGCCAACAATTTCACCTTGATTTACAGTAACCGATATGTTGTTTACTACTTTTCTGCCTCTATAGGTTTTGGTGATATTTTCGGCGTATAGCTTCATGTGTTGGTGTTAGGAGTTTTCTTGTGACCGTTGGATTCGTTTGTAAACAGATTTCGAAATAAAGATACTTACTTCATATAAAATCATGATGGGAATAGCCACAATAATTTGGCTTGCAATATCTGGTGGCGTGATAATAGCTGAAAGGGTCAACACAATCACTAGTGATATTTTACGGTATTTGCGCATCAGACTAGGCGTTATCAGACCAATTTTAGTAAGGAAGTAAACCAGTATGGGTAACTCAAAAATAAACCCTGCTGACAGCACAGATGCTCGTACTAATGCGGTATAACTGCTCAGATCAAAGTCATTGAATATTTCGGTACTAACACTGTAGGTTCCTAAAAAGCGAAGGGAAAGCGGCGTGATAACAAAATAGCCAAACAATACACCTATAAAAAACAATAAAGAAGATACAATGATAAAACCGCGTGCCTGTCTGCGCTCCGGCTTAAGCATACCTGGACTGATAAATTTCCATACTTGATATATCACATAAGGAAAAGCGATAATGAAACCTGCTGTAATTGACGTCCAAATATGTGCTGAAAATTGCCCTGCAACAGTTCTGCTTTGGACCCTAAAAGGCAGCTCGTCTAGACAAAAGCCTTCGTCAAATCCTAGTGCTTGTGCTGCGCTACAAAGCCATTTATAGGTTATAAAGTCTTGTTTTTTTGGACCAAACAGCAAAACATCAAAAATAAAGTCTTTAGCTAAAAAAGCAGCACCACCAGCAATGACAATGGCCAAAATACTGCGGATGAGGTGCCAGCGCAACTCTTCTAAATGATCAAGAAATGGCATGGTTTTTTTATCCATACACTAATTAATACCTTCGTTTAGGATATCGTGAATATGTACAATACCAATATAGGTATTGGCATCAACAACTATAATTTGACTTATTTCTTTTTCTTGCATTAACGTTAATGCTTTTTTTGCAAGGGTATCACTGTTTAAAACAATGGGTTTTTTTGCCATGATGTCTTGTGCTTTCAACGTTGAGAAATCACCAGCCGATTGCATCATACGTCGTAAATCTCCATCTGTTATAACACCCACGACTTGATTGTCTTGGACGACTGCTGTTGCACCAACAAGCTTGGTCGAAATCTCGCTGATAACTGCTTTTATTGTAGTATCGGGGGTAACAACTGGTTTTTTGTGTGGTTGAAGCAAGTGCCCTAACTTAACATTTAATGCCTTACCCAATGCACCTCCAGGATGTGAGCGTGCAAAATCTTCTGCCTTGAATCCGCTAAGCTCCATAAGGCAAATGGCCAATGCATCTCCCATAACAAGCTGTGCTGTGGTGCTCGTGGTTGGCGCTAAATTATTTTGATCGGCTTCTTTTGGTATGCCAACATGCAAGATTGCATCTGCATTTTGAGCAAGGAAAGAAGTGGGGTTGGCTGTCATACCGATTAGCTTATTCCCTCTATTTTTTAGTAGTGGAACAAGTGTTTTTATCTCAGCACTAGTGCCGCTTTTAGACAGACAGAGCACGATATCTTGTTGTTCTATCATGCCTAAATCCCCGTGAATGGCATCAGCAGCATGCATAAAAATGCTTTTTGTACCCGTAGAGTTTAAGGTGGCGCTAATTTTCATACCGATAATGGCGCTTTTGCCAACACCCGTAAGTACCAAACGCCCCTTGCCTTTATGGATCCAATTTACAACGTGTTCAAAATCTTTGTTGAGTTGAGGAGCCAATCCAGCTATGGCTTCGGATTGCTGTTCAATTACAGAAGCTGCAACTTTTAATATGTGATTGGATTTGTTCAATTATTATTGATATATAGACAGTTTTAACGTATATTGTGAGTACAAATGTACAAAACCCACGATGAAGCTACAGGTCGATGGCAAAGAGCTTGATTTAAAAGGCTCTTTAAAGAATTTTTTTGGTTTTAACGAGTTCCGAGGATTACAAGAAGACGTTATAAAAAGTGTGCTCAACAAAGAGAATACTTTTGTTATTATGCCTACTGGCGGCGGTAAGTCGCTGTGTTACCAATTACCTGCACTAGTGCAACACGGAACAGCTATAGTGGTTTCCCCACTTATAGCTCTAATGAAAAATCAAGTGGATGCTATTCGTGGCATTTCCAAAAACGATGGCATTGCGCACGTTTTAAACTCCTCTTTGAGTAAAACACAGGTCGAAATTGTTAAGCAAGACATCAGTTCGGGATTGACTAAACTTTTATATGTAGCGCCAGAATCGCTCACAAAAGAAGATTATGTTGCTTTTTTACGCAACGTTCCCATCAGCTTCTTAGCCATTGATGAAGCCCATTGTATTTCTGAATGGGGACACGATTTTAGACCTGAGTATCGTAACCTTAAATCCATCATGCAACGTATTGGAGACAATATACCCATCATTGGATTGACGGCAACCGCAACACCGAAAGTCCAAGAAGACATACTCAAGAACCTTAATATTTCTGATGCCACTACCTATTTGGCTTCCTTTAATAGGCCTAATCTGTTTTATGAAGTAAGGCCAAAAACAGCGCAAGTAGACCGAGATATCATTTCTTTTGTAAAGAGCCATAAGGGCAAATCTGGTATAGTCTATTGTTTGTCGCGCAAACGTGTGGAGGAATTGGCACAAATGTTACAAGTCAATGGTGTTAATGCCTTGCCGTATCACGCAGGTTTAGACACCAAACAAAGGGTCCACAACCAAGACAGTTTTCTCAAGGAAGATTGTGACGTTATCGTTGCGACTATCGCTTTTGGTATGGGTATAGACAAGCCAGACGTTCGCTTTGTTGTTCATCACGATATCCCTAAAAGTATTGAGAGTTATTACCAAGAAACAGGTCGTGCAGGTAGAGATGGTGGCGAAGGCCATTGCTTGGCCTTTTATGCTTACAAGGACATCGAAAAACTAGAGAAGTTTATGGCTGGAAAGCCACTTGCAGAACAAGAAGTTGGCTATGCCTTGTTGCAAGAAATGGTGGCTTATGCCGAGACTTCAATGTCTAGACGCAAATTCATATTGCATTATTTTGGAGAGGAATTTGACGCGGTAAACGGCGCAGGCGCCAAAATGGACGACAATGCCCGAAACCCAAAGCCAAAAGTGGAAGCACAAAAAGAAGTTGCACTCATCATTCAAACCATTAAAGATACCAACGAGCAGTATAAAATCAAGGAGTTGGTTCACATCATGGTAGGGAAAGAAACACCAATTTTGGTATCGCACCGCATTCAATCAAACTCCTTTTTTGGTGCAGGAAACACCAAAGATCAAGCCTATTGGAAAGCCTTGCTGTCACAGCTTTTGGTTGCAGGTTACCTCACTAAGGAAATTGAAACCTATGGCGTTATTAAGCTAAACGAAAAGGGCATTTCTTTTTTAGAAAAACCGCACAGCTTTTTGATGACTGAAAATCATTTGTACGTCAACAGCGTTGCTGTTGCTACACCTGCTAGAACAACATCTTTTGAGGTAAAGCTTCAAAAAATGCTGATGAAACTGCGCAAACAAGTTGCAGAAAAGTATGAAGTTCCTCCTTATGCCGTCTTTGAAGAGTCATCAATTAATGATATGCTTATTAAGTATCCCATAACAATTGAAGAATTAAAGAACATTCACGGAGTAGGTGAGGGGAAAGCCAATAAATTCGGTAAGCCCTTTATAGATTTAATTGACTCCTACGTCAAGGATAATGACATCACCAGACCAGAAGATTTAGTCATCAAAACCACGGGTGCAAATTCAGCGCTTAAACTGTTTATTATTCAAAACATTGACAGGAAGTTACCTATTCGTGACATCGCAGATGCCAAAGGAATGGAACTCCCCAATTTTTTGGACCAGTTGGAAACCATTGTTTTTTCTGGAACCAAAGTAAATATCCAATACGCCATCGACGATCTTTTTGATGAGGAACAGCAAGAAGAGCTTCATGAATACTTCATGGAAGCGGAAAACAACGACATACAAGAAGCCGTTGAAGAATTTGATGGTGAATATGAAGAGGACGATTTGCGTATTTTCAGAATTAAATTTATGAGTGAGGTGGCAAACTAATCTTTTTATGTCTATTTTCGCAGGCATCAAAAAGCACTTATGAAAGAAGGTATATTCGCTGTTTTCACAACACCAAAAGGAACAATCAAAATTCGTTTAACGCACAAAGAAACACCGGGAACGGTTGGTAATTTTGTTGCGCTAGCCGAAGGAAATCTCGAGAATTCTCACAAGGCACAGGGAAACCCTTACTACGATGGCATGACTTTCCACCGCGTCATAGAAAATTTTATGATTCAAGGTGGATGTCCAGAAGGTACTGGCGTTGGTGGTCCTGGTTATCAATTTGACGACGAATTCCACCCAGACCTCAAGCATGATAAGCCAGGCGTTTTATCTATGGCAAATGCTGGACCGGGTTCCAATGGAAGTCAGTTTTTTATTACACACAACGAAACACCTTGGTTAGACGGGAAACATACCGTTTTCGGTTTTGTTATTGAAGGTCAAGACGTGGTTGATCAGGTTGCGCAAGGCGATATTATTGAATCTCTTGTCATTGAACGCATCGGCGACGAAGCAGTAGCCTTTAATGCTGTAGAAACTTTTAGGGTTTTTGAAGGCAGTCGTGAGCAACGTTTGCGTGAGGCAAACGAGGCACAAGAAAAAGCACTGGAAAAAGTAGCTGCTGGTTTTGAGAAAACAGCTTCGGGATTGCGCTATCAGTTTATTCAACGCGGCGATGGTGTGGCTTCTGAAAAAGGGAAAACGGTTTCTGTTCATTACAAAGGACAGCTTTTAGACGGAACTGTTTTTGATTCATCTTATAAAAGAAATCAACCTATTGAATTCAAACTTGGAATAGGCCAAGTAATCCCTGGTTGGGACGAAGGCATTCAACTGTTATCTGTAGGGGACAAGGCACGCTTTGTTGTTCCTAGTGACTTAGGTTATGGTGCTAGAGGGGCAGGTGGTGTAATTCCTCCAGATGCTACCCTTATTTTTGACGTAGAACTGGTAGGCGTAAGCTAAACTTTCCACTTTATATTACAACCCAGACTTGGTTTTTGAAGGGTGTCAATGGTTTTTCCAGATAAAAGGGCATCCATTGCGGCTCGCAGATCTTTTCCTGTTACAGGCAAATCGTTTTTAGGTCTTGAGCTGTCCATTTGACCGCGATATACCAAAGTTTTTCCTCCATCAAAAAGATAAAAGTCTGGTGTGCAAGCAGCGTCATATTCCTTGGCTACATCTTGACTTTCGTCATATAAATAGGGAAAGCTAAAGCCGTATTTTTCGGCTGTTTCTTTCATCAATACTGGATCGTCATCGGGATAGTTTATCACATCATTACTAGAGATGGCTACAAATCCAATACCCCTGTCTTTATAATCTTTAGCCATAGCAGTGATGCCTTCCATCACATGAATGACATAAGGACAATGGTTGCATATAAACATCACAACGGTGCCATTTGCCCCGCTGCTGCTGTCAAAGGAATATGTTTTGCCATCTTTGGTATTGGGCAATGAAAAATCAGGTGCTTGGGTACCCAAGGCCAACATGTTTGAAGGAGTACGTGCCATTTCTTTTTTTTCAAAAATAGCGATAAAATATCATCGAATAACCTCGTCTCCTTTTTCCCTTTTAATAAAGGAAATGGATTCGGCTAAAAGCGATTGAAATCCTTCGAGGTGCTCTTTGTAGATAAAGATTTTGTGTTTGACCACGGCATTGTTTGTCGGCGATTTTTTAGATTCGGTAATCACCAAGAAGTAATCTTTGGCTTTTGTTTCTTTCACATCAAAAAAATAGTGTCTAGAGCCTGCTTGCAAGCAACCCTCTCTGACACTTTTTTGGTATTCAGTTTTGGACATAAATAAAGATTTGGTTTTACTAAAGTACAAATCTTTAGCAACTAGGTTTCTTCTTCTATGCGCTGTTCTTCGTAGAGTTCTTTATAGTATCCCGCTTTGCTGACAAGGTCTTTGTGCGTGCCGTATTGGACTATTTCCCCATCCTTGAGTATCAGAATATAATCTGCATTTTTTGCAGATGAAACCCGATGACAAACAATTATAGTGGAAGTGTCCTTGTTGTTTTCTTTAAGCTCATTTAAAATAGCTTCTTCTGTTTCTGTATCAACTGCTGAGAGGCAATCATCTAACAAAAGAATTTTTGGACTTTTAATCAGGGCGCGCGCAATGGATACCCGTTGTTTTTGTCCACCAGAGAGCGTAATGCCTCTTTCTCCTAGCATGGTTTCATACCCTGCTGTAAAATCAATAATATTGTCGTGCACCGCTGCTTGTTTTGCCGCTTTTTCAATTTCTTGGTCAGTAGCATCGGGTTTGCCAAAGCGTATGTTATGCGCTATGGTATCTGAAAATAGAAAAGGCTGTTGTGGTACAACGCCCATGATTTCACGAATGTCTTTTTGCGCATAGTCTTGCAAGGAGAAATCACCCAAAGAGACTTTTCCAGAATGAGGTAAATAGGTTTTGGATAAAAGTTGTAAAAGCGTTGTTTTACCAGATCCTGTCGGGCCCATTACGGCTAGAGTTTTCCCTGACTCCAACGTAAAGGACACGTTCTTAAGCGCTTGAATGCCCGTATCGTCATACTTAAAATTAACCTTGTCAAAGCTGATATCAAAGTTTAATAGTTTTTTGTTGGCACTTATGCCGTCTTGAATATCGGGTTCTTGACCCAAAAATTCGTTGATGCGTTTTTGAGAAGCTTCGGCTTGCTGCACGATGGAGGTTACCCAACCCACAGTTGCTACTGGCCAAGTGAGCATATTCACGTAAATGATAAATTCAGCTAAAACCCCCAGCTCAATTTGCCCATTGATGTATTGGTTTCCTCCAATAAAAATAACCAAGACATTACTGATGCCAATCAGTAAAATCATCAGCGGGAAAAACCATGCTTGAACCTGTACCAATGACATGTTTTTGGCTCTACTTTCCTTTGATATTGATGCCATCTCAAGGGTTCTATTTGGCTCAATAGCATAGGATTTAATGACATTGATTCCGCTAAAAGACTCTTGGCTGAACGTGGACAGCTTCGACAGCATTTGCTGTACTAAGGTGCTACGCTCGTGTATGGCTCTGCTCAGTCGGTATATGAGGAAAGACAATATGGGAAGCGGTAAGAGCGTGTATAGGGTCAATTTAGGCGCTACGCTTACCATATAGCTGATTACGATAACAAAAAGTGTCACCGTATTGATGCTGTACATTAGTGCTGGCCCAACATACATGCGCACACGAGATACGTCTTCACTTATGCGACTCATTAAGTCACCAACGCGGTTTTGCTTGTAGAAGCGCAAAGAGAGTTTTTGATAGTGGTTGTAGACCGTGTTTTTTAGGTCATATTCAATATGCCTAGAAACATTGATGATGGTTTGGCGCATGCTAAAGGTAAACACTCCAGAAATAAGTGCAGCACCCACAATTAGCGCAATATTGGTTAAAAGCAGTTTTTTGATATCGGTCAAATCCGTTTCGCCACTTCGCACAAACTGCTCGATGGCCGTAATCGAATCTCCAACTAGGCTAGGAGCCAGTACAGCAAACACACGTGATGAAACAGTAAACAGCAATCCTAACAGAAGTAGTAGCCGATATTTCTTGAGATAACGATTGAGATATTGAAGCGCGCGCAATTAATTTTTTTACGAAGATAGGATTTTAGGTCTTTGCATCAAATCTTGTGTAGAATATCATTTAAAATCCCTTATTTTTGTAGCAACAAACGTTCTTATTCATGATTACTCGTCGTCACTTACGCACCAAAGTTATGCAGGCACTATACGCGCAACAACTTGACCCAACAGACAACCTTAAAGCAGGAGAATCATGGATTTTAAAGAGTAGTCAGGACTTTTACCTTCTCTATATTACACTTCTTGATTTGTTTCGTGAGCTTCATACTTGTGGACATGCCCTCTACGAGAAAAACACCAAGAAGCACCTTCAAGAAGATGAAAACGAAACGAATCCTAAGTTTTTTAGCAACAAAGCACTTTTAACATTGTGTGATAATGAAGTTCTAGCAGCACAAACGAAAAAGCACAAACTTAAGTACTGGAAAAACCACGACGAATATGTGCGCTTGGTTTGGGATGAAATTACTGCGTCAACAATCTATGACGAATACCTTAAGACTGAATCCACAAGCCTAGCAGAAGACCAAGATTTTTTGGTGCAGCTTTTCACCAAGGTAATAGCTCCTTTTGATCGCTTGGGCGAGTTCATGGAAGAAGTCAATATTTCTTGGGTTGACGATGCGCCACTTGCCAATACGATAGTGCGAAACAGTTTGAAGCGTGTTGCTGAACCCGATACCATAATCACCGTTTTGTATAAAGACGATGAAGACCGTAAATTTTCACTGGAGCTTTTTAGAAAAGTGGTGCTCAATAAACCGGAACTTATTGAGGAAATCAAAGGACGAACGCCAAATTGGGATCCAGATCGTATTGCTGAATTGGATTTCACCTTATTGCTCATGGCATTGGCTGAATTGCTTTATTTTCCTTCGATACCGGTAAATGTTACCATCAACGAATACTTGGAAATTGCAAAGGAATATGCCACGCCAAAAAGCAGCATGTTTATCAATGGTGTGCTGGATAATGTGGTAAAAGACATGACCAAGCAAAAACGCATTCGTAAAAATGTGCGTGGAATGCAGTAATATGTTTATTTTTGAAAAAATTATATAAAATGAAACCATTTGTTCTGGCCTTAGTTGCCTTATTTGCCTTGGGTTGCACTCAAAGCGCCTCAAAGAAAGTGAAACAAGAAAATGTTGCAGAAGCTGCAGCAAAACAAGAAGCCAATGGGGATTTGCCCGTAATGACATTCGATAGAACAGAACACGATTTTGGCACCATAAACGAGGGAGATGTTGTTGAGACTTCTTTTGCGTTTACCAACACAGGAAACAGCGACCTTATGATTTTGGATGCTCGTGGAAGCTGTGGATGTACGGTTCCTGAATACCCAAAAAATACGCCAATTGCCCCCGGCGAAACAAGAGATATAAAAGTAAAGTTTGATTCTGCCAACAAACCCGGCAACCAAACAAAAACGGTAACCCTAACCAACAACACGGAACGTGGTCGTGATATCATCCGTATCAAGACAATGGTTACTGCCGATCCTATAAAAGAACAACAACGCCAAGCAGCACGTAACCAAATGAACCAATAATTATGCAAATTTTTCAAGCTACTGGTGGAGGAAACTTCACACTGTTAATCCTCATGTTTGGGGTCATGTTTTTGTTTTTGATTTTACCACAACAACGTAGAGCAAAAAGAGAACGCAAATTTAAAAATGCTCTTAAAAAAGGAGATCTAGTTGTGACTAAAGGCGGTATCCACGGGAAGATTATTGAAGTAAATGACAGTAACGACACTTGTGTTATTGAAACCATGGCCGGTAAGGTAAAAATGGAACGCAGCTTTATTTCGAATGAGATGAGCAAGCAACGCACAACTCCTGCAAAAAAATAAAACACCTAGTAGCTGCTTGTAAAATCTTAACAGGCAGCTATTTTTTTTCTTTTATGTACAAACATCTAATACGTCCTGTTCTTTTTCTTTTTGATCCAGAAGGCGTGCACTATTTTTCGTTTGCTGCCATACACCTGCTGCATCGTATTCCTTTTATGGGATCGCTTATTCGTGCATTTTTAACTTCCAAAGACCCAGCACTGGAACGTGAGGTTTTTGGGCTTCGATTTCCTAACCCAGTTGGTTTAGCTGCAGGTTTTGACAAAGACGCCAAGCTCTATCACGAGCTTGCGAATTTTGGCTTTGGCTTTATTGAGATTGGAACAGTTACACCCAAGCCGCAAGGCGGTAACCCTAAGCCACGTTTGTTTCGCCTAAAGCAAGACAAAGGCATTATTAACCGTATGGGTTTTAACAACGAGGGGGTAGTAGCTGCCGCAAAACGTCTTAAGAAAAACAAAGGGGTACTTATTGGCGGTAATATTGGTAAGAATAAAACCACACCCAACGATCAGGCACAAGACGATTACCTCATTTGTTTTGACGCCC
>ERZ802830.2667-NODE-2667-length-15877-cov-37.0367_pt1 | contig 15877 bp, 6 predicted proteins | sample MGYA00345654_ERZ802830 | MGnify/ENA primary metagenome ERZ802830 (study PRJEB30503, sample SAMEA104212375) | marine metagenome | biome: Westerlies Biome; feature: [SRF] surface water layer (ENVO:00010504) within the epipelagic zone...; material: water...
AAAATAATTGATTAAAACTTTTTAAAACAGTAGGATTAATCATGCCAAAAAATCTATCTCAAATTGCAAAACAAAAAAAAATTAAATATTTTCTAATTAGTTTTGTAGATCTGTTTGGAGTTTTAAGATCTAAACTAGTTCCAGCTCAAGCAATTAGTGAGATGCAAAAAAATGGTGCAGGGTTTGCAGGGTTTGCAACTTGGTTAGATATGACGCCCGCAGATAGTGATATGTTTGGAGTTCCTGATCCAGATAGTTTAATTCAATTACCTTGGAATAAAGAAATTGGTTGGTTGGCATCTGATTTATATATGGATGGTAAACCTGTAAAAGCCTCTCCAAGAATAATGCTTAAAGAACAGATTAAAAAGATGTCTCAAAAAAAATTACAGATGAAATCAGGAGTTGAGTGTGAATATTTTTTAATTTCAGAAAATGGTTCATCAATAGCTGATCAAAGAGATATACAATCTAAACCTTGTTATGATCAATCAGCTTTAATGAGAAGGTATGATTTAATAAAAGAAATTTGTGATTGTATGATTGTTATGGGATGGAAACCTTATCAAAATGATCATGAAGATGCTAACGGCCAATTTGAAATGAATTGGGATTACACAGACTCTTTAATCACAGCTGACAGACACGTTTTCTTTAAATATATGGTTAAAAGTTTAGCTGAAAAACATGGTTTAAGAGCAACGTTTATGCCAAAACCGTTTCACAATTTAACTGGAAATGGATGTCATGCACACGTTTCTGTTTGGAATGGAAAAGATAATAAATTTTTAGATAAGAAAGATACTCTTGGTTTAAGTAAACTAGCCTATAATTTCTTAGGTGGCGTAATGGATAATACTCAAGCTTTATCAGCATTTTTTAATCCAACCATTAATAGTTACAGAAGAATTAATGCTCCACCAACAAAATCTGGAGCAACTTGGTCACCAAGTAGTATTTCTTATACCGGTAATAACAGAACACACATGATTAGAATACCTGATCAAGGAAGATTTGAATTAAGATTAATGGATGGTTCTGCAAACCCATATTTACTTCAAGCAGGTATAATTGCTGCTGGACTTGAAGGAATTAATAAAAAATTAAATCCTGGAAAGCCATTGCATTGCAACATGTACAAAGATTATAAAAAATATCCAAATCTTAAAAAATTACCGAATGACATCAGACAAGCAATTTCAATGCTTCAAAAAAGCAAACCTCTTTCTCAGGCATTTGGAAAAGATGTAATTGAAAGTTATATTAAATTAAAAAATTCTGAGATTAAAGATTTCAATAGTAAATCCTCATTTAACAAAAAGAAACCAGTTACCAAGTGGGAAAAAGATAATACTTTAGACTGTTAGACTATGGCAATTCTATCTAATGGTCATCAATGGAAGTATTCGGAATTTCTTGATAACAAAGATTATTCATTTGATAAAGATCAAATATTAAGATCAATATCAAAAGATGATATAGATGACGCTTATAACAGTATTTCTAAATGGGAGGGATACGCTCCTACCCCATTAATATCATTGAATAAATTATCAAAAGAATTAAGTCTTAAAAATATTTTCTATAAAGACGAAGATAAAAGGTTTGATCTAAAATCCTTTAAAGCACTTGGTGGAGCATATGCAGTTGAAAAAGTTACCAAAGGAAATAAAGATATTGTAGTTGCAACTGCAACAGCAGGAAATCATGGGCGGTCTGTTTCTTGGGGAGCAAGAAGATTGGGATTAAAGTGTAAAATTTTTATTAGTGAATTTGTCAGTGAAGCAAGAGGCCAAGCTATGTCTGATCTAGGAGCAGATGTAATTAAAGTAAAAGGAAATTATGAAAAATCTTTAATTGAATGTATTAAGCAATCTACAGAAAATAATTGGCAGATAGTCCAAGATGTTGCTTGGAAAGATTATATGCTAGTTCCAAAATATACTATGGCTGGCTACTCAGTAATGATGAGAGAAATCATTGATCAAATAAATAATGAAAAAATTACACATATAATTTTACAAGCTGGTGTCGGTGGAATGGCTGGTGCAATGGTTGCGGGTATTGCAAGGTATTTAGACAATGTACCAACAACAATAGTCGTTGAACCAGATAGTGCCGCTTGTGTTTTAGAAAGTATTAGAACTGGTAAAATTGAAAAAATTGATATTAAAAGAGAGAGTTTAATGGGTGGCATGTCTTGTGGTGAAGTATCATTAGTTCCATGGGAAATACTGAAACATTCGGTTAAACATTGCATAAGCCTACCCGATGATGATATTGGAAAGACCATGAAATTATTAGGAAATTCAAGCTTTAGTGACCAGCAAATTATAGCTGGTGAAAATTCTGCCCCAGGAGTAATAGGTTTGATTGCTAGTTGTGAGGATCAAAATGTAAAAGAAAAATTACAACTAGATCAAAACTCCAATGTACTAATTATTGGTTGTGAGGGTGATACTGATAAAGAAATGTACCAAAAATTAATTAGTCAAAATTAATTTAATGTCAGCAGTAGGACTATTTTGGATTAGGGATGATTTTAGAATAGAAAATAATCCCGCATTATCTTTTGCAACTCAAAACCATGATAATGTAATTGCTTTATTCATCTACAATAATAAAAATTATGATAATCAAACTGAAGCTCAAAAATGGTGGGTGTCAAAATCTTTAGAGGTTTTAAAAAAAGACTTATCTAAATACAATATTAGTCTTCAAATAGTAAAAAGTGACGAATTAGATTTTTTTTCTAAAATTAAAAAAAAAGATAATCTGACAGTTTACTGGAATAAAGTTTATGAACCAGATGTAATAGCTAAAGGAAAAAAGATTAGAGATATCTTTTTGAAAAATGAAATTAATTTTAAATATTTTAAAGGAAATATTTTAAATGAATTTCAGGAAGTAACTAAAAATGATGGCACGCCATTTAAGGTCTTTACTCCTTTTTGGAGAGTAGCAGAACAAAAGTATCTAAGCTTACCACCATTAAAAAAATATATTGTTAAAAAAAAGACTAAAGAAAAAGATATTTTTAAAAATTGTATTGATCCAAAAGATATTTTACCAAAGAAAAATTGGTATAAAAAATTTGAAAAATATTGGGAAGTTTCTGAAAGTAAATCTAAACAGGTTTTAAGTGAATTAATAAAGGATAAAATTAAAGATTATGGAACTGCAAGAGATATCCCATCTATTGAAGGAACATCAAAACTTTCACCTTATATTAAACATGGTCAAATACATGTAGTTGATATTTGGAATAAATGTAAAGAAATCAAATCAAAAGGTATCGGGTATAGAAAATATGTTAATGAACTTGGATGGCGAGAATTCTCACATAGTTTAATTAATTATTTTCCGGAATTTTTAAAAGGTAATTATAGAAAAGATTTTGATAAATTTCCTTGGGTTAAAAATGAAAAACATCTTAAAGCTTGGAAAACTGGTATGACTGGTTATCCAATAGTGGATGCTGGTATGAGAGAGTTATATGAAACAGGCTGGATGCATAATAGAGTTCGAATGGTAGTTGGATCCTTTTTAGTAAAACATCTAAGAATTAATTGGACCGAGGGAGAAAAACATTTTCGAAATTGTTTACTAGATTTTAATAAAGCCAACAACGTAGCTCAGTGGCAATGGGTAGCCGGTTGTGGAGCAGATGCTGCACCTTATTTTAGAATATTTAACCCAATTTTACAGGGTGAAAAATTTGACAAAGAAGGTTTGTATGTAAAAAAATGGGTTCCTGAACTAGAAAAAGTACCAAGTAAATTTGTTCATAAACCATGGGAAATGGAGATAAAATACCAACAAGCTATTAAAACGATAATTGGTAAAGATTATCCTCAACCAATAGTAATCCATGAAAAAGCTAGAGCTTCTGCTTTAGAGGCATTTCAATCGCTTAAAAAAAATTAAAAACCACTTTCCCTTACAAGCACAGCAAAAATATTTTTAAAGAACTTAATAAACGGAGAATACCTTGCACCCTCAACATGAACATAACCAGGTAATTGAAATTTTATTTGAGTTTCATTTAGTAAATCAAAATCTGCAACATAATGAGCAGTTTGAGGTCTATATTGATATTCACCTGCTGTAAAATTTCTTATTGCTATAGGTCCATTATGAATCGATGCAAGCGATAAATAAGGTAAATTACTTGTTGCTGATAGATCTAATTTTTTGGAAACTAAATAAATTTTTTCATGTTCACCATCATTTGGAATAAATACAGCAGTCATATTTTCTTTAAATCTATCAATTTGCTCCTCCTTTATAAATCCTTTGACACCTCCATTTCCATAATGAACGATTGCAAGTAATTGATCTGTATTACCAACCCACATTTCATTTGATAAATTTGAAAAATCTTCAATCTTTCCATTTATTGGTGACTTTATTAAAAGTTTATTTTTAGTTTTTAATAAACCAGTTAGCTCACTTTGAAGAGCAATTAAATTTTGTTGATAAGTAAGGTATTGCTCCATATTATTAGCTTCATCACTCATTCTATTAATTTTAGTTTTAGCTAATTTAATCTTAGTTCTAATCGAATTAATATTTTTGTCTAAATCTGGTGAATAAAGTTCTATAAGTTTTTGTCCAACTACTACACGATCATCTTTATTTACAAAAATAGATTTTATTTTTGCAGGATATGGTGAATAAATTTCACTATATTTTTCAGAGACATAGACAGCAGGGATTTTTAATGATGATTTCCACGGTAGAAATACCAATAGAGCTAAAATAAATAAAACGCCCAATGTTCTAAAAGTTTGTGGGTTTAATTTCATTTGTGATCTTAAACCCCACCAATTTTTAATTTCTTTTATAATTGGAAGCATAATGAACCAATAAATTTCAATTATAAAAAGAATTATCCCTAATAATTTAAAAGCAAAATAATAAACTAATAAAGCGATACCAATAAATAAAAAGAAACGATAAATCCAAGTTGCCCAAGCATAAAATATAAATGTCCATCTTCTAGAGGGATTTATTTCCTCAGGCGCAGGATGATTAAAACCAAATAATATTTCACGCATTTTCCATTTTGCTAAAGCAAAAGATCTTGGCTGGAGATTTTCAGCTTTTAACCAGTCTGAGAAAACATAGTATCCATCAAACCTCATAAATGGACTTACATTTATTAAAAGTGAGGAAATCCAACTAGTCGTTGCAATAAAAAAAGCTACACTTTTCAAGCCCCCTTCTGGCAAAATTCCCCAAACAAAAGTTGCTACAAGTGCTAAATGGAGTTCTGTTAATATACCTGCAAAATTTATAAGAAGTCTTTCTTTATGATTTCTTAGTCTCCAAGCATCAGTCGTATCTGTATACAGAAAAGGAAAAAAAACTAAAAAAGCTATACCAATTGCTGATACTCTACATCCATAATATTTAGCCACATAAGAGTGTCCAAGTTCATGTAAGCATTTTACAAACACTAATGTTAAAAAATAAAGTAATAATCCCTTAAAAGAGAAAAAATACATGAATGTTTTAACAAATACTTCAAATTGTTGAATAACAAAAATTAAACCAAATGCTCCAAGTATATAAACAACTTTTCTAAAGTTTTTTGAACCTAAAAATATTACCTTTTTTAAAGTCCTTCCAAGCCATTCATCTGGTTTAAATAATGGTATCTTAAAAAATAAATAACTATGTATTACAAACATTAGCCAATTTTTTTTCATACTATTTTTTTGCTGCATCAAGAAAGGAACATTTTGCCCTGCAGGCTGGACAATTAAATTATTCTGCTGAAGAAACCCTATAAAGTTTTTAATTTCATCACTACTAGTTTCAAGACCCTCTGAACTAATTTTTTTTTGAAAATTATCAATATCTTCGCCTCCATGCCAATTCTTTATTAACTTAAAAGCAGTTAATCCAATTGTGAAATACTTGTTTCTGATAGCATCATATAAAAGCCATGCAGGAGATCCATCTTCCCTACTATTTCCTCTTAAAATTTCAAGATCTTGTCTAAGGTATGGGATTATCATATTCCAATTAGTTGTCTGACAAATGTAATTGGTTTTCTAAACAAATAATAAAATAAAGTAACTCTGGATCCATAAATCTTTGCAGTTCCTCTTAAACCTATTCTTGGTGGAGTATCACCCTCGAAACTAACACCTACTTTATAAGATAATATTTCTTCAGGAGAAAGAGATGGCTGATATGAAGCTCTAAGCAATTTTCCTTTTAATGGTTTAATCGGATTAATATCTAAAAATATTTTAACCTTAGAATTTTCTCTAATTATCAAGGAGTCTTTTACAGGTAACCAAATTAGAAATTCAACATTTTTTGGATCTGCTATCGTTAAGATCTTTTCACCTACAGACACTGGCTTTCCTTGCCAATCATTTTTTTGATCTACAATAGCAATACCGGATTGCTTAGAGTAAATTTTAGAATTTTTAAGTTTACTAGCTGTTGACTGTACTTCAGCTTTTTTTAAATCTACCTGTGCCATCAGTTCGGCTAATTTTGACTTTGCTTCGTTATTTGAAAAAGAAAATTGTCTGTTTCTTAAAAGCTCTTTTTCAGCAACGAGTAATGATTGTTTGGATAGATTATAGCTGTTTAATAAATCGTTATCTTCCAATTGAACCAGTAAATCATTATTTTTTACCTTTGCGTTGTTATTTATGACTATATTTTTCACAACACTATTAAATGGTGCGGTAACTAATTTGGGGTTTTTAGCTACAACTTCTACAGGTGCTGTACTATTAATTCTTATTGGTATTACTGATATAAAGATGATTGATAAGATAATTATCCAAGATTTTTTTCCTGTAAAATATTTTTTAAAAAAATCTTTGATAATAAAATCACTCAAAAATGAATTATAAGCATGTCCAAAAGTTACTGACAAATGCCTTGCAAGCTCAATATCATTTTGTAAAAACTTTTCATTTCCAGTTAAGAGTAAATAACCTTGCAGACCCCTTTGTGGAGAATGTATAGGAATAAATAAAATATTATCTGGAATATTCTTTGGTTTTTTTACTTTTATTTTTTTTGAAACTACATCTGTCTCTAGGCTTTCAATTTCTTTTATTTCGAGATTTGATTTACTATTGATTATATTTTCAATAAAATTAAGTAATGGCGAGGTTCTATCAACCGTTGACATATCTGAAGTTGCTTTTACATGGAAATCACCTGTTGGCGTTTTAAGTAATAAAAAAGAATTTATAAACTCTATAATTTGACGAGTTTCATTTGCTACGACAAAATTAAGTTCGTCTTGACTGCGTGCTTCTCTTGTCTTTTTTTCTAGACCAATTAATCTTGCTATTTTAATGTTTTTATCTTCACTCAAAACTTAACAATCCCACTCATCCCAGGAATTAATGTTTCATATTTTTCATTAAACTGAGCTTTGAGTTCTATAGTTTGACTTACAGCGTCAACAGTTGCACCTAAGCTGATAACTTTTGCATCTAATGTTTCACCCGTTTCATCAATTGTAATTTTAACTTCGTGACCTTTTTTTAACCATTTAAGCCAGTTACTAGGAACAACTATCTCTGCTTCTAACAGACCATCACCAACAATATCCATTAATGGTTGTCTTTGTTCAATGCTTGTGAATATACTTGTATAAACATCCATCACTTTTCCATCATATGGTGCAAGTATCTTACATCTATCAACATTTAATTTTGAAATATTTAATTCTGCTTTAGCTTTTTTTAAGGCTGTAGCAGATAATTGATATTGAAGTTTACCAATAGATCTCATTTCTAATAACAGTTTATCGTTTTCTAATTGAGTTTTTGCACTCTCATAATTTGCTTCGATAACTTCTTTTTGTGCTAAGTAAAGTTCACAATCAAAACTTATTAATACTTCTCCTTTTTTAAAAGAATCTCCCAATAAGAAATTTATTTTTTCAACTCTTGCTGCAATTTCACTTGAAACAGAAACTTTTTCAGTGGCACTAACTAATGCACGGGACTCATTTACAGTTTCACCTTGCAGTTTATCCGCTTGTGCTAAAGGCATCCATATAGAACTTAAAAAAGCTAATATTACAATTATTTTCATGATTAAACTAAGTACTATAATCTATTTATTATGCCGTCACCATAGTCGTCATAATTATCAAATTCTTTATTTAACTGATCTTTAAATGATACAAATTTTAAATCCTCATAATCATCTAATTTTGCATTATCATTGTCATTAAACTTAATTGATAATTCTTTAACTGATATTTTGCCGTTATTTTCAACGATTAATTTAACTTCAAGATTATCAACACCTGCTGGTGGTGTTGCAATTATTTCTCCATTTTTAGCATCAAATTTTACCCACTCAGGAGTTTTGCTTCCATCTTCTAAAACTAATTTTGATTTGTCAAAATTTTCATTAATTTCATTGGCTAAATCTACAATATAATTATTTCCAATATTATTAGACTGGATTTGGTAAATGGTATCAGTTTTAATATTTTCTAAAATATTTTTTAAATTTGCTTCATTATTTAAATTTAAATTTTTAGTTAATGTTTCATTTAGAGTTCCATCTTCTTTATTTTTTATAACATTAACATTTCCATTTTCATCAACTTTAATACTAGTATCTTGAGCTTTCTCTTCTTTAATAATTTCATTATCCGATAAAATTTGTTTAGGATCTATTTTAACAGCAATTTCTCTTTTTTCGTTTTCACTATCTGTTGCAATGATAATAATTTCTACATTATCAACTCCATCTGGGATAGTAGCTGTTGTAACTCCAGTTTTAGGATCAACTTTTATCCAATCAGGTAATGAGGAGCCATCTTTCATAATGGCATCAAATCTTATAATATCTGAGCCAGTTTCATTGAATATTTTAAAACTTAAAGTTAAACCTTCATTAGTATCGATATCTACATTATCAGAAAACGAATTTTTCTCTTTTGCTTGAGAAGAATCTTTTACAGCGACGAGATCAGTTAATTTTAACCCTTGTGAAAAATCATTTCTTTTATCTTGTTTGGGCATTTCTATTTTATTCAAATTTAATTCAAAATTACTCTCAATTTTAGGTGATTTGATTTCTGATCTAGCTGAACTTTCGTTTCTTTTGCTTTCTCTTTTGCTTTCTTTTTTGATTAATCTTTCAGCTTTTTTGTCTCTAATATCTTTTACAACTTCACCGCCATTTTGAAGTTTTATGACAATTGATCCTGTATCACCTGCTGTTCCATCTGAGACTGTGTAATTGAAATACTCAAAAACGATTTCTCCTTTATCTAATAAATCATCTAATCCAGGATTAACTACATATGTATAACTTCCATTTGGATTTATTTTTAAAGTTCCATACGTACCTTTTAATGAAGATCCAACTGTTCCTGAAGTTCCCTTACCTTCCAGAGCGCCAGTCCTAATTTCTGTTACCGAAATGGTATTATTTGTATCTGCATCACTATCATTGTTTAATACATCTTTAACCGATCCATTAGTAACTGTTAGAGAACTGTTGGTTGATATATCAATTGTATTACTATCATTAGATGCAATTGGTGCATCATTGGTACCTGTAATAGTAAAAGTTATTTGAGCTATATCAATTGCTTTTGATCCTGCATTCGTTTCATCATCTCTTAGCTTATAAGAGAATGTATCTGTTACTTGTTGACCTGCTGAAAGAGCTTCTGTTGCTGAGTTTCCAATAACGCTATAAGTGTAACTTCCATCACTATTAAGTGTGAAAGTTCCATATGAACCTTGAATAGCTTTTCCAACATTTCTATTACGTACTGAGGAAGACTCAGCTCCAGCTGCAACTCCTTTAACTCTTAATACCGATCCAGCATCATCATTATCACTGTCATTAGTAATTACATTTCCAGTAGCATTTGATGCTCCTTCTGTAATTGTATCTGTATCATTATTAGCCTCTGGCGCAGCATTTACGGATATATTCATTGTATATGTTGAAGAACTTGCGCTGGTTCCATCATGAACTTTGAACGTAAAACTATCATCTGCTTCAGAATTTGCGTTTGGTGTGTACCTTAAATTACTAAAATTAGTTATATAATCATTGACGGATAGAACAGCTCCATTACTAACTCTTGTTAAGGTTCCATTAGTTGGTACAGATTTAATTCTAATCTTGTTTAGCGTGTCACTATCATCAGTATCAGAAAAGTTAAATTCTGATCCATTTGATGAAAATGTATAAGTTGTGTTTAAAGATGTTCTTATACCATAAGTACCATCAGTATTATTTTCATTTATATAAATAGTATTATTTGCTGCAGTTGGAGCATCATTGGTTCCTGTTACTGTTAATAATATTGTTGCAGTTGAAGTGCCACCATTTCCATCTGAAACTGTGTAAGTGAAACTATCAGTTGCTGTTTCTCCAGCTGCTAAATCATCAGCTGCACTTTGATCGGCGGTATATGTATAAGTTCCATCAGCACCAATGACTAATGTCCCATAAGTTCCTGTTACAGATGTCCCGTTACTATGATTGGTTCCTCCACTAACTGAGCTATTTGATCCTCCTGTAGGAGCTATGTGAGTTAATACTAAAGAACTGGTTGTATCATCAGCATCTGCATCAGTGTCGTTATCTTGAATAACACCATTTGAAGCATTTGAAACTGTAACTGTTGAGTCTTCGTCTACACTTGCAGTATCGTTAACAGCAGTAGGAGCATCGTTAGTTCCTGTAACTGTTATAGTAATAGTTGCTGTTGTTGTAACAGTTCCATCTGATAATGTATAAGTAAACACATCATTTGCTGTATCGCTCGCATCTAAAGCATCCGCTGCGTCTTGATCAGCTATATATGTATAAGTTCCATCTGCTCCAATTGTTAATGTTCCATAAGTACCAACAATTGTCTGTCCATTTGAATAAGTCGTACTTGAAGTAACACTTTCAGTATTACCATTAGTGTGAGCAATGTTTGTAATAGTTAATGTATCTGAACTATCTGGGTCTGTATCATTATCATCAATTACACCGTTTGAGGCGTTAGATACTGTTGTCGTTGCATCTTCATTTACTGCAGCGGTATCATTATTTGCTGTTGGGGCATCGTTTACTGCAGTTACATTAACAGTCATTGTCTGAGATGAGCTATAAGCAGTTCCATCATTTACTTGAAAACCAAAAGTAGTATAAGAACTTCCATTTTCATTTGCATCTGGCTTAAATCTTAATTTATTATTTGCAATATCTGCAGCGTAAATTTCTTGGTTTAAAGTTACATCTACCCAGTCTGATCCGTTATAATATTGCAAAGCACCATTGTCTTCTAAAGATGTAATTTTAATTTTATTTAAACTTCCACTAGCATCATCGTCACTAAAATTAAATTCACTAGCTGAAAATACGTGATTGGTATCTTCATTAGTTGTAATAGTATTATTTGATGCCGTTGGAGCGTCATTTACACCAACTATAGTAATTGTGATAACTGCGGTATCAGTATCTGTGCCATCAGAGACAGTATAGTTAAAACTATCTGTAACAATATCACCTGGATCGAGTGCATCTGCAGCACTTTGATTTGCAACATATGAATAAGAACCATTAGCGTTAATTGTTAATTGACCGTAAGTTCCAGTTAAAGCAGAGCCAACAGTTCCTGCTGTACCACTTCCCTCACTAGAACCTGTTCTAATTGCTGAGATTGTTAATGATGCACTTGCATCTGCATCAGAATCTGAGTTTGAACCTGAGCTTGTATCTATTACATCGCCAGTATTTTCTGCTGTTATATCAACTAAGCTAAATGGACTTGAAAGTGAAAATGAAAATATTTTATTTGAACCTGTTTGGCCTATAAATGCTTTTGTTCCATCATTGTTAAATACAATATCATTTGGTTTGTTAACTATACCACTCATATCATAAGCTCCATTGAATAATGCAGTAGACAAATCAAAACCAGTGCTTAAATCGTATTCTAAAATATCATCACTATCTTGCCCCGTTATAAATAATTTTGTACCAGTTGAATTGAATGAAAGTCCTCTAGGAGTAACTTCTTTTGAACTAAAATCTAAACTTCTACTTGCGTATGAAATTGTTGTAGTGTCAAAAGCAGTTGAAAGAGTATATTCATAAACATGATCATTTGTATCTCCGATTAAGAACATTTTACTTCCATCACTATTAAAAGTAATACCTCTTGGATCTCCATCTTGACTGCTAATAGGGGTTGTAGAAGGTGAAGATAGTGAAGATAAATCGTAGGCAGAAGATAAAGAAAATTCAATAATGTTTTTATTAGAGTTTTGATCTGAATTTATATAAAGCTTTGTGCCATCACTATTAAATCTTAGGCCACGAGGACTAGTTGTATGACTACTTATATCATAAGTCGTAGCTTGTGAGGCTGATGTTATATCAAATGCTGTTGTTAAATTATGTTCAGATATAACAGCTGGAGTACTAGCATGAACAACAAACATTTTAGTTCCATCACTATTAAATGATAAAGCTCTAATAGAACCTTCGTTAATTGTATAAGGAGTTCCATCATGAGAAGCGCCTGTAGCACTTGTTGCATTGCTATCATTTGAAACATTTAAAGTTCCATCCTCATTAACAGTTGCAGTATCATTCTGTGCAACTGGTGCATCGTTTACGCCAAGAATTGTAATTGTTATTACTCCAATATCTGTTGCTGTTCCATCAGAGAGAGTATAGTTAAAAGTATCGGTTACAGTATCACCTACATCTAAAGCATCAGCTGCCGCTTGATCTGCAATATAAGCATAACTACCTATTGAATTTAAAGTTAAAGTTCCATAAGTACCTTGAAGTCCCGATCCAACAGTTCCTGATGTACCTGATCCTTCAACAGATCCTGTTCTAATTGCAGTAATTGTAAGTGATGCGCTTGCATCAGCATCGCTATCTGCATGTGAAGATGAGCTAGTATGAATTACATCTCCAGAATGTTCTCTATGAGCATCGTAACTTCCAGTAACACTAGCATTAGAATCATTACTAACTGGTAACAATCCATCTTCGTTTACAACCCCAACATCATTTTGAGCAACTGGCGCATCATTAACACCTGTTACTGTAATGATTAATGTAGCAGTATCAGTTCCACCGTTTCCATCAGACACTGTATAAGTAAAACTATCTGTTTCTGTATCACTTGCATCTAGTGCATCCGCTGCAGCTTGATCAGCTGTATAAGTGTATGTTCCATCAGCTCCTACTTTTAATGTTCCATAAGTTCCAGTAACTGTTGTAAAATTGCTATTATAAGTACTACTTCCTGCAACCGAGCTATTTGATCCACCAGTTACTGCAATTTGTGATACTGTTAAAGTATCACCGTCTGCATCTGTATCTCCATGTAGAAGATCTGAAGTACCATCCGTTACAGTTATAACTGCATCTTCATCTACAGCACCTGTTTCATTATCTGCAACAGGAACATTGTTAGAATTACTGGTAAAAGTTAATGTAGCTGTATCTACTCCTCCATTACCATCTATTAAAGTGTAAGTGAATACGTCAGACCCCGCACTTGAACCTGCTACATAAGAATAAGTACCATCAGCTCCAATTTTTAATGTTCCAAAGTTACCAGTTATAGATCTACCATTTGTTCTATCAGTTCCAGCATTAACAGCATATGGAGCAGCACCTCCAAATGAAATTGCACCAACTGATATTGAAGAGCTTGCATCAGCATCACTATCATCTGAAATTACTGAACCAGCACCATTAGTTAAATCAGTAACAGTATTGCTCACCATAACATTGTCCGTATCATCTACGGCGACTGGTGCATCATTGATACCTGTTACTGTAATTATTAAAGTTGCTGTAGATGTTGCTGTTCCATCTGACACGGTATAAGTAAAACTATCTGTTTCAGTATCTCCAGCATCTAGTGCATCCGCTGCTGCTTGATCTGCAACATAAGTATATGTACCATCTGCTCCAACCGTTAATGTTCCATAAGTTCCAGTTATTGATGTCCCACTTGAATTATAAGAACTACTTCCAGCAACTGAACTATTAGATCCACCTGTTACTGCGATTTGTGTAACGGTTAAAGATGAACTAGCATCCGCATCTGTATCATCAGCAACTAATAATTCAGATCCTGAGCTTTCAGTTATTGTTGCATCTTCGTTAACACTATCTGTATCATTAACTGCAATTGGATCATCGTTCACTCCTGTAACAGTAATTGTAATATTGGCAGTATCTATTCCACCATTTCCGTCTGAAACTGTATAAGTAAATACATCTGTTACTATATCGCTTGCATCTAATGCATCTGCTGCAGCTTGATCAGCTACATAAGTATAAGTTCCATCAGCACCAATGACTAATGTCCCATAAGTTCCTGTTACAGATGTCCCGTTACTATGATTGGTTCCTCCACTAACTGAGCTATTTGATCCACCATCTTTTTTAATTTGAGTAATAACCAATGATGATGCGCTATCATCGGCGTCCGCATCTGTATCATTATCTTGAGTTACACCACTTGATGCTGTTGAAACTGTTAAAGTTGCATCTTCGTTAACTGATCCTGTATCATTTGTAGCTGAAGGTGCATCATTAACACCGGTAACTGTTATAGTTAAGTTTGCAGTATCCGTTCCACCATTGCCGTCTGAAATAGTATAAGTAAACACATCTGTAACAGTGTCGCTTGCATCTAGTGCATCAGCTGCAGCTTGATCTGCAACATATGTATAAGTTCCATCAGCTCCAACGGTTAGTGTTCCATAGGTTCCTGTTACTGATGTTCCACTTGAATTATAAGAGCTTCCTCCAGATACGGCTGAATTACTTCCACCATCTTTTTTAATTTGAGTAACCGTTAAACTATCACCATCAGTATCTGAATCATCTGCATTTAATAAACCTGAGCCTGAGCTTTGAGTAACTGTTGCATCTTCATTAACACTATCAGTATCTGCAACAGCTGAAGGAGCATTATTACTATTACTGACTGTAATTGTTAAAGTTGTTGTTGTTGTAGTTGTTCCATCAGAAACTGTGTAAGTAAATACATCTGTTCCGGTACTTGATCCTGCAACATAAGAATAAGAGCCATCTGCACCAATTGTAAGCGTACCATAAGTACCACTACTTGATGTACCATTTGCTCTAGTTGTTCCTGCAGATACAGAAGTTGAGCTACCTGCTCCACTATGCTGAATAGCTGTTACTGTTAAAGAAGAACTTGCATCAGCATCAGTGTCATCTGATATAACTGTTCCAGCACTATTTGTTGCATCTGTAACGGTATTACTTATTTCAACTGCATCTGTATCTGCAACTCCAACTGGAGCATCATTAATTCCAATAACTGTAATTGTTAAAACTGCAATATCAGTTTCACCTTGCCCATCTGAAACTGTGTAGTTAAATGTATCAGTGACTACATCACCTGCATCCAATGCATCTGCTGCATCTTGATTAGCTACATAAGTATAAGATCCATTTGCTGCAATAGTTAATTGACCATATGTTCCTGTTAAAGCTGAACCAACAGATCCTGCAGTACCAGATCCTTCACTTGAACCTGTTCTAATTGCAGTAACCGTTAGTGTATCGCCATCAGGATCTGTATCATAATTATCAGTTGAACTTGTGTTAATGACATCTCCTGAATGTTCACCGCTAACATCAACTAAACTAAAAGGAGTAGTAAGTGTGTATTCATCCACACTGTGTGAGCCATTACTTCCTGAATTATCTGTAATAAACATTTTTGTTCCATCATTATTAAAGGTAATGCCTGTAGGCGAAGTACCTTGAGAACTCACATCAAAGTTACCCACAAAGGAAGCAGTGGAAACATCAAAGCCCGTAGAGAGCGTATATTCGTTAATAT
>ERZ802830.2670-NODE-2670-length-15872-cov-29.1082_pt1 | contig 15872 bp, 14 predicted proteins | sample MGYA00345654_ERZ802830 | MGnify/ENA primary metagenome ERZ802830 (study PRJEB30503, sample SAMEA104212375) | marine metagenome | biome: Westerlies Biome; feature: [SRF] surface water layer (ENVO:00010504) within the epipelagic zone...; material: water...
TCCAACTCTGAGATTTGTTATTAGGGTTAGGGTTAGGGTTAGGGTTAGGGTTAGGCGCGCATGTAACCCTAGTAACCCTTCGCTTGTAACCCTAGCCCGTAACCCTAGCTCGTTTGTGGCCTCAACCCTCGTAGAAACCCTAATCGCCGATCATAGAAGATGGATAGCTACCAGACTCAGATGACAATGTCGTCCCACTGTTGCCGTCTGAATCATGATCAATAGGTGCCCATTCGAAACTAGTCGTCGCAGTGATAGCCAAATGTTCGCTGAGATCCATGAGTATATCAGACCTCGCATAGCACAAGGCTTCCGTTGGGAAGTCTCTGATGTGGCGGACTCGCTCCCTGGCAAAATACTGGGCGAGATCTAGGCGAGATCCAGAGTTCGTCTGTCGAGTCTGAGCGTGTAAACGTAGGCGCTCCTCGGTTATGACGGTACACATAACCTCCATCTGCCCGAAACCACCGAAGTCAACCGGGCGCGCGAGACGTTTCAGCTCGAGGAGTGCGTAGTGGGTGTTAGGGGGATGTTTAGTGAAGGGGCCGTCGATACCTAAGCGAACCTGCCACCACCTCCCCGCCCGTTTATCAGACCCAGCCTGGCAGAACTCCGCAACCCACCAATCAAACAACTCCAGAGTGGTCTGAGGGTATATGAATCCACGCGGCATGACTGACTGTAGAGGGGCAGAGAATGTGCGGAGGTCGCCAACTTTCCTGCAGGTACTCGATTTCCGTTTCGTTTCTTAGGAAACGAACCGAAGACCACTGGGAAAGGTCCTTACTAAAACTTGGGGACCTTAGGTAGGGGGGTCAGAGACTCGTCACAGACCAAATCGGGTGCGACAGTGAAACCTGGGACCGAGGATAACTGGTTCGGTGCGTAAGCGCCGGGAGGCCACCAGTGCGGAGGACTAGTGCGAGTTGGCTGGTAAGACAGAGGAGTTGGAGTTGGGGGCCTAGGAGGCTCTGCCCAAGGCGCATCTAATAGGACTGGGGTCGGACGGAAGCGACGGCGACTGACTGGCTTGAACATTTGGATGTTAGTGTAACGGATAAGCACTGAGTACTATAATCATTGTAAAAAGCGTACTCCACCACTGTCCAGTGCTCAGTCATCAAACTGGGGGTCGGTGGTGTTCTCCACCTCGAGGTTAAACGCCTCCGAGCCGTCGTCCTCGTAGAATCCGTAACGTACCCAGGTGTCCTTGACGGTGACCTTGCAGATGCGCCAGCCATTGGCACGCTCCGACCCAGGGAGTTGGCGGCCGCCGCCGATCTGAAGGCGCTCGCGCTTGGAGAACTCGGGGCGGGTGGAGAAGTTGCGGATGGTGGCGACCATGGTGCCGACGCCTGGGATGCAGTCGAGCTGCTTGGAGGTGCACCAGGCGTGGGCCTCGAGGGCAAGCTTCTCAAACTCGCCGAGCAGATGGAAGTGGGTGGCGGTGGAGGGGCTAGTGTTCAGCTTCCAGTGCAGCCAGCGCTCAATGGGCGGGATGTGACGACCACGGATGGCGTTCTCAAAGGCAGACGGCTCGCCCAGGTGGAAGCGGGTGATGGTGGCGGGGCACCCGACGGTGGTCAGGAACGTCCACCAGGCAAACCCCCACTCCTCTTTGTCGTCGTTGAAGGCCTCCCAGTATTTGTCCCAGGGGAAGGAGCCGTTGGTGAGGGTTTGGTCGCAGGTCATTACCTTGAAGCGGCGCGTGGTGCCCGATACGGGGATGGCGTCGATGACGTTGGTGGCGAACAGAAAGCGGTGGATGCTGTGCTGGTCCCACAGCGCGCCGAACTTGCGGTTGAACTGAATCTCCTCGTCGGTTATCAGATGGTTGATTTTGCCACGCATGCGATCAAAATCCCGCTTGACGCCCTCGTTGGGCATGACCAGCAAGGCGGCGGGCATCTTGGAGGTGAAGGGAGCATCGAGCTCGGTCATCAGGCAGGACCACACCCGCTTTGAGCCGATGGCGAGCTTGACGGAGCTCACCATGAAATCCTTGCCAGCGCCCTCGGGCGTGACCATGCAGGGCGAGACCGATGGTTTGTTCTGGGGGTACTGCACCATGTTGCCCAGGAACTGCGAGAGGAAGGTGTAGGACGGCTCGTGGTTGTTGGTCAGCAGCGTGAGAAACTCCTGGATCATCTGCAAGTACTCTGGGTTGGCCTCCCTGGTGACCTCCTCGGCGTAGGGGAATGGCGTCCAAGTGTTGAAGTGGTGGGGCGGGCACTCGTCGGCATTGGGGTAGGGAAACGCCTCTGTGCGGCCGAGGGTGTTCTGGCGCTGGTCCTGGACGAACTCTCGCCAAAAGCAGGTGGGACGGCCCCTGGAGTCTCCGTTTTGATCCTCCGCGGCCCAGGGCGAGTAGCAGAGGTCGTGCGCGCGCTCTCGGAACAGCTCCTCGAATGCCTTGGGCGGGGCGTCGGGCTTGGCGGGGTTGTAGAGCAGCTGGCCGACCTTGACCCACTCAGTGTAGCGCTCCTGGAACACCTCCTCGTAGGCGCGCACGGCCACGGGGTCGAGGGGTGCAGGGCCGTTAGGTGTGTGGGCCTCGGGGAGGTCGGTGATGACACCGCTCCAGGGCTTGCGGACGAATTCGAGCTTGAAGGTGGTCACCTGCTCGACGTGGGCGTTGAGGGCGGCAAAGTCAATGTCGGCGTTTCCCTGAGCGATGAAGCCGTCAAAGATGAGCGAGTGGATGCCAATCTCCCTGCCACGGCACCACTCGACGGCGGCGGTCACGGCGCGGTCCTCGATGACCTGGTAGCAATGGGTAAGGAAGGAACCAGCGGTGGGCTTGGAGTGCTGCACCAGCCCGGCAAACTCTCCGAAGGTCTTCAGCGCCTCAGCCAGCACGGCAGACTCCGAGTTGAGAATTTGCAGCGTGGAGGAGGGGAAAGTCGCCCTGGGGCGGTGGTCCATCAGGGCACGGTTGACTCGCTCCTTGGTCTCTGAGCGGTCGCCTGGGACAGACGACTGGACGCGGGCGAAGAAGCCATCTCGGTCCTCCACCAGCGACTGCAGTTGGAGCAGCGGGGTCTCGGGCAGGGCACGGCGGGCGAGTTGGTGCAGGATGGTAGGGGCGCAATTGACAATATCCACGTCCTGGAAGTCATCAGCCAGTAAGGTCGATCTGATTTTCCCGCGCAATCCTTGGGCGCCGAGTTTGGAGTAACGGCGGCCGCTGGTGCGGTTCTTGGCGTAGGTGTACTTGGTTTTGAGTATCCCACGGTGGCGGATGGCGGTTTTGAGGAAGCGGGTAGTCTGGGCGAAATTCAGCTGGCGGTGTGTGCGGTCGGTAATGGCGGGCTCTGGTATGGCCTGGGGATTGGTTTCGACGTAGGCGAGTAGCTGAGTAAGTCGAGCGAGGGGGTACGTCTCTGTAAGTTCTGGGGTTTGGCCTAATTGCATCTCTGAGGAGGAGGTAGAATTCGTAGAATATCGAGCCGAAGATGAGGCCAAGGAGAAGAGCGTTTATGAGTATCATCCCGGAGAAGGGAAAGATATTACTAAGTTCTGCAAAAGCGTACCACACCAGTGCGCCCGTTTGAGAGGAAAATTTTTTTTCTGTTTTTATTTTTTTCTTGGCGGAAAAAAATTGGGGAGGTACCAAAGGTACCGGGAGGTACCAAAGGTACCCACTAATTAATTAAGGGGTCAGAAACTTAAGCGGGGAGGTACCAAATCAGTAATGGGAGGTACCAAAAGGGGGGGTCAGAGAACCAGAAATGTCCACGTGGCCTAATCCTCCCACTCGTCGTCCGTGATCATCTCGTCGTCCGTGATCATCTCCAGGTCGTCCCACTCCAGCATTCCCTCCGTCACGGGCACCAGCTCGTTGAGGGGTGGCATCCGGTCTGCCGGAATGTGATGGCCGCCTGGTGAGCGGCTGAAGTCGTCCAGAATCTCCTCGTAGTACGCCTTGAAGCGGGCGGGAAGAGATCCCAGGGGCGCCGTCTTGGTGATGTTGGCGTACCAGGAAACTGTAGGGGGCTTCCAGACCATGAGATCGCCCCAGGGGCTGTAGATCTTCGTGTCCTTGAGCTTGGGATCCATTCCGCGCACCGTGCAAAGCTCGGCGTAGTAGCGCTGGTAGACGGGGTTCTGGGTCTCGTAGTCGTGCTTGAAAAACCACTCGGTCTGACGAATCCAATGGCGCATCGTATGGATATCGAGGATGCCCTGGTCGTTGGGGTGGGCGGCGACGTGGTCGGCCCACTGCTTGCGCGCGTACTTGGTGACCGGCTTGTCTCCAAAGTCCACGGTGTAGCCTGGGTAGGTCTTGCGGCGAATCTGGCGCTGCTTCTTGGGCCCCTTGAGCTGGGTGTGGCGGTTCATTAGGGCGCGGTTGCGAGTGTTCCACTTCTCCAGCTCCCACTTGGAGGTGGTGCCGTAGGCTTCGTACTCCTTCGAGAACTGGTTCTGCTTGTCAATCTTGGGCGAGAAGAGGAAGCCGTTGGCGATAGCGAGTTCACCGATCTCCCGCTCGCCCCGCATGGGACCGCCGTCCTTCTGCCAAGCCTTGACGGTCTTGGGGGTGAGAGTTCTGGCGTCCGCCCTAGCCTGCTCGAGCCAGCGCTCGCGTGGGATGCGCAGGACGTGTGGCGTTGGGACGAGACCGTTGGTAAAGTCAGGTTTGGGGTGAAGCTTGGGTTGGTTGGATTCGTGGGTGGGGTGGTAGAGGAGATCTAACAGCCCGTCGTCGTCTGAGTCGGAATGCTGGGTCTCGTCCGGGATATCGCGTTTGCTGCTGTGGTCGGTTATCTTGCGTGCATGAAGTCTGTCCATAATAGCTTGCTGTTTGCGACTCATTTTGAATGGCTCGGCAACCCCGATCATAGTACAAAACGGTATTACTGGACTCTGTAAAAAGCGTACCCAACCAGTGCTCCCAAGTACGCTTTTGCTGAGTTTGGGGTCGTTGTGGGCTTTTAGGGGGGCTGGGGGCGTTGAAATGCCGAAGAATATCGAGGCCGCTCGTGTTTACCAGCGTGAGTATGCTCGGAAGTACAGAGAAAAGCACAGGGTGTATTCTGAGCAGTATAATCACAAACGACGAGCCCAGGAGAGCCCTGACCACCGAATTTACGTCGTCCAACTCATCAAGGACAGGGACGTTAAGATTGGCAGAGAGTCCCCTGGATGTGGGAGGATTTCTCAGGCGCGGACGTGGATTGGCGCCCTGCCAGACTACAGAATTCTCTTTTACGCCCGCTACCCCCTCAAAGAGATGGCCATGGATGCTGAGAATAATATACGGACATTCCTTGGGGAAATTGGCTGCCCACGCCTCCCGTTCGCGGACCGCCCAGGCAAGCTGTCGGAGCACCACGACCCCTCTGGCAACCCAGATTTTATACGCCTGACTCAGATTTGGTTCACAGTTAACGGCGGAGAAATTTATTATCCCTAAGCCCATAGTAAGTCAAATGAAACTCGGACCCCTCACCTACGTAGCCACCATCCAAGCCCTCGCCCGGTGGAGCCTGGACGCTCCAGTCCCCAACCCCCTCGACACCTTCATAGCCCTGCGCTATGAGAATTCCCATCTGTACGGCGTCGCATCATTCTCACCCGTGGAGGGAGCTGGCTACCTGGAATTTAAGTCATTCTGGGTTGAGCCAGACACTGAGGCTCATTATTTGGTGCCGTTTTGGTATGAGTTAAATGAAATGGATGCTTTAACTAGGAAGGACCCTAAGTTCAGCGAGCCGCCAGAGTTCTAAGCAAATTGGTCCGCATAATCCAGGTCAAAGTCAAAGGTGGTGGTGGGAATGTCGGGGACAATGGGTGTAGTTTTCTCCCAGCATTGAACCAGGCGGAGGGATGGGTAGACTGCGCCAGACATCACCCAGATCGGGCCGAGCTCGAGCAGGCAGACACAGCCGGCACCAGCCTGAAGGTCAGCCGATTCCATCGGTTCCTTGCAGTCGGCGAAGAACTGGGGCGGCACGCCGAAGCGGTCCTGGAGCTTGGCACGGATTGTGGGTGCCCAGCGAGCGTCTTGGGGAAGCTTGACGAGCCCGTGGTAGAGCGATTCCACGGTCTCTCTCGACCAGGTCTTCGACTGAGTCTTCAGCTGTGGCCACGCCTGCCACTGATTCTGATGCAGCCAATCCACAGTGGCGCGGTCGATGGCCTCCAGGAGCTGGTAGAAGGGCAGGAGGCGCTCGTTTTTGTCGGCGTCTTGGGATGTGAGCTCGAGCTGGAGTGATTCCTTGCCATCGTAGTTGGAGATGCCAAAGGGGGCACGGAGCTCTGGCGTCTGAATCTGAATTGAGGTTGTGGTGCCGTCCTTGGCGTACTTGGGGACAGTGAAGCGGGCGTGAGCCCCATCCTTGATCTCAGTGTAAGTGAGTGCGGGAAGGTTGAAGTGCTTTGGATTGCGGATTTGGGTAGTCATTTTGCTAGGGTTGAGTTCTGCAGTGGAAGGCTAGAACCACTAGATAGTCTGTAAAAAGCGTACTCTGCAGCAGTGCTCCCAAATACCTCAGCCAGCAGTAGAAACTATGGAGACTCCCACACTCACGCCAGTAGTTTCTGAGACCCCCAAGCAGAAAAAGCCCATGTCTGAGGCCCAACTGGAGTCACTGGCCAGGGCGCGTGAGAAAGCGCTGGAAGTTCGCCGCGCCAAGGCGGCGGCGAAGAAAGCGGAGGCAGAGAACCCCCCTGAGCTCGAGCCGGTTTTCCACGGCGAGACACCACCTGCGCCACCACCGCCGAAGGTGCCCACGGGGCCCTCTGAGCCCACTTCCCCAACACCACCTACACCAGTCCGCCAGAACGCCACCAGCTCGTCTGACTCTGACTCGGAGGAGGATCAGATTGAGGCGGAAGTTCAGCGGCGCCTTAGGAAGCTGAAGGAGAAGAAGAAGGAGAAGAAACAGAAGAAACGCGCCCGCTTTGTGGTCGAGGAATCTGAATCGGACTCTGAGGAGGGTGAAGTCGTCTTGGTCCGCAAGAAGCCCCGCAAAGTTCCCCAGCGCCCGATCGACCACCGACCCCCAAACCCATTTCATTCGACGTTCCCCCGCCCTGGCTCGTCTTTCCGCCGTTTTTAACTCGGCCTAAAGTAGAACAATGAAAGCCTTTCTGTGCGACCTGGTTATTGCCACTGTAGACGGCGAGGAGCGGTACGGCGAGGTTGCCGACTGGGATGACTACGACAATCTGATGGTTGCCCTCCTAGTCTACTCCAACGGAGGGTACCGCTATCAGAATTCGATGACCAAGATTCCCATTGAGGCTGTCCACGAGGTCTACCCCACCGACGGCGGCCGTTACCGCATGGAAGCCTGGCTGGATATCGGCTTTGAGTTCCACTCTTACTTGGAGATTTATGAGATTGACGACGGCTCGGACACAGATGACTCATTCATTGTATCTGACTCTGAGATGGATGAGGACTGGTAGAGTACGGAAATTACAAAGTTCAATGCCCTTCTGGCTTACACCCCCAGACTTTTCAAAAATGCTCGCCGTCACTCGCCACCCCGATTCCCTGCGTAACGCCGTCGATGCTATCTCGGGCGTGCTGGTGGATACCACCCTACGCATCTCCCCCGCTGGCCTGGACATCCGCCAACTGAACCCCTCTGGCGATACCTTTGTGGCCCTCTCCCTCCCTTCCCGCAACTGGGAGGAGTGGGATTGCGGCAACCACGGTCACTACGGCGTCAATATCACTAGCCTCGCCAAGGTGCTGAAGACCACCAAGGATGCCAAGGAGCTACGCATTGTGATTGAAGATTCCACTAAGATGCGGGTGGTGGCCACGGGCGGTGGCATTCAGACGTACCATACCATCAACCTGCTGCAGTTTTCCCTGGCGGACGTTACCCCGCCTGACCTCAATTACCCCCTGGAGATTGACCTCAGCACCAAAACCTTCAAGCGGCTGATACGAGACCTGGGCTCGCTCGCTGACCAGGTGACCATCCACCAGGTGGCGGGCGGCATCGAGTTTGTCGCCTCGGGCCCCTTCACGGAGCAGAAAGTTCTGCTGCCCGAGGGCGACTGTCTAGCCTTCCTCAACGACGAGCTCAAGGAGGCTACAGGCCCCTACTCGCTCCGCATTCTGTCAATGTTTGCGAGGGCCAACGACAATGATCTGATGCGCCTTAAGGCCAAGCCAGGGATGCCGCTCGTCCTGGAGTACTCCACCGCTCTGGGTGCCGTTCTGTTCGCCACCTCTCCGCTCTAAAACCTCAAGCGACTCTGAGAATGGAAGGCGAATGGGAACCCTGGAACTACGATGTCGTAAGTTACCAATTAGATCGCAGAGGATTGAACGGGTTGTTCCAAGACTTGATTCTTAAGACACCTGGCGAGGTCTTCCAACAGATCCAAAAGACACCACTTCGCCCCGATCAAATCCCACACGACTTGGCGGGAAAACCCATCAAGGAATGGACAGCCGATGATATCGGAACACTGGACACATCAGATGCCCAAACCCTACTGGCCCTGCTCAACGTGCGAGACCAGAGCGTGGACAATCTGATGACCCAGAACTACACCCGCACCCTACCATCGGGTGTGAAAGACTTGGTGGCCAAGGAACGGAACAAGATCCAAGCCATCATTGACGACCCTAGGGGTAGATCCCAGGGCCACGACTTTGGGGACCACGAGAAGCTCATGGCTGAGAAGGCCCAAGCAGCTTACCTAAGACCCAAAGCCGACCCTACCGGTAAGAAGATGGCACGTTACATCCAAGAGTCTGGGATTGGAGAGGCCGGGTACCGCCACGTCCCCGAATTGTCCCACGACTTAGCCCAAGTCTTTGTGAATGAATCTACTGGTCGGATGAGCGTAGCGTGGCGTGGGTCGCTCAGTCCCATGGACCACCCCCAGGATTGGGTCAAAAACGGGATTAACGCCGCTGGTCTTCACAAAGCCGCGTCTTACCTCCCAGGCACTCAGTCTAAGTCGGAGGTGGCTCTCCAAAAGCGGATCGCCGCCTACGCTGAAGCCAAGGGATTCCGAATCGATACCACAGGCCACTCCCGGGGCGGTGCCTCGGCTGGTCAATTCGAGCGAGCCTACCCTGGCCTAGTGGATTCGGTTCGAACCTACAACACGGCCCCCTTTGAGGGTGACCACAAGATACCCCAAGCCAAAGCCAGGGACTTCTCAATTGAAGGGGATATGGTTAGTGTGGAAGCGCAACTTAAGAACCGAATCAGGGGTGCCAAGCGGACGATCCCACCAGCCTACGGCAAGGGATTCAACCCACTCAAAGCCCATGGAATTGACCAGTTCACGGGACTTAAAAACCCAAACATCCTAGACTCTGAGGGTAGATTGCCCCAGGAGTTTAGGGAGAAGACGCCGCTGCTTTCGGGCATGAACCGTCCAAACGAGAAGTCAGCCCAACTCAGGGCTATTGGAGCGTCCTCTAAGACATCTCGGTTCGGAGGTCTCAAGCGGGCGGGTGCCATCGGAACGCGGACGGCTGGGGGGGTGGGAGTGGGAATGCTGGTGAATCACATCTCCGAGAACGTCCTATCGTCCTTTGGGTTTCAGCGTGGTGAGAACTTCGCCGAGGACCAGGCCGCCGATGCTGGCATTGGAGGTCTTACGGGGTTGGTGTTTGGGACACCTGGGTCAACGGCGGCTGGGTTCATGGCCTTCGATGCGATGCACCAGCTCCTCCAACGCCTCCATGCATCCAACCCCGTGGTCGCCTTTGGATCAGCGGGAGTGGCCATCGGGGCGGAGAGGCTGGCAGGGATGGCTATCGCCTCGGCCAGCAGGAGGGTGGCGACGATGGCCGCGAGGAGTGCGGGGTGGACCGTCCTCAAGGACATCGCCATCGACTCTGCCGAGAGGACGGTCGCCTCGACGGGCTGGCTCGACTGGATGCCAGGGGTGGGGGAAGTCGTGGGCGCTAGCTTCTTCATTGGGTCGGCCATCTTTGACTTGGTGAACATGAACGCCCAGGAGGCCGAGGCCTCGGAGAAGGCGAAGCAGACTCAGATCGAAGAGATCATGAGCGCCATGGCGGCTCGTGGCCTCCCCCCCGACAAGGAACAGGCCGAGCGAATTGCGGCGATCTCGAACGACAAGGACACCTCCACCGAGGAGAAGACTCGGTTGGTTCGAGGCGCCATCGACCCAGGGGCTGAGGCGAGAGATGCCGAGATTCGTCAAACCTTCGGCGGCGATGCCCTGGAGGCCTACAACCGAGGCGACCCGGCGTGGGCGAGGCAGTCCACCCAGTACGAGGCGGCCCTTACCATGCTCATGGAGACGCGCGACACTAAGACGGTGAAGGGTCATGTCCCGGAATTTTCCAAGAAGGATGTCATGGACTACGTGGACAACGCCTTCAGAGTTCCCAAGATCCCGCTCGGTCCGCCGGTGAAACAGACCCGCTGAGATTTGCGTACGTAAATTACAGAAGTTGGGGTAATTGTGGGGTGAGAGTGGGTGCCGGACGCCATGGACCTAGAGACTCAGATCACTGAGCTGGAAGCCTACATTGAGCATCTGAAGTATGAGGCTAATTTGCTGAAGGATCTGTACCAGATTGTGGAGGGTCACCCGTACTGCCCACCCCACCAGAAGCCAGTGCTCTTTGACGCCGTTTCATTTGTGGAGGATATTATGGGATCATAGGTCGGGTACTCTTTCACAAAGTTAGGGGGCCTGAAACACACACACTCTCTCTCCCACTCCCGCTATGCCCTCGACGCCATCCTAATATCTGACCCTATAACAAACTAATGAGCCAAGAGTCATCTAGTTTGCCAGTAACGGAAACATTTCTAATTACTATAACTACCGCATGTTTAGGAGCCCTCTCTGGTCTTTGTATTTGTATCCTTAGGTCCCGCTGCACTAAGATTAAGTGCTGGGGACTCCAAGTAGACCGAGACGTTATCCCAAGCAAAGAGCTAGATACTCAAAACCTGTCCCACGTGTAGAGATGGTCCAGCTCGTAGAGAGTGCCTTCCAGATCGAGACCGAACTGCCAGAGAAGCAGGCGTTCGGGATCGAGACTGATGATGATTTTATTAAACTCCACACCCTAATGATTCTGAATGGGAAGAGGGGTGGGGGTAAGACCACTGCCCTGGTCAATTTCCTAAGGGAGTGCAGGGACCGAAACTACTACGATAAGATCTGGGTGGTCACCCCAACCTACCACTCCAACAAGGAGATCTGGTCCATCTGTGGACTCACCGAGAAGGACTGCCGTGAACCAGCCGTGACCGTGCTCCACGAGATTCTCAAGGAGATGGAGGACGAGAAGGCGCTGTGGGATGACCACTGTGAACAGTGTCTAATCTATGAGAAATTCAAGACCGACGAGGAGAAGCAGGTGGAAGACATCGACGCCCATGTCCTAGTCAACTACCACGAGCGCGGGCTATTCAACAACCTAGCCCCCACCCGCCCCAAGTGGAAATACCCAGAAGAACAACCCCCTCGGTTCGCTGTGGTCCTGGACGACTGTCTCAACTCTCCCATCATGGCCCGCCCTACGGCTGGGTTGGTGAACCTAGCCATCCGCCACCGCCACGTCTGTGGCGGACTGGGGACCTCCCTGTTCTTCTTGGTCCAATCCTACTCGGCCCAGGGTGGAGTGCCACGACCCATCCGAGAGAACACAACCCACTTGCTCCTGTTCCGCATCGCAGACGTGAACCAGCTGAAGAAGATCAAGGTCGAGTCAGATCTTTGCATTACCAACAACGAATTCGCCGACCTGCTGGGGATCTGCCACGCCGAGCCCTTCCAGTTCCTTATGATCGACTTCGCCCCCAAACTACCCGACCGTCAGTTCCGCAAAGGCTGGAACACCTACCTGATCGTCGACTCACTCGCTGGACTGAAGGAAGGGGAAGTGCCACAGGCGAACCTGTCCGAAATCAGGGACGAGGAGGAAGGGATACCCACTAAAACCTCGATAGAAACTAGTAAGGAATGAGAAAAGCCGGCATCCTAGATGATGCTGAACAAATTACTAACCCAAACTTCAGGGCTCACCAACCCGCTTCACGGGCACTGGTGAGTCAGATGGCTATCAAATCCATCGCAACCGACAACCGCCAGCTTAAGTACAACGACCGCGTCCCCATGCGCAAGTCAATCGGTGGCCTCGCAGAGGAGAATCTCAAGGACCCCCAGGCCCGCGATATGGCTCGTGCTCAGCTGGTCACCTCGGACATGGGTGCCAGGGTCGTCCAGGAGATGTCCATAGCCATTGACTACCAAGCACAGTACGGCTCGCTCAACACCCTACCGCCCAGCAAGATGGCAGGTGAGCAGAAACCCTTCGCGGCGATGGCGGCTGGCTCGGAAGCTCCCCAACGTGACCGACGCCGTGACGGCCAGGCCCTCGGCAGTGGACCAGAGCATGGACCGGCTGCATTCGTCTACGACCCCGCCGCGGCCGCCGCACCACCAGCGGCGATGGAGGTGGAGTTTGTAGCAGCCGCAGGCGGCAAGGCCAAGATAGGCCCACTCACCAACGCCCTCGCCAACGGCGCTATGGGCAGGGCGGAGTCAGGTAAGGCGTTGGGAGCGAACAGGGGCCAAGGTGGTGGACGTGGACCTACCAACCGCTCCAAGCTCACTAGGTTCGACAAGGCAGCCAAGAAGGCGGCAGAGGAGTCTGGCATCATGGACACCGCGGGTGCTGGCAACACCACGACCAAGACCAAGGCCGAGGGCGGGGATGCGGGCGGCAAGAAGGCCAAAATCCAACCCGCTGGTGACTCAGGCTTGGGCCCAATGGGCAGACTAGGGTGGGGTAAAGCCCCCAACTTGGAGTCTGGGCCGTCAGACGCCTTCGGTCGGCTCATGGCCATTAAGGCGGAACGAAGGGTCAAGGAGGAGAACAGGGCGGCCAAGAAGGAGGCCATCAAGAAGGCCAAGGAGGAGAAGGAGGGTGGACGCAAGGCCAAGGAGGAAGGGATCGAGGCTGACAAGAGGGAGGAGGAGGAGGCTGCCGGGGCTGCAGAGCCCCAGACGCAGGTCGCCCCCCAGGTCCAGCCCTTCCGCTTCAAGCCCGTCACGACCATCGCAGACGAGAACGTGCCCGTGCCCGAGGCCGACGACGGCCTGGAGGTCACTAAGACACTCGACCCCTACCAGCGTCTCCAGGCGAGACAGGACGACGCGTGGGCGAGTGGCCGTGGCGTCAACCTCACCGACAAGAAGGACAAGCGGCTGTACACTGCCTCGGGTATCAAGAAGCCCCGGCCCCAGATCAAGAGCGTCAGGGGCAAGCTGGGGGGGGAGGACGCAATAGAGGACGCACTGGAGGACTACCGATTGGTCCTGGCGGCCCAGACGGCCGAGGCCGTCGCGACCCTCCACATGGCAACAGTCAAGCAGTCAGCGGCCGACGCTGGCCCCCTCCCCGGCGCCACAGACAACAACCCCGTCGTGGCCGCGGGCATCGCGTCCGCCCCCGGCAACCAGGCCGTCGGCGCCACACTCGGCGGCAACGCCCGTGCACCTGCTGGTCTCTTGACTCACACGACCACCGTGGACAACATGGTAACGGAGGGCATCATGACAGCGTACCAGGCAGACGCTGCTGCCCAGTTCCAGGCGGCCCAAGTGAAGACTGACGACCCAGAGACGCAGGGGACGATGCAGCGTGGCAATATCGTCCACCAGCAGGGCGTCCCAGCTGACTACCGCGATGAGGCGGCCGCTCTCTCGAAGGTCAAGCAGGAGATCCGCGACGGTAGCACGCTGAGGAAGGCGGCGAAGAGCCGTGCCCACATCAGTGGACAGAAGCGCAAGGAGGCCGAGGCAGTCGAGAACCCGAAGAGTTGGGGATCGATTTTCCTGCTCAAGGAAACGCCAGGTAAGAAGCAGGACCGCACTGGCCCTCACGGGTATGTCCAGTACATGCAACGCGTCAACGCCACCAAGGGTGTCAACCCGTTCGCCATGGCCAAGCGAGAGAACGCCGTTGGCGTCACCGAGTTGCCGTACGCCCAGATGGCCATCATCACGGGCCAGAAGCCGGAGCTACTCAAACGCCTGGAATCAGGCAATGCGGGCACCATTGGCCCCGCGGCCCACAATTTCCTGGCGATTATGCACGACTCCCTCGCCAAAGTCCAGGTGAATATCAGCACACCCGTGGGCGCCTTCACCCCCCAGCTGATGGACCGCCTGAACGAGGTGTGGCTGAAGTACAGCGGCGACGAGACCAAGAAGATCGGTACCAACCTGGTTCAGCACGAGGGTGGCCGCCGAGACTTGGTGGGTCGCATGCTCTACATGAGCCTGATCGACGCCGTCCGATTCGAGGAGAGCGACAAGGCCCAGCCAGGCCAGGCCGACGTCGACTACGTGGACATCTTCGCGCAGGCCTACCTCACCCAGATGGGGACCGTCAGCGCAGACGCCCAGCAGCAGGCCGCCTTCAATCTCGCCAAGATGGGCGTGGTCAAGGACACTCGCACCCTGCAGGCCATCGCCAACACCTCGGTCAACCTCCGCGACGCCCCCGTGGAGGTCCAACGGGAGTGGGCCCAGAAGATGATCTGGGCCGCGGCGGAGCACATGACCCGCGCGGACACCGGGGAGGCTGGACTCATCCCCGAGAACCCCGCGGTGGCTCGTGCACGCATGGCCCTTCGCCTTCAGACCGGTGAGGGCTTCCAGGAGGGACTCCAGGCCGGCGCCAACAACATCCCCCTGGACAACTCGGCTGGTGTCCCGTGGAAGGATGTCCCCGATGGCGCGTTGGAGGACAACGCCGTCGAGAAGATCGTGTTCAGCGACGAGGAGGATGAGTTGGACCGGGAGATTGCAGCCGCGGCGTCTGCCTCCGAACGCCGACTAGTGACCACGCGTCTCTAATCTCTACGCCCACTGTAGAGCACCATGGACGACATCCCGCGCCAGCAGAAACAGCTAAACGCTGAGGGCTTCACCAACGCCCAACTCGCCCGCCGCAAGTACGAGATCAAACTCCTTGCCGAGCGGTACCCCAACCTCCCGCCCACCTGGCTCGATATGGTGTGGAACCACGTAGAGCGCACTCCCAAGGAGGAGATCGACCGGGTCATTGAGACAGGGGCGTGGGAAGGCCCACCCAAGAACCCCCATGCCACCGGCGGGGTGGTCAATGAAGGAATCCACGTGGAGGACCCCACAGACTAAATACCTGAGGACTTAGTAGAATGAAATGGAAACCATTGCGAATGCTTTTAATATTTTCATCAACACCGACAGGGGTATCCCATTGGGTGAGGACGGCGACGCGCTGAGCCTCCCATTGGGCCAGACCCCGATCGTAGCGGGCGAAGACGAGCACATCCGACTCACCCTCGACCAGTTCTCAATGCGCAAGAGCTGGTTCGACATCAACACCAACAACAACCAAGTCCTAATCACCAAGCCAGGTGGTGGGAGCCAATACTGGTCCTTGCCCCAGGGAGACTACGATGGGTACGAGTTACGGTTCATGGCCGACTGTGAGAACAGTCTGTTGATTGCCCTCAACAAACTCTACGGAGTTGGCACCTTTGTCAAGCAGCAGCTCAGCGAGGCGGAGGTCAATGAGTTCGAGATCAATGAGATCATGAAATGGAAGTTCACGACCCAGGCGGCCCTGAACCCTAACGCTCTCCCGATCATCCAGTGCTGGACGGGGCTCGGCGACTCTTACAAGGTCTTGGGTGCTAAACGACTCTTTGGGTTGCCCCTTAACGCGGAGACTACTGAGCGCTTCCCTGCTGACCGCACGCAGCTGAATGCCGACACCCGCCAGTCCCTTGACGTCACGTCGGAGGGCGGGCTGCTGACAATCCGAGGGTATTTTAAAGCCGACCTTACCCCCGAAACCCACGTCTACCTAGCGCTGGACAACCAAATGAGCCACAATATTG